>Ga0114946_10000276_pt1 | contig 32932 bp, 25 predicted proteins | sample WalLakDeSediment_FD_88676 | JGI IMG/M metagenome (GOLD analysis project Ga0114946, IMG submission 88676) | Lake sediment microbial communities from Walker lake, Nevada to study Microbial Dark Matter (Phase II) - Walker Lake 11/02/13 Deep Sediment | ecosystem: Environmental > Aquatic >... | reverse complement strand
TACAGTCACCATTATAAATATCTGTCCTCGTCAAAGTCAATGGATTGGTTAAATACTTTCGAGCCTTACGCCTTCTTCCGCCAATAGCTCGATCTTGGCCGGAAGGCCGGGCCCGAAACCGCCCGGTTGCCCTCCGGCGGCGATCACCCGGTGGCAGGGCACCACAGGGGCAAGGGGATTGTGGGCCATAACTTGTCCAACCGCCCGAGCCGCACGTGGTCTGCCGGCGAGCTCGGCCACTCTTCCATAGCTCAACACCGCTCCGGCGGGAATGGCCTGTACGGTGCGAAGCACGCTGGCGGCAAAGGGGCTGCGGGCCCGGTTGTCGAGATCGAGAGAGGCGAGCGCGTTGTGGTCACCGCAGTCAAAGCGGTGGAACGCAATGCGCGCGGCTGCCAAGTGCGGCGGCAGTCCGCCTGATTCGGCCAGCCAATCGGGGCAGGCGTATCCACCGCTCGAAACCAGTGGCTTAAGGACCGGCCGCAGGTGGCGGCGCGCCTCGTCAGCGGAGGCCATTCGCCAATTGCAGGCCACGAGCCCGTAGGCGCTGGCGGCGACCGCAGCGAAGCCGCGAGTTGTCTCGAAGATCGTTGCCCAAAGCTGTTTCGGAATTGGACGGCGCTCAGCGGTGGTTACCATGCGGGGACTCTCCTTTCGGGCACTGGCTGATCGGGGGGGGCGCCGCCACCTGGCTCCGAAAATGGTTGTAGATTCGCTGCGCCAAGGGGCGGGGCATCCCAGGGACCGTGAGAAGCTGCTCGAGGCTTGCCTCGCGAACCTTTCGGCCGGATCCGAAATGGCGGAGGAGCAGGGTGCGACGTTTGGGTCCGACGCCGGGGATGTGGTCCAGCTCCGACTGCACCAGGCGCTTAGCGCGCAGTCGCCGGTGATAGGCGAGCGCGAAGCGGTGGGCTTCGTCCCTTAAGCGCATCAGCACAAACAGAGCACCTGAACTTGCAGGTAGGGTTACCGTCGCCTCATCGCCGGGACCATGCAGAACCTCAGCCTCCTTGGCCAGGCCAAACACTGGTATGCCGGCCAGGTCCTCCTGGGCGAGCACCTCGGCCGCCGCTCGCGCCTGACCCTTGCCACCGTCGACGATAACCAAATCCGGCAAGACGGCGAACGAATCCGCCTCACTCGAAACCCGGCGCCGCTGCAGGCGACGACGCAAGGTTTCGGCCAGCATCGCATAATCGTCCGGCCCGGAGGTGCGCAGGCGAAAACGGCGGTAGTCGGCCTTCTTGGGTTGGCCGCCCTCGAGAACAACCATGGAGCCAACGGCATCCTGACCGCTTAGGTTGGAGATGTCGTAGCACTCGATACGGTGGGGATAGTCCTCGAGATTCAGGGCCGCCTGCAGCGCCACGAGGTCCTGGCGGACTCGCTCGGGGCTCAGTTCGCGCCGATGGCGGCGCTCGCGCAGGGCCAGGGCCGCATTCTCGCGCGCCAGATCGACGAGACGCCGGCCCTCACCGCGCTGGGGCACGCGCAGCCGCACCCGGCGGCCACGGAGTCCACCGAGCCACTCCTCCAGCAGGCTCTGGTCCTCGCTTGGCAGCGACAGCAGGATCTCGCCTGGAACCTCAGCGGCAAGGCCGTAATACTGCGCCAAGAAGGCGGAAAGGGCCTCCCCCTCGTCCCCGGGCACGGCTCCCTGCAGGAAATAGCTATCCCGGCCGACAAGCCGACCCCGCCGGAAGAAGAAGACCTGGGCGCAGGCATGAGCCGGGTCGGCAGCCAGGCCGATGACGTCCCTGTCCCGCAGCGACGTGGTGACCACTTCCTGCCCGTCGACCACTGCCTCCAACGAACGCAGTTGATCGCGGTGGCGCGCAGCCTGCTCAAAGTGGAGGTCTTCGGCGGCCTGCAGCATCCGCTCCTCCAGCCGGATGCGAAGCTGGTCGTCACGGCCGCTCATCAGGAGCAGCAGGCCGTCAATCATCTCCCTGTACTGGGCTTTGGTGACGGTGCCGAGACAGGGTGCCAGGCAGCGACCGATGAAGTGGTTGAGGCAGGGACGGTCGCGCGCGACGAGCCTGCGGCACGAACGATGGGGGAAGATCGCCCGGAGGGCTTGGAGCGTGTCGCGCAGGGCATGGCTTTGGGTGTAGGGCCCGAAGTAGCGCGCGCCGTCCGCCTCACGCGTGCGGACCAGGGTTACGCTGGGGTAATCCTCGTCCAGACCCACGCGCACATACGGATACTGCTTGTCGTCACGGAGCCGGACATTGTAGCGGGGCCGGTGCTTCTTGACGAGGTTGGATTCCACGATGAGTGCCTGACCAGGGGTCGCGGTAACGATGTACTCGAGATCCGCAACCTGGCCAACCATGACCTCCTGGCGCGGACCGGTCTGGCGCGAGGCTTGAAAGTAGGAGCGCACCCGGCTGCGAAGGGAGCGGGCCTTGCCGACGTAAAGCACGTGCCCACCGGCGTCGCGGAATACGTAGACCCCTGGCTTGTCGGGCAGCGCCTCAACTTGGCCGGCCAACGCGGCCTGGTCCCTGTCCTGCGCCCTAGACATGGCCGCCGCCAGACGCACTTTCGGTGGCAGCGCGCGGTCCTTCAGGCTCAGTGCGGACGCCGGTCTCTGCCGGCTCGAGTCGCGCCCCGAGGGCGAGTTGGCGCGCGATTACCCTGCCCAGAAAGCGTCCGGTGTGCGAGTCTTGCGCGCGGCTCACAGCTTCAGGAGTTCCGGTCACGACCAACCGTCCGCCGGCCTCTCCCCCCTCCGGGCCCAGGTCGATCAGCCAGTCGGCGCATTTGACAACATCGAGGTTGTGCTCGATGACCAACACCGTATCCCCGCCGTCGACCAATCGCTGCAGGACCTCAAGGAGGCGATGGATGTCCGCCATGTGCAGGCCGGTAGTGGGCTCGTCCAGGATGTACAGCGTCCGGCCGTTGGTGCGCCGGGAGAGCTCGGTGCCGAGTTTGACCCGTTGCGCCTCACCACCTGAGAGCTGGGTCGCGGGCTGGCCAAGCCGGATGTAGCCGAGGCCTACATCGCGCAGGGTCTCGAGTTTACGGTGGATGCGCGGGATGTTCCGGAAGAACTCCAGGGCCTCTTCGACCGTCATGTCCAGGATATCGGCGATGGTCCGTCCTTTGTAGGTAATCTCCAGCGTCTCGCGGTTGTACCGTCTGCCGCCGCAGATCTCGCACGGCACATAGACATCTGGCAAGAAGTGCATCTCGATCTTGATGATGCCATCGCCGCGGCAGGCTTCGCAGCGGCCCCCGCGCACGTTGAAGGAGAACCGTCCCGGTTTGTAGCCGCGCACTCTGGCCTCTGGCGTCCTCGCCATCAGCTCGCGGATATAGGTGAACACGCCAGTGTAGGTTGCCGGATTGGAGCGCGGTGTCCGCCCAATCGGCGATTGGTCCACGTTTATGACCTTGTCCAGGTGTTCCACCCCGGTTAGGTCGTCATGACGGCCGGGGCGGCTCCGGGCGCCATGCAGGCGGGCGGCCAGAGCTCGATACAGAATGTCGTTTACGAGGGTTGACTTGCCGGAGCCGGACACGCCGGTGACGCAGATGAACAGGCCCAAGGGCAGCTCCACAGAGAGGTCTTTCAGGTTGTGTTCCTGGGCGCCGCAGATCTTCAGGGATTTGCCGTTGGCCTGGCGGCGCGAGGCAGGCAGCGGAATCTGACGGACTCCTGCCAGATACTGGCCGGTCAGCGAGCCGGGGCAGGCTTCGATTGCTCTGACCGGACCGGACACAACAATCTGACCCCCATGCTCGCCTGCGCCCGGCCCGACGTCGATGACATGGTCCGCTTCCCGGATGGTTTCCTCGTCGTGCTCGACAACGATGACCGTATTGCCGAGGTCCCGTAGCCTGGTCAGAGTGGACAGCAGGCGACGGTTGTCCCGCTGGTGCAACCCGATGCTCGGCTCGTCCAAGATGTAGAGCACGCCAACCAGGCTCGAGCCGACTTGGGTCGCCAGGCGGATGCGTTGACTCTCGCCGCCGGCGAGAGTGCCCGTGGCCCGATCCAGGGTGAGGTACTCGAGTCCGACGCTCACCATGAAGCCGAGGCGTTCGCCGATCTCCTTTAGGACCTGCCGCGCGATAGCCTGTTCACGGGCTGATAGCGTAAGGGTACCGATAAACTCCAGAGCTGCGGATACCGACAATGCGGTGACTTCAGAAATGGATTGGCTCCCGACGGTGACCGCCAGAGCCTCCGGCCGCAGGCGGCGCCCCTTACAGGCCGGGCAGTTGTGAGACGACATGTACTCCTCGATGTCCATGCGCGCTGAGTCGGACTGCGACTCACGGTGGCGGCGAGCCAGGTTGCTGACAACTCCCTCGAAGACCGTTTCGTGGCGCCGTACCCGACCCCAGGGATTTTCGTAACGGAAGCTGATCTTCTGGCGCGGTAACCCGTATAGAATGGCCTGAACCTGATCCGGCTGGAGCTCGCGCACCGACGTGTCCATGCTGAACCCCATGTGTTGGGCCAGCGCCGCCAGGAGCTGCGGGTAGTATGTTCCCGTGCCTTTGCTCCATGGGACAACCGCACCGGCCGCCAGCGACTTGGCGCGATCAGGGATAACCATGTCCGGGTCAACCTCCAGATGCGTGCCCAACCCGCTGCAGGCCTGGCAAGCACCGAAGGGGCTGTTAAACGAGAACATCCGCGGCGTGAGCTCTTCAATGGCGATGCCGCAATCCGGACAAGCGTAATCCTGGGAGAACAGCATCTCTTCGCCGCTATCCGCCAGCAGGGCGATGACGAGTCCCCCACTGAGCTCGGCCGCGGTGGCCAGCGAATCTGCCAGCCTCTGCTGGAGACCAGGCCGAATCACCAGCCGGTCGACAACCGCCTCCAGGTTGTGTTGGCGATTCTTGTCGAGCTTGGGCACGTCGGCCAAGTCGTACACCTCGCCGTCCACCCGGGCGCGCGCGTAGCCGCCCCGGCGCAAATCGGCCACGACACGCTCGTGCTCCCCCTTGCGGCCGCGCACCAGCGGGGCCAGGATGAGCAGGCGGGTGCCGTCGGGAAGCGCCGCCAGAGAATCCACCATTTGCTGAATGGTCTGCTGGCTGATGGGACGACCGCATTCCGGGCAGTGGGGGTGGCCAATCCGGGCGAATAGGAGCCGCAGGTAGTCGTATATCTCGGTCACGGTGCCGACTGTGGAGCGAGGATTGCGGCTGGCACCCTTCTGGTCGATCGAGATGGCGGGCGAAAGACCTTCGATGTAGTCGACGTCTGGCTTGCTCATCTGGCCTAGGAACTGACGTGCGTACGCCGACAGCGACTCGACATAGCGACGCTGCCCCTCGGCGAAGATGGTGTCGAACGCCAAAGACGATTTGCCCGAGCCGGAAAGACCCGTGATCACCACCAGCTGATTGCGCGGGATCTCGACGTCGATGTTCTTGAGGTTGTGCTCCCTGGCTCCCTTGACTAGGATGCTGTCTTTGCTCATGCCCGCGGGGCGATGTGCCCGCTCTCCACTCCCTTTGGCTGCCTCAAGTCCCAGTTGTCAGCTGCGCCTGCGACGCCCGCTGGGGCGTCCACCTTGGTGTGTTGCAAAGGGCCCATTGGTGCCGCGGCTTGCCTGGCGCAGGGCGCGCCCCGGTCCAGCAGTCTGTGAGAGTTCCTCCAGCTCATATAATACGTCACGGAGGTCGGCGGCGTACTCAAACTCCAAGCGCTTGGAGGCCGCCTGCATCTCGCGGCGAACTTTGTCGATCAGGTTCGGAATCTGGCGCCGTGACACGTCGCCGAGCCGAGCCGGCAGCAACTCGAGAGCTTTCTGCGGCTGCTTGCCCACCTCCAAAGTGTCACGAACCGCCTTCTGCACGGTGGCCGGCGTAATGCCGTGCTTCTCGTTGAACGCTAGCTGCAGACCGCGGCGGCGGTTGGTCTCGTCGATGGCGCGCCGCATGGAAGAGGTGATGTTGTCGGCGTACATCAACACCTTGCCATGCAGGTTCCGTGCCGCCCTGCCGATGGTCTGGACGAGCGAAGTCTCCGAGCGCAGGTAGCCCTCCTTGTCGGCGTCGAGGATCGCCACCAGTGACACCTCGGGCAGGTCGAGGCCTTCGCGCAGCAAGTTGATGCCAACCAGAACGTCAAAGACCCCGATGCGGAGGTCGCGCAGGATCTCCATCCGCTCGAGTGTCTTGATTTCGGAGTGCAGATAGCGCACGGCAATGCCTGCCTCGCGCAGGTAATCAGCGAGATCCTCAGCCATCTTCTTGGTCAGGGTGGTGATCAGCACCCGTTCGCCGGCGGCCACGCGCTGGTTGATCTCGGCCATAAGGTCGTCAATCTGCCCTTTTGTCGGGCGCACCTCGACCTCTGGATCGATCAGGCCCGTTGGGCGCACGATCTGCTCCACCACTTGCGCTGCCCGACCCAGTTCATAGGCTCCAGGGGTTGCCGACACGTAGATTGCTTGGTTGACGCGGGCCTCGAACTCCGCAAAGGTCAGCGGCCGGTTGTCATAGGCGGATGGGAGCCTGAAGCCATGCTCGACCAGAGCATCCTTGCGAGACCGGTCGCCCCCGTACATTCCATGCACCTGTGGTATGGTGACATGCGACTCATCCACCACCAGCAGGAAGTCGCGCGGGAAGAAATCCATCAAAGTGTGCGGCGGCTCACCGGGCCGGCGTCCTGAGAAATGCCGCGAGTAGTTCTCAATGCCAAAGCAGTACCCGGACTCGCGCAGCATCTCCACATCGTACCTGGTGCGCTGTTCGAGACGCTGCGCCTCCAACAGCTTGCCCTGCCGGTTGAGGGAGGCCAGCCGCTCCTGTAGCTCAGCGTCGATCGATGCCAGGGCGTGCTCCAGCTTGTCCGGGGCAATGACGTAGTGCGTATTGGGGTAAACCGCGGCATGGTTGAGCTCCCGCAGAACCTCGCCCGTCAAGACATCGACCTCACTGATCCGTTCGACGGTGTCACCAAAGAACTCGATTCGCAAGGCCTGCTCACTGGCACCGGCCGGGAATACCTCCAGTACGTCGCCCCGCACCCGGAAAGTGCCCCGGAGCAGGGTCAAATCGTTGCGGGTGTACTGGATGTCAACGAGGCGCCGGAGCGCCTCATCCCGGTCGCGAGGCTGACCCACCCGTAGAGACAACACTCTGGTGCTGTACTCTTCGGGTGAGCCAAGGCCGAATATGCAACTTACACTGGCCACAATCAGCGTGTCCCGCCGCTCGAAAAGGCTCATCGTGGCACTGTGACGGAGGCGATCGATCTCGTCATTGACGAGAGCTTCCTTCTCGATGTAGGTGTCGGATTGCGCTATGTACGCCTCTGGCTGGTAGTAGTCGTAGTAACTCACGAAGTACTCAACTGAGTTGCGGGGTAGGAACTGCTTGAACTCACCGCACAACTGAGCGGCCAGGGTCTTGTTGGGTGCAATGACAAGCGTAGGGCGTTGCGCTAGGGCCACAAGATTGGCGATGGTGAAGGTCTTGCCCGACCCGGTGACGCCCAGAAGAACCTGGTCCCGGCAGCCTCGGCTGAGGCCGTCCAGAAGCTCAGCTATGGCGCCGGGCTGATCGCCGGCAGGGTTGAACTCGCTGACCAGTTCAAAGCGCCCGCTGCTGTCAAGAGCAATGTTGGAATCCAGATGAGGTCACCTCTTGCTGTGGTGCTGGTGGGAGTCAACGGCATTATAGCATGGCGAACATATGTACGGAAAGAGGTCTTAGGAACGTGCCCACCATTCGCGAACCCGGCTCAAAAAGCCTGCCAGGTTGCCCCGCATGCGAATCTCCATGTGCGGCGGAGTCCCTTCGGGTGGCACAGGTATGATGCCCAAGCTCGGCTGGCCATCCGGCTCCATCGGCCTGAGTTCGATCTGGAGTTCTCTCGTGGCGTCCCCGCGGCGCACGACAACCGGCAGCATTCCTTGGCCCTGCATGGCCAGAATCTGGCCTAGCGCCTCAACGGTAGGCACAGGCCGCCCGTTGGCCAGCAGCAGCACGTCATTGGTCTCTAGGCCCGCGCGCGCAGCACCGCTGCGGGGAAGCACATCAAGAATGGCCAGACCATCGACGGCCGGTCTAACGGCGGCTTGCGCCTCGAACTCGCCCTTGGCACCATGGCGCACCACCAGCTCATGGCCCAGCGGCCCCCATAAGGCGGCAAGCCACATCCACGCCGGCAGGTGCGAACTCAGCACGGACAGGCCGAGCAGGACTACGCTGTAGCCCAGCAGGAACCACGCACTCCGGTGCGCTTTGAGATCCGGACCGTGGCGCGCCGCCAGATCACCGTAGCCGAGCACCGCGGCTACCGGGAACAGGGTGAACACCGCGTTTTCCTGCGAGATGACCTCGGCCGGCGGCACGATCAGCGGCCACCAGGTGGGCATCTCCATCAACCCTTCACGCGGCGCCCCGGGAGGCAGGGTGATCACAAAGAGCAGCAGGAGCGGCAAGGGCCAGAAGCCCTGCATTAGAAAACCGGTCCTGGTGGCCTGCTTCTCCTCGCTTCTCACGACGACCGGCGTGATGCAGGCACTGCCGCGCAGGTAGATCAGCAGGCTCTCGGTGATATGCAGCACCGCTACCAGCGCCATGATAGCTGGCACGTAAACCTCAGGCCAGCCAAAAAGCAGGTGGCTGACGGCGATGATCCCGCCGGCATACGAAAAACACATCAGCCGGGGGTTGACGGCCAGCAGCAGCAACGCGAGAGGCAGCAACCACATGACGCCGGCCCCGCTGAGTGAAACACCAAGAATGGCCATCAGCATGCTGGCCACGAGTCCGGCGCCGAGGCCGAACAGACACGCCACTCCGAGTTGCCAAAGCGGGTTGTTCTTGTTTACGCCATAGATGCGGCGCTCGTTGTCGGCCACCCTCCTGTACTGGAAGGCAACCAACACGACCAGGACCCAGAAAAACGGGAACTCCCACGGCTGGAGCAGCGTCGCGGGGAGGCCCCGCACGACCATTCCCAGCAAGATCGCTATTTCGCGCATCAGCCTAACGAACCATCTCGCGAGCCAGTTCGAGGGCCCGCCTCAGCTGTTCATTGCGGTAGTCATCCGGGTCGTCCAGCTGCAGGCGGGAATCGTCTGGACCGCTGGGGAGATTCTCAATGACAAAGTCGGGCGTTATTCCGCCGCCCGTTCCGTCGGCCGAGCGGTTGATATCACGCCCGCTGGGGGTCAGGTACTTGGCAGTCGTCAGCTTCAGGCCGCCCCCATCAACCAGTGCGAACAGGTGCTGCACCGTGGCCTTGCCAAACGAGGTCACCCCGACCAGGGTCCCAGCGCCCCGGTCCTGAATCGCCCCGGCGGTGATTTCGGCGGCACTGGCCGATGACCGGTTGATCAGCACCACAAGCGGCACGCCAAGCGCCGGCCCGACCGCCTTGAACTCATCCTGGCGGCCGTCGCGGTAGACGGTGGAGACCACTGGGCCGGGCGGCACAAAAATATCAGATACCTCAATCGACACATTGAGCAGTCCGCCAGGATTGTCGCGAAGATCGAGGATCAGAGCCTCCATACCCTCCTGCTTAAGCAAGGCTATCGCCCGCCGGCACTCCTCGGCGGTATCCTCGCGAAAGGCGGTCAGCTGGACGTAGCCAATGCCGGGCTCGAGCATCTGGCTCTCAACGGTCAGTAGCTGGATGACTTCGCGGACAATGGGTATGTCCATGGTTCCCGGCACACCTTCACGCTTGACAGTCAGGACAACGGTGGTGCCTGGCGCCCCGCGAATCACGTTGCTTGCTTCCTGGGTGCTCCATCCGACAATGCTGGCCCCGTCAACGGCCACGATCTGGTCCATCGGTAGGATTCCGGCCCGATAGGCCGGCGTGTTCTTAATCGGCGCTATGACGGTCACGTAACCGTCGACCTGGGTGATCTCAATGCCCACGCCGGTGTAGCTCCCGGTGATGCTCGACGTCAGGAAGCGCTGGTACTCCTCGGCGTTCATATACTGGGAATAGGGATCGGCGAGCGCCTCAACAAGACCGGATGTGGCACCCCGAATCAAAGCGGCGGCATCCAAGGCGCGCTCCGGATCGACAAACTGGTTCTGGATGTGGCCGATCACCTGCAGGAAGGCCCGGTACTCGTCGGAACTCTCCGGCAGCAATCCCTGCGTATAGATGAACGGCACCTTGCCGGTAGCAATCATATACGTGCCGGCGTTGGACAGCAGCAAGAGGAAGATCACAGTTAACAGGACATACTTGCGTTTCATCGGTTCACCCACTCCATCCAGGCCCTAGAGGCAAGAGCTGACGGTGTACTATGTACATATACTTACTGCTGCGCCGGCGCCCAAGTTCCCGAAAACGAAAATGGCGCGACCGGACGCAACCGACCGCGCCGGGCGACTGAACGCGGCCTCAGCGCAACCAAGTAAGCGGATCGATCGGTGTTCCGGCGTCACGGACCTCAAAGTGCAGGTGTGGACCGGTGCTCAAACCGGTGCTGCCGACCAAACCGATGACCTGGCCGCGGGAAACCGTCTCGCCGGCGGTGACGTTGATCCGCGACAGATGAGCGTACAACGTCCACAGCGCGCCGCCGTGGTCGACCATGATGGTCAGACCGTAGCCGCCAAGCGCGCCGGCGTGCCTGACTATCCCCCACTCTGCGGCAAAGGCCCTGGTTCCGGTGGCGGCCGGCAAGTCGATGCCGGTGTGCAAGCGGTAACTGCGCAGGATGGGGTGAAACCGCATGCCGAAGTAGGAGCTGATGCGGGTGGAAGGCAGCGGCCATAGCAGTTTGCCGGTGGGCCGGACTCCCCAAGGGGCGAGCCGCCGGATCTCCTCCTCGATTTGCCGGGAGGTTTCCTCCAGCTCGTCGATGGCCTTGGCGTACAGCACCTGATCGTTCTGAACTTGGGCAAGGTAGCGCTCCTTGACGTCTTGCTGATACTCGATACTAGCCTTGCGTACGCTGGCCTGCTGCTGCAGGGCCAGCGCCTGGTGCCGTTTGCTCTCCAGGTCGGCCTTGCGCTCGGCGACGGCCGCCCGCTCTTCCTTGATCTCCTGGAACAGCGCGTTGTCCTTGGCAATCAGTTGGCGAAGGAGTTCAAAGCGGCCCAAGAAATCCGAGAAGCTGGTCGATCCCAACAAGACCTCGAGGTATCCGACCGTGCCGCTTTCGTAGATCGCCCGTACTCTCCGCCCCAAGTAGTCCTGTCTTTGCGCCAATAGCGCCTCGGCGGCGGCCAGTTCGGCGGCGGCGACCGTGATCAAGGCCTCAAGGTAGCTTATGTCGCTGGTAAGCTTGCTGAGTTGAGCGATAGTCCTCTCCAGCTGGGTCTCGATCGTCCCAAGATCCCGGAGGACTTGACGCTCCTCAACCTGGCTGCCGCTGAGCTTCTTGAGCATATCCTCCATTTGCTGCTGCAGTTGCTCTAGTTCGCGCTGGAGCTTGTCGATCTGGGACGCATAGGCTGGAACCGGCTGGTGGCTTGGCAGGCCAAAACTGGCAGCCAATACGACAGCCACCAAGACCATGATTCCCAAACTGTGCAACCGGCCTCGCATGAGCATCACCTCAACACCCTAGCCCCAAAGCTATTCGCGCAGCCAGCGCCGCAGCGCAAGCAAGGACCCTATCGCGCCGATCAACGCGGCGGCCACTACGACCGCAGGCACCAGCCATTGCATCACCGACGCAGCCGGCAAGATCGGCAGGAACGCTAGATTGTAGCCGGCGAATCGCCACACGTACACATAGCCCGCCCCGGCTGCGGCTGCCGCCAGCGAAGCACCCACGCACGACAGCACAATGCCCTCGAACACGAACGGCAGACGGATGACCCCATCGGTCGCCCCGACCAGGCGCATGATGAGTACCTCTTCGCGCCTGGCGAAGACACTCAAGCGCACCGAGTTCTGGATGAGCACCAGGGTCGCCAACCCCAGGAGACCTGCCAACCCCAGCACTGCCAAGCGTAGCGACCGCGTCACCACAATCAACCTGGCCACGAGCTCCCGCCCGTAACTTATGTCGTCAATCGACGGATTATCCTTGACCGCCGCGACGACGGCGTCCACGGCGGCGGCCTCGAGGACCCGCACCTCGATGGAGTCGCGCAATGGGTTGAACTCTTCGATGCCTTCAAGCAAGGAAGCGTTGTCGCCAAACGCGACACGCAGCCGCGCCAAGGCCTCCTCCTTGGAGACGAACGCCGCCTCGTCCACTCCTTCCAGGTCGCGCAGCCGGCTGAGAATGTCGTTCCTCTCACCAAGCTGCACATCGTCCTTCAAGTATATCGACACCTGCACCTGCCGCTCGACAAACTCGATCATGTTGGCCAGATTGGCGGCACCCAACAGGAACACCGACAACACAAACATGGCTATGGCCGCCGTGAGCACCGTAGCCAGACTCAGAAACGGGTTGCGCCGGATGCCCAGCCATGTTTCGCGTAGGCAGTAGCCCAGGAGTCTCAAATCGGCGGCCCGTCCTGCTCTGGCTCGAGTGGTCCCCAGTAGCCCATGCCGACGCTGTCGCTGATCAGGTGGCCACGATCAAGGCGAACGACGCGGCAACGAAAGGTGTCGACTATCGAATGGGCGTGTGTTGCCACCACTACAGTGGTGCCCATCAAGCTGATGTCCCAAAGGGCCTGCATCAAACCTGTTCCGGTCTCCGGGTCCAGGTTACCCGTGGGTTCGTCAGCCAGTAGTATCTTGGGACTGTTGACCATCGCTCGTGCCAAGCACGCCCGCTGCTGCTCGCCGCCGGACATCTCCTGCGGATACGCCCTAGCCCGGCCACGGAGGCCAACCAACTCCAGCACCGCCCCTACCCGCCGGCGCATTTCGCCGGGTCTCGCACCGGTGACTTCGAGGGCAAAGGCCACATTCTCCCAGAGCGTCTTGCGCGGCAGCAACTTGAAATCCTGGAAGACTACGCCGAGATTGCGGCGCAGATACGGTACCGACGCCGCGCGAAGCGTGTCCACCCTACGGCCATCAACTACCACATGGCCCTCGCTCGGTTGCTCGGCCGCATAGACGAGACGGAGTATCGTCGACTTGCCGGCTCCGCTCGGACCGACCAAGAAGACGAACTCGCCCTTGGCGATGTTGAGCGAAACGTCTGACAACGCCTTGATGCGCTTGCCGTACGCCTTGTGGACCCCGTGAAACTCAATCATCGAGTGCACCGCCGGCCATGATGTCATCCTTGCCAGTAGTCTGCCGCGCACTGGTGCAGGTCACAATCCTCACTAAGCAGCGGCTCTTCGACGTGTCCTGGAGCATTCCTGCCAGCAGCGACACGTCTAGCAGGCGGTGGCAGGAATAAGCCCAGCTCAAAAGGGGCTTAGGCCTGCTCGCGGCGAGCTTGCCGGAACCGCTCGGGCAGGTGCTCAAGCCTTGAGCTCCAAGGCACGGTCAAGCGCGGCCCGGATATGCTTGGCCCTGAGTTCGTAATGCTCCAGCAACTCCGCCGGCCCTCCGGATTGGCCGAACGTATCGCGCAGCCCGATGCGGACAACTGGCACGGGATTGGTCTCAGCCAAGAACTCGGCGATGGCCCCCCCGAGACCGCCGATCACGGAGTGCTCCTCGGCGGTGACGATCGCGCCGCTACGCCGGGCCGCGGCCAACACGGTCGGGCCGTCAAGGGGTTTGAGGCTGTAGCAGTCGAGGACGCCAACGCTGAGCCCATCATCCAGGGCTAGGTAAGCAGCAGCGATCGCCTCGGCAACCATGACGCCGCAGGCGATGATGGTTACGTCAGTTCCCTCAAGGATGGTCTGGCTGCCGCCGGCGGCAAACGAGGTGACGTCTAGGCCCTCCGGGCCGTAGATCGACGGCACCCCGGAGCGCCCTAGCCGCAAGTAGACCGGTCCAGGCACGTCCAGTGCGGAGCGGACCAGAGCCCTGGTCGCCACGCCATCGGCCGGAGCCAGAACCGTCATGTTGGGAACCGCGCGCATTAGCGCCAGATCCTCGATGGCCTGATGCGAGGCCCCGTCGGGGCCGACGGTGACGCCAGCATGACTGCCGACGAGCTTGACCGGCAGGTTGGGATACGCCACACTCTGACGTACCTGCTCGAAGGCCCGGCCGGTGATGAAGATGGCGAAGGTGCTCGCAAAGGGGATCTTCCCGGCGGCGGCAAGACCGGCGGCCAACCCGACCAGGTTCTGCTCGGCGATACCGACGTTGAAGAACCGTTCGGGGCAGGCTTTGGCGAACACGGACGACTTGGTTGACCCGGATAAGTCGGCATCCAAAGCCACGACCCGGGGGTCGGCCCGTCCGATGGCCACCAGTTCCTGGCCATAGGCGTCACGGGTGGCTTCCGATGGCAGCCGGGCAAGGTCGAGACGTTTCACGCCGCACCACCCCCGCTTACCTCAGGTGCATCAAGCTCCACCAAGGCCCGGGCCAACTCCGCGGCGCTGGGAGCCTTGCCGTGCCATCCCGCTTGGTCTTCCATGAACGAAACCCCTTTGCCCTTGATTGTCCGGCACACGATCAACGCCGGCCTGCCGCGCACGAGGGAGGCGGCGCGCAGCGCCGTGAGGAGCTCACTGACCGAGTGGCCGTCGACCTCGCAGACCTGCCAGCCGAAGGCGGACCAGCGTTCTTGGACCGGTTCGATGCCCATCACGTCGGCGCACGAGCCGTCGATTTGCAGGCCGTTGTAGTCAAGCAGAGCCGTAAGGTTGTCGAGGCCAAAGTGCGCGGCGGCAGCGGCGGCCTCCCACACCTGCCCTTCTTGGCTCTCACCGTCGCCGAGCAGACAGTAGGTCCGCCAACGAGCCTTGTCAAGCTTGGCGGCCAGCGCTAGGCCACACGCCATGGACAGGCCCTGGCCCAACGAGCCGGTGGACACCTCAACGCCGGGGGTGCTCCGCATGTGCGGGTGGCCTTGCAGGGGTGAGCCAAGCTGGCGCAAGGTTGCCAGCCACTCACGCGGGAAGTAGCCCCGCAGGGCCAGGGCCGCGTAGAGGACGGGTGCCGCATGCCCTTTGGACAGCACGAACCGGTCACGGTCGGGCCAGGCCGGATTGGCCGGGTCGAGGCCCATGATCTCAAAGTACAGGCAGGCAAGGATCTCGGCCGCAGAGAGCGAGCCGCCGGGATGACCTGAGCCTGCCGCCGCGGTCATCTTCAGTATCTCTATCCGGATCTGCCTAGCTATCTCGGCTATCTCAGCGATGCGCCGCTCACCCAGAACTGCCGGTCCATGATTGCCGGTCAATCGCCAACACCCACCTTAGGAGCTTTTGGCCGCGCTTTTGCGCGAGCCCTTGCCGCAGAGCCGCATCGACAGGACGCGCCCGGCAAAGAAGAGCAAGGCACCGGAGCGACCAAGTCGCGCCGCCGGCGCCTGGCAGATCCGGTACAGCCACTCAAGGCCGGCGCGCTGCACCCAGCCCGGCGCCCTGCGGACCTCGCCGGCGAGTACATCCAGACTGCCGCCGCAAGCGAGACCAAGGACCCCATCGAGCGCCGGCATATTGGCAGCAAGCCAGAGTTCCTGCCGAGGGTGCCCCATGCCGACCGCCAAAAAGCGGGGTGCGGACGCGACAATCTCGGCCATCACCGAAGGAGCCTGGCTGGCTGCGAAGTAGCCGTGGTGCACCCCCGATATCTTGAGCCCCGGATACCGGTGCCGCAGCCGCTCGGCCGCCCGGGCGGCGACGCCCGGTCTTGCGCCCAGCAAGAACACCGGCCAGGATTGGCGGGCGCAAACGGCCAGACAATCCTGCAGGAAATCGATACCGGCGATGCGGCCCGTGAGCGGTCCGGACAGAATACGGCTGGCCCAGACGAGACCTATTCCGTCGGGCAGCACCAGCGAAGCCCGGCTGAGCGCCTCGGACAGTGCCGGCTGGCGCCACGCAGTCGCGACGATCTCCGGGTTAGGCGTCGCCACCCAACCGCCTGCGCCCGATGCCAAGGCCTGTTGGGCCCACGCCCTGGCCTCGGACCGCGTAAGACTGTCAAGCGGTACCCCCAGGGCGTGCCAGCGCCCGGCCGGGGCAACTGTCATCTGACGATATGCAGACCTCTGACCATAACAAACGCCCTGGTTTGAGCGACTATCCCTCGCCCGTCACTCCGGGGCACGATCAGCAGGTGATTAAGAGGCACGCGCTCGCCCTGTACCATATCCTTGCCTGCGGTCACATTGGACAGCCCGCCCAGCGGACTGCTTGTCGCCGTAACTTGGCCGCTGCGCACGATGATCTCCGTGCCGCCCATGCCCTCCAGCATCTGTCCCGCATGCAGTTCGATGACCACCAGGCCAACGAACTGGTCGACATAGCTCTGGCTGACCAAAGGATCCGCGTCCGAGCCGGGAGCCACGGTCTGAGCCCGGCCGGTGTTTCCAGCCAGAAAGCCGACGGCAAAGATCACCGCTATCAGGCTCACCAGCAGCAACCTGCTCCTAGAGGTCAGTCGTGAATTACTCAACACGCTCATGCCGTCACCTCACGGGAGTGGCGGCCTCAATGATGAGCCAGCCATCTCGCATTTTGACTTCCTTAATCACCATCGGCATCGGTAGGCCGGCCAGATCGATGAACAGCTCCGGCCCCCCCAACGCCGACAACAGAACCTCAGCGATGCGTTCGGGCACCGGCTCACCTTCAATGCTCAGAGTGTCAACCACGAACAGAACCCGCTGCTCGCCGGATTGGACAAAGCGCCCCTCGGCGGCGACCAAGACCGGGGTAGCTGCGAACTTCATGTAGCCGGCGAGCGCGGCGCGGTCGTCGAACACCTTGAACTGCGGCTCGGCAAGCCCCTCCACATTGTCGAGCACATACGCGCGGAGGTTGCCTTCGCTGATGCTGAACACCGCCTGCATGGCCGAGTCGCGGGTCGAGTCTAGCTGCAGTCGCAGCAGCTGCTGGAGGTTGAGCGAGACGTCCTCGATGGTGACCGCGATACTGTCAATGGCCATGGTCGCCGTTTGAACGCGCCGGTTGTCCACGGTCAGCCTGTCCACCTTGCCGAACAACATCCGCAGGGCGGGCCGGGAACTCAGACTCACAGCAAAGTCCCCGCCGACCCCGTAGGTGTTTTCAAGGCTTCTCGCGACGCCGCGCGCAACCACCCAAGGCAAAAACAGCTCTCCGGCAAGGAGCAACACCACGAGGAACACGACCACGATGCCCACGATCCACCGCATAACTGGCCACTCCTTCCCATCAGCGCGCCTCAGGCTCCCTATTCTGACGCCATGCCGTGATTCCCTTGCAATCAGCCGGAAGCAACGGCCTCTTGCTTGAGCGCCGCGTAGATAAAGGTGTCAAGATCCCCGTCCATCACCGACTGGACGTTTCCGGTCTCGACATCGGTCCGGTGGTCTTTGACCAGGCTGTACGGTTGGAAGACGTACGACCGGATCTGGTTGCCCCAGGCCGCCTCACGCTCTTCGCCCTTGATTGCCGCGACCTGATCGACGTGCGCCTGCTCCCGCAGTTTCAGCAGGCGGGATTTGAGGATGCGCATCGCCGTCTCGCGGTTGGAATGTTGCGACCGTTCGTTCTGGCAAGTCGAAACCACTCCGGTCGGCAGGTGGGTGATGCGTACCGCCGACTCCGTCTTGTTGACATGCTGGCCGCCCCGCCCGCCGGCCCGGTAGTAGTCGATCCGCAGGTCGTCGACGGAGATGTCTAGTTCGAAGTCGGTTTCGATATCCGGGGTAACATCAACGGCTGCAAATGTGGTGTGCCGCCGGTTCTGAGCATCGAAGGGCGAGATGCGCACCAGCCGGTGGACGCCGCGCTCAGTGCGCAGGAAGCCATAGACATTGTCGCCGCGCACCTCGAAGGTCGCGCTCTTGAGACCGGCTTCCTCACCCTCGAGCGAATCGAGCAGCTCAACCTGGTAACCGCGGGTTTGAGCCCAGCGGGTGTACATGCGGAACAGCATCTCCACCCAGTCCTGAGCCTCCAGACCACCGGCCCCGGCATGCAGGGTCATAATGGCGTTGCGACGGTCATAATCACCGCGTAGCAGCAGTTCGAGCTGGAACCGCTCGAGATCCGCCGCGACGTCGCCAATCTCGCCGGCCGCCTCGTCAACGAACTCCGGGCCACCGTCCTCTTCGTCGCCAAGCTCCAGAAGCACTTCCAGGTTGCTCAGCCTGCTTTCGAGGTCGGCGTACCGGTCCAGCTTGCGGCGGGCCCGGTTGAGGGAGTTGATGACCCCCTGCGCCGCGCGCTGGTCGTTCCAGAAATCGGGTCGGGCCATGATGGCCTCTTGCTTCTCAATCTGTGCCTTCAGTGCGGGGAAGTCAAAGAGAGTCCCTCACTTGCGCCAGCTGCTCTTGGAGCTCCCCCAACTGCCTGCTCAACTCAACCAGCATACCTACACTCCTCAATCAAGATTGTCCGCGGCCGCAGCACCGCTTGTACTTGCGGCCACTGCCACAGGGGCATGGATCGTTGCGCCCAATCTTCTGGCCTGTGCTCACCGGCGCGGGCCTGCCTGCATCGCCGCCGGCCAAGGTGGCCTGCGCCAACCGCTGCCGTGACTCCTCGCGGCGGGCATCCTGCGAGACGGTGACTGTACTCCCGGCACCGGCACCACCATCGGCAACGGCACCGCCTGCTGCCTGCAGCGCGCGCCGTCCCGCCTGTCCTTGAATACGGACGTGATACATGAGACGAGCGACCTCGTCCTCGACCGCGTGGATCATCTCCTCGAACATCTCGAAAGCCTCGAACTTGTACTCGAGCAGGGGGTCCTTCTGGCCGTAAGCCCGCAGACCCACGCCCTCTCGCAGGTCATCCATGGCCGCCAGATGATCCATCCATTTGCCGTCCACCACGCGTAGCAAGATCAGCCGCTCGAGATCGCGCATCAACTGCGGCCCAAAGGCCGACTCGCGCTGCTCGTACACCTGATCAGCCTGGTCTTCGAGGAGCGCCGCCAGGGCGCTGCGGCTCTCGAGACCGGCGAGGTCGGTCCGCTTGATCAGCCCTTTGGGCAGATAGAGATCCTGCGCCAGGGCCAAGAGCCCCTCAAGGTCCCAGTCCTCGGGAGGCAGATTGGGGTGGGCGTACGCGTCGACGATGCGCCCGATCGCCGAATGGGCCATGCGCAGGATCACCGGTTTGAGGTCCTCGCCGTCGAGCACCTGGCGACGCTGGCGGTATATCAGCTCACGTTGCTGGTTGAGGACATCGTCGTACTCGAGCACGCGGCGGCGGATGTCGAAGTTGCGCGACTCCACCCGCTTTTGAGCACCCTCAATGGCCCGGCTCAGTACATTGTGCTCCAGCGGCATATCGTCGTCCATGCCCAGCCGGTCGAGAATCCCTGTCACGTTGTCCGCACCGAAAAGCCGCATGAGGTCATCGTCCATCGAAACGTAGAACCGGGTGGAGCCGGGATCTCCCTGGCGACCGCACCTGCCGCGCAGCTGGTTGTCGATGCGGCGGGCCTCGTGCCGGGTGGTGCCGATCACATGTAACCCACCGCGCTCGACCACACCCTCGCCCAGGACGATGTCGGTCCCACGGCCGGCCATGTTGGTCGCGATGGTCACCGCGCGAGCCTGGCCCGCCTGGGCGATGATCGCCGCTTCCTTCTCGTGGTATCTGGCGTTGAGAACCTCATGGGCAACGCCGCGCCGCTTGAGGAACCGGGAAAGCTCCTCGCTCTTCTCGATGGAGGTCGTGCCGACCAACACGGGCTGGCCGCGCTCATGACACTCGACGATTTCGTCGATCACGCACCGGGTACGACCGGCATCGCTGCGGAACACGACATCGGGGTGGTCGACCCTGATCATCGGCTTGTTGGTCGGCACCTCGATCACATCAAGGCCGTAGATCCGGCGAAACTCCTCGGCTTCGGTGGCGGCGGTGCCGGTCATCCCGGCCAGCTTGGCATACATCCGGAAGTAGTTCTGAAAGGTGATGGTGGCCAGGGTCTGATGCTCGCTCTGGATCTTGACGCCTTCTTTGGCCTCGATGGCCTGGTGCAGGCCGTCGCTGTAGCGCCGCCCAAACATCAGGCGGCCGGTGAACTCGTCGACGATCAGCACTTCGCCGTCCTTGACGATGTAGTCGCGGTCCAACCGGTACAGGGCATGGGCTCGAAGGGCCTGGTTGAGGTAGTGATTCAGGTCGGTCGACTCGGGCGCGAAGAGGTCGGCAACCCCGATCAGCTTTTCCACCCGACGCAGCCCATCTTCGGTCGGCGTGACGGCATGAGCCTTCTCATCGACTGCGTAATCTTCGTCGACCCTGAGGCGTGGCACGATCTTGGCGAAGCGATAGTAGAGGTCGGCAGACCTGGTCGACGGCCCCGAGATGATTAGCGGTGTGCGTGCCTCATCGATCAGGATGCTGTCCACCTCGTCCACGATGGCGTAGTGCAGCCGCCGCTGGACCAGGTGATCAGGATGCAAAGACATGTTGTCGCGCAGGTAATCAAAGCCAAACTCGTTGTTAGTGCCGTAAGTGATGTCGGCCTGATAAGCTAGGCGTCGCTCGTTGGTGTCCAGGCCGTGTCCGATGAAACCTACGCTAAGGCCTAGGAACTGGTATACGGCTCCCATCCACTCGGCATGCAACTTGGCCAGATAATCATTGACCGTGACGAGGTGGGCACCTTGTCCCGTCAAGGCGTTGAGGTATAGGGGCATGGTGGCGACGAGGGTCTTGCCCTCCCCCGTCTTCATCTCCGCGATATTGCCCTCGTGCAGTACCACAGCCCCGAGAACCTGGACGTCAAACGGCCGCAGCCCGATCGTCCGCGTTGCCGCCTCGCGGACCACGGCGAAGACCTCCGTCATCAGGTCCTCGAGCGAGGCCCCCTGGTCGAGGCGACGGCGAAAGTCCGCTGTATAAGCGGCTAGCTCGACGTCGGTTACCCTGGCAAGGCGGTCGGCATGATGACCGACCGCCTCCACCACTCTACCAAGCCTCTTTAACTCGCGTTCGTTACTGCCCGGTACAATATTGCGGAACAGCTTGAGCATCACTGAACCTCCGTGAGCACCTCAAACCGGCTCCTGCGTTGGAGGCGCATCCTCCGGGCTGTCCAATCGCTCACCCGCGGGCAGGTCTCCAGTGGGGTCCGCAGCCTCCACTCCCACATCGACGCCGCTACCGTGGTCGACCCCGTCTGCTATGTCGTCCACGTCGCCGATGCCCTCGGCGGCTGCGGCATCGGCGAAAGCCACTTTGATGTTACGGTAGCGAGCCATGCCGGTGCCGGCCGGAATCAGCCTGCCGATGATGACGTTCTCCTTGAGGCCAAGCAGCGGATCGCGCTTGCCCTTGATCGCGGCGTCGGTGAGCACCCTGGTGGTCTCCTGGAAAGACGCCGCCGAGAGGAACGAGTCCGTAGCCAAGGCCGTCTTGGTGATTCCGAGCAGCACGGGGCGAGCAGTCGCCGGGCTACCGTCGGCCGCCAATGCCCGTTTGTTCTCCTGCTCGAACTCGAAGCCATCAACCAGCCCGCCTGGCAGCAGGTGCGTGTCGCCCGGGTCATCGATTCTGACCTTCTTAAGCATCTGCCTGATCATGATCTCGATGTGCTTGTCGTTGATGTCCACGCCTTGGAGCCGGTAGACCTTCTGAACCTCCTCGAGCAGATAGGTCTGCAGGCCGCGAAGGCCACGCACCTTGAGTATGTCATGCGGGTTGGCGGAGCCCTCCGTCAGCTCGTCCCCCGCCTGGACCGTCTCGCCTGCCTTGACGCGTAGCCTCGCGCCGAACGGAATCACATAGGCCTCCGCCTGATTGTCCTCACGGGTGACGAAGAGCTCGCGCTTGCCGGGAGAGTCCTCGCTGAAGGAAACCACCCCGTCAATTTCCGTGATCACCGCTTGCCCCTTCGGCTTGCGGGCTTCAAAGAGCTCCTCGACCCGCGGCAGGCCGTGAGTGATGTCCTCACCCGCGACGCCGCCGGTGTGGAAGGTACGCATGGTCAACTGGGTGCCAGGCTCGCCGATGGACTGTGCGGCGATGATTCCCACCGCCTCACCGACGTCTACCAGTTGACCCGTGGCCAAATTGCGACCGTAGCACTTGCGGCAGACGCCGTGCGGCGTCCGGCAGGTCAGCACACTACGAACCATCAGTTCCGTCAGACCGGCCGCGGCTATACGGTCGGCCTCATCCTCGGCGATCAACTCATTGGCCGGGACGATGACCTCGTCGGTCTCGGGGTCGACGATATCCTCAAACGCGTAACGGCCCAGAATGCGGTCCTCGAGCGCCTCGATAATCTGGCTGCCGTCACTGATCTCGCCGATCTGGATGCCGACAGTCGAGCCGCAATCGTCCTCGCGCACGATCACATCCTGCGAAACGTCGACGAGCCGACGTGTGAGGTATCCTGAGTCAGCGGTCCGGAGCGCCGTGTCGGCCAGCCCCTTACGAGTCCCGTGCGTGGAGGTAAAGTACTCCAAGACGGTCAACCCCTCGCGGAAGTTGGCCCGCACTGGCAACTCGATGATCCGCCCGCTCGGATCGGCCATCAGACCGCGCATTCCAGCCAACTGACGCAACTGAGCCACGTTGCCTCGCGCGCCCGAGATGGCCATCATGTACACGGGGTTGAACACATCCAGTGACCCCATCAGGTTGCGCGATACATCCTCGGTGGCCTGAGTCCAGATTTCCACGACTCGCTCGTAGCGTTCATCCCAGGTAATCAAACCCCGCCGGAACTGGGATTCGACTGCCTCAACCTTAGATTCGGACTCGGCCAGAATCTTGTCCTTGCCGATGTCGACCTGTAGATCGGAGAGAGCAATGGTGGTCCCGGCTCGCGTCGCGTAGCGGAAACCGATCTCCTTGATGCGGTCGAGAACCTTAGCCGTATGGGTGCTGCCCTGGGTGCGGTAGACCCTGGCCACGACTTTGCCCAACTCGCGCCGGTCGATGACCCGGTCGATGTACTCCTCGCGGCGCAGGTCCACGGGCAAAGAGTCGTTGAAGATGACGCGCCCCACCGTGGTATCGCGGTAGACGCGCCCATCGTACCATCTAACCTCGATTGGTTCGTGCAGCGCGATCCGGTCCTGCTGATAGGCCATAATGGCCTCGTCAGGGGAGCCGAACCGCCAGGCGCTCCGATCCGCCGGCCGCACGGACGTTACAGCCCCGTTACCGGACTCTGATACGCCGGCCCCATTGTCTGCTTCAGACTCTCCCGGGTTATCAGGACTACGTTTGAGGGTCAGATAGTAACAGCCCAAGACGAGGTCCTTGGTTGGGGTAACGATTGGCGAACCGTCCTTGGGTGCAAGTATATTGTGCGCAGACAACATCAGCACCCTGGCCTCAGCCTGGGCCTCCGCCGATAGGGGCACATGCACCGCCATCTGGTCCCCATCGAAGTCGGCATTGTACGCCGTGCACACTAGCGGGTGCACCTGGATGGCGCGCCCCTCGACCAACACCGGTTCGAACGCCTGGATGCCCAGGCGGTGCAGCGTGGGTGCCCGGTTGAGCAGGACAGGGTGCTCCTTGATGACCTCCTCCAGGACGTCCCACACCTCATCGCGGGCCCGCTCGACCATGCGCTTGGCGCTCTTGATGTTGTGGGCGTAGCCGAGCTGCACCAGACGCTTCATGACGAACGGCTTGAACAGCTCCAAAGCCATCTCTTTGGGGAGACCGCACTGGTGCATCTGCAGAGTCGGACCGACCACGATTACGGACCGGCCGCTGTAGTCCACACGCTTGCCCAGAAGGTTCTGCCGGAACCGGCCCTGCTTGCCTTTAAGCAAATCGGACAGCGACTTGAGCGGCCGGTTGCCGGGTCCGGTAACCGGGCGACCGCGGCGACCGTTGTCGATTAGGGCGTCCACCGCCTCTTGCAGCATCCGCTTCTCGTTGCGAACGATGATGTCCGGCGCCTCAAGATCGAGCAACCGCTTAAGGCGATTGTTGCGGTTGATCACCCGGCGATATAGGTCGTTCATGTCGGACGTGGCGAATCGGCCGCCATCCAGCTGGACCATCGGTCGCAGGTCGGGCGGAATCACCGGCACGACCTCCATGATCATCCACTCAGGCTTGTTGCTGGACTTCAGAAAGGCCTCGACCACCTCAAGCCGCCGGATGGCGCGGATCCGGCGCTGCCCGGAGCACTGCCGGAGCTCGGTGCGCAGATCCTTGGCCATCTCCTCGAGATCGAGTTCCTCCAGCAGGAACTTCACGGACTCTGCGCCCATACCGGCCTTGAACGAAGGGCCGTACTTGTCGCGCGCCTCGCGGTACTCGGCTTCGCTGAGGATCTGCTTCTTGCCGAGCGGCGTGTCGCCCGGGTCGGACACCAGGTATGACGCGAAATACAGGACCTTCTCGAGCAGGCGTGGTGACATGTCCAACAGCAGGCCCATCCGAGAGGGGATGCCCTTAAAGTACCAGATGTGTGACACGGGCGCAGCCAACTCGATGTGCCCCATGCGGTCGCGTCGGACCTTGGAACGAGTGACCTCGACGCCACAGCGGTCACAGATGATACCTTTGTAACGCACCCGCTTGTACTTGCCGCAATGGCACTCCCAGTCGCGCGTCGGGCCGAAAATCCGCTCGCAGAACAGGCCATCGCGCTCGGGCTTCAGAGTTCGGTAGTTTATGGTTTCAGGCTTCTTGACCTCACCGTGCGACCAGGTCCGAATTTGCTGCGGCGAAGCCAAGCCGATTTTTATGGAGGCGAAGTCGTTAACGTCCAACACGGGCGCCGTCCCCTTTCGGCTGCGAGTAGCAGATCATCCTACCGGTTGAGCACACCATTGGGCAGCGGCTCATCATGGTTGCTCATCCTCGTCCTCGTCCTCGTCCTCGTCGTCCCGTGTTCCGCCACGACGAAGATCCAGGGGGTCATAGGCGTATTCGTCACGCGCCGGCTTGGTCCGGGCTTTGGTCGCGCGGGCCTTGGCCTGACGCCGCTTGGTGGTGCCGAACTCGCGCTCCTCCTCGGCATCCGGATCAACAACCGTGGCGGTTTCGTCGTCCTCATCCTCGCTGGCGGTCAGCTCGTCGCCTTCGAGGTCTTCGTCGTCGTCGGCTTCCTCGTCGCTCTCATCCAGGTCGTCGCTGTCCTTATCAGCGTCGGCGGTGTCGCCATCGTCGTCGCTGGCAGCCGCCACCACTTCGACGCCATCCTCGTCGTCATCGGCCGCCGGCTGTTCGCTGGCGTCACCAGCCGCGTCGGTCGCCGGCTCGTCATCAGCGTCATCAGCCGCCCCGCCAAACAGCTTGGCGAGAGCGGAGACATCGGCCTCGCCGCCCGTCGCCCGTGCCTCCCGCCGCGGAGCCAGCTCGTCGGTGGCGGCAGGCCGGCGCGGGGCCGCGTCTTCGTCGACCTCTTCGCCGGCTAGGAAGCGACGGCCACGAGCTACCGCTGGCTGCTCATCGCGGCCCTCGATATCAAGCTCCAGCCGCCGGGCGGTCTCCATGTAGTCCTCGTCGGTCTCGCGGATCTCAATCTCGCGATCATCGGCGCTCAAGACCTTGACGTCCAGACCCAAGCTGTGCAACTCCTTGATCAGCACCTTGAAGGATTCAGGCACGCCTGGTTCCGGCACATTCTCGCCTTTAACGATGGCCTCATAGGTGCGCACGCGCCCGATGACGTCATCCGACTTGACGGTCAGCAGTTCCTGAAGTGTGTACGCTGCGCCGTAGGCGTAAAGGGCCCAGACCTCCATCTCCCCAAAGCGCTGGCCGCCAAACTGGGCTTTACCACCCAGCGGCTGCTGCGTGACAAGGGAGTACGGGCCGGTCGAGCGGGCGTGAATCTTGTCGTCCACCAAGTGGAGCAGTTTCATCATGTAGGCATACCCGACTGTGACCGGGTTGTCGAAGTATTCGCCGGTTCGGCCGTCCCGGACCAGGGTCTTGCCATCGAGCGGCAAGCCAGCCTCGCGCAGGGCTTCACGGACGGCGTCTTCAGTGGCACCGTCGAACACAGGGCTGGATACGTAGTAGCCCAGCGCATGCGCAGCCCAACCCATGTGGGTCTCATAGATCTGTCCAATGTTCATCCGGGAAGGTACCCCGAGCGGGTTGAGCACGATGTCCACGGGTGTGCCGTCAGGCAGGAAAGGCATGTCCTCCTCGGCCATGATCCGGGCGATGACACCTTTGTTGCCATGGCGGCCCGCCATCTTGTCGCCCTCGGAGATCTTGCGCTTTTGGGCCACAAACACCCGCACGAGTTGGTTGACGCCTGGCGTCAGCTCGTCGCCGCTGTCGCGGGAGAAGACTTTGACGTCCACGACGATGCCGCTCTCCCCGTGCGGTACACGCAACGACGTATCCCTGACTTCCCGGGCCTTCTCCCCGAAGATGGCTCGCAGCAATCGCTCCTCGGCGGTGAGTTCGGTTTCGCCTTTGGGAGTGACTTTGCCGACCAAAACATCGCCGGGCCGTACCTCAGCGCCGACCCGGATGATGCCCCGATCGTCCAGATCCTTGAGCACTTCTTCGCCAACGTTGGGAATATCGCGAGTGATCTCCTCGGGTCCCAGCTTGGTGTCACGAGCCTCGGCCTCATGCTCCTCAATGTGAATCGAGGTGAAAACATCCTCTTGGACCAGACGCTCGCTAATCAGGATGGCGTCCTCAAAGTTGAAGCCCTCCCAAGGCATGAAGGCCACAAGGACGTTGCGACCGAGGGCCAACTCGCCTAACTCGGTCGAAGGGCCATCAGCGATGGCCTGACCAGCCTCAACCTCTTGGCCAACGTACACCAGGGGACGCTGGTTGATACAGGTCCCCTGGTTGGAACGCTCGTACTTGCGCAGGGGGTGGATGTACTCGCGACCGTCGTCGTTGCGCACGACTATCTCCGTGGCATTGACGAGCGTGACGAGGCCCGTGGTGCGGGACAGCACTACCATACCCGAGTCGCCGGCCACCTTAGCTTCCATGCCGGTCCCAATCAACGGGGCCTCGCTGCGGAGCAACGGCACCGCCTGGCGCTGCATGTTGGCGCCCATCAGAGCACGGCCCGCGTCGTCGTTTTCCAGGAACGGGATCAGAGCCGAGGCGACCGACACCACCTGCTTGGGCGACACATCCATGTAGTCGATCTGCGAAGCCGGGACGACCGCGATGTCGTGTCGGCGACGCGCCGTGACGCGGCTGTTGAGAAAGGCCCCTTCGTCGCTAAGAGGTGCGTTGGCCTGGGCAATTGTGCACTCGTCCTCTTCGTCGGCGGTCAGATAGGCAATATGATCCGTGACAACACCCTTTTCACGATTAACGACCCTGTACGGCGTCTCCATAAAGCCAAACTCGTTGATCCGGGCATAGGTGGACAAATAGCCGATCAACCCGATGTTGGGCCCTTCGGGGGTCTCGATCGGACACATCCGACCGTAGTGCGAGAAGTGCACGTCCCGGACTTCGAAGCCGGCGCGCTCGCGCGAGAGACCGCCGGGGCCCAAGGCTGAGAGCCGGCGCTTGTGGGTCAACTCGGCCAGGGGGTTGGTTTGGTCCATGAACTGGGATAGCTGGCTCGAGCCGAAGAACTCCTTGACCGCGGCGACGACCGGCCTGATGTTGATCAGCGCCTGCGGGGTGATGATGTCGACGTCCTGGATGGTCATGCGCTCCTTGACCACCCGCTCCATGCGGGCCAAACCGATGCGGAACTGGTTTTGCAGCAACTCGCCCACCGAACGCAAACGACGGTTGCCGAGGTGGTCGATGTCGTCAACATCGCCGACTCCGCGATGCAGGTTGGCAAGGTAGTTGACAGCCGCCAGGACGTCCTCCCGGGTCAAGGTCTTGACTCCGTAATCGGGCTGCCCGTTGCCTACCAGCCTGACTGTGCCTCCGTCGGCCAGCTGGATATCGAAGATCGGACCATACTGCTCAATGCGCATCGCCAGTTCGCGATCGATCGGGTCACCGGTGCGGCAAACGAGTTCGCCGGTGTCCGGGTCAACCACGTCCTGGCCGGCGAGACTGTCGATCATCCGGCGCCTGACGGCCAGCTTCTTGTTGAGCTTGTACCGGCCCACTCCCGCTAGATCATAGCGCCGGGCGTCGAAGAAGAGCGAGTTGAGCAGCGAGCGAGCACTCTCCACCGTAGGCGGCTCACCGGGGCGAAGGCGCTTGTAGATCTCCACCAATGCTTCGTCCTGGTCCTCGGTCGCGTCCTTGTCCAGGGTAGCCAGCACATAGGGATTTTCCTCGCCCAGAAGACGGAGAATGAGGTCGTCGCTCTCATAACCAAGGGCCTTAAGCAAAACTGTAGCTGGTATCTTCCTGGTTCTGTCGACGCGCACGTACATGATGTCCGACGAATCAGTCTCGAACTCGAGCCAGGCACCGCGGTTGGGAATCACCGTGGCCGCGTACAACCGCTTTCCCTGCGGGTCAAGCGAGTCCGAGTAATATGCTCCGGGCGACCGGACGAGTTGGCTGACCACAACTCGCTCCGCGCCGTTGATCACGAATGTGCCGTTGTCGGTCATCAGCGGGAAGTCGCCCATGAAGACTTCCTGCTCCTTGACTTCACCGGTCTGCCTGTTGATCAGCTGCACCCTGACCCTAAGGGGAGCGGCGTAGGTCACATCGCGCTCCTTGCAAGCCGCAACGGAGTACTTGGGCTCGCCTAGGGCATGCTCGCCAAAAGTAAGAACCAGGTTGCCGGTAAAGTCCTGAATCGGGGAGATGTCCTCGAACATCTCCTTGAGACCGTTGACCAAGAACCACTCATATGAGGCTCGCTGAATCTCGATAAGGTTTGGTACCTCGAGGACCTCGCGGAGGTTGGAGTAACTGATACGCTCGCGCTCGCCAACCTTCACCAGCTGGGGCATGCAGGAAGGGCCTCCTTTTCTGGTTGCCAAGGGTGTCAGCAAAATCAATATTGACGGTGCACCGTACACCGCCTACGTCTGGAAGATATGATGAGGGTCAATAGGTTCTTGTCCAAGTTTTCTGGGCTAGGATAAGCCAGTAACCTGATGAGATTTTAACACCTCATTATAAGAGCGACCCTGCGCTTATGTCAATGAAAGGGGGGCTGGTCCGGCCGCACGCTTGTGCGGCGGTCGACCGGACCAGCCAGGCCAAGGCAACAGGGCCTACTTGATTTCGCTCGTCGCGCCAACCTCGTCAAGTTTAGCTTTGACGGCCTCGGCCTCCTGGCGGGAGACCTTCTCCTTGATCGCCTTAGGGGCCGCATCCACGAGCGCCTTAGCCTCTTTGAGACCTACTCCGGTGATCTCCTTGACGGTCCGGATGACGGCGATCTTCTGATCGCCGGCGAAGGTCAGGACCACGTCAAACTCCGTCTGCTCGGCCTCCGGGGCGGCTTCGGCAGCGGGTCCGGCGGCCGCCGGCGCGGCGGCGACCATGGCGGCGGCCGATACACCAAACTCGGCCTCGAAAGCCTTGACCAACTCGGCCAACTCAACGACACTCATCTGCTTCACGAGGTCCAGAATCTGTTCTGTCTTGGACAATTGAATGTGCCTCCCTATGTGCTTGCGCAAAAATCTGATGTTCTGAGTCCATCTTGCCGGTGCGCCAGTTCAACTTTGGCTGCTAGTCAGCGGCTTCCTCACGTTGCTTCCGAACTGCCTCCAACGCCGTCACGAGGCCGCGCATCGGCGCGGCGAGCACTGATGCCATGCTGGCGAGCGGCATCTGCATGGCCGACACCACTTGCGTCAACAGCACTTCGCGGCTCGGCAGTGTAGCGAGTGCGCGAATATCGGCGGCGGAGAACAGCCGGCCCACGACCATTCCGCCCTTAATCTCCAGCTGTCGCGCAGTGCGAGCGAAATCCACCAGAAGCTTGGCGGGCGCTGCTGGGTTGTCATAACTGATGGCCACGGCGGTGGGCCCTTTGAGCAACTCGCTCATGGGCTCCATGCCAGCCTCCTCGGCGGCGCGGATGGCGAGCGTGTTCTTGATCACCCGCAGCTCAATCTGCGCCTCGCGGGCCTTTTGGCGAAGATCGGTCATCTGAGCCACGTTGAGACCGCGATAGTCGGCAAGAGCGACGGTTTGGGCCCGGCGCAACTTGGCAACGAGCTCGCTGACTGTCGCCTGTTTCTCGACCCTACTGGCCAAGGTCTCACCTCCAATAAGCAAAGCTCTCGCGTAGACTGCGAGAGCCAAGATACCCTTGCGGGTTTGGCAGCCTCGGCAGGCTCCTTGCGGAATTAAGCGAAACGCGCCTGCGGTCTACGGCTACGAAACTGTCGGCTGATTCGTTTGTCGGCAATCAGGCACCCTTGTGGCGGTTCAGGCCCGGGCGCCAATCCTTGACGGGGTAACCTTCACACCAGGGCCCATCGTTGAGCTTAAAGCTACGGTACGAAGATAGTGGCCCTTGGATGCCGCCGGCTTGGCACGCACAAGCGCATCGACCAGCGTCTCGAGGTTTTCCAGCAACTTCTCGGTCTCGAATGAGGCCTTGCCGATGGGTGCGTGGATGATTCCGGCCTTCTCAGCCCGGTACTCGATCTTGCCGGCCTTGATCTCCTGCACCGCCGTACCAACCTCCATCGTAACGGTGCCGGTCTTGGGGTTGGGCATCATGCCTTTGGGTCCCAAGATGCGGCCCAAACGGCCGACGACGGACATCATATCGGGCGTGGCGACGGCCACATCGAAGTCGAGCCAGCCCTCCTGGATTTTGGCCGCAAGTTCGTCGGCGCCAACGTAATCGGCTCCGGCCTCCTCGGCCTCCTTGGCTTTGTCGCCCTTGGCAAATACGAGCACGCGCCGGGTCTTGCCGGTGCCATGAGGCAGCACAACGGCCCCACGAACCATCTGATCGGCATGTTTGACATCGATGCCGAGCTTGATGGAGGCCTCAACCGTCTCGTCAAACTTGGCATTGGCGTTGCGCTTGACAAGCTCAATCGCCTCAATGGGCTCGTAGGTCGTCTCTGAGTTGACTTCACTGCGGCTCTGTAGATACCGCTTGCCGTGACGGGACATGCCCACTCCTCCTACTGCTACTTAACGACCTCGATGCCCATGCTGCGGGCTGTGCCCTCAATCACGCGCATCGCGGCCTCGATCGTGGCGGCATTGAGATCCGGCATCTTCTGCTCGGCGATCTCTCTGACCTGCTGAGATGTTACGCGACCGACCTTGTTGGTGTTGGGCTCGCCGGAAGCCTTATCAACCCCGGCAGCCTGCTTGAGTAGCACCGCGGCTGGTGGCGTCTTGAGTATGAACGAGAACGAGCGGTCTTCGAACACCGAGATCTCCACTGGAATTACAGTGCCGATCTGCTTGGCAGTGCGTTCGTTATAGTCCTTGCAGAACGCGACGATGTTGATGCCGTGCTGACCCAACGCCGGGCCAACAGGCGGGGCAGGAGTGGCCTTACCTGCCGGCAGTTGCAGACTTACCTTGGCCATCACTTTCTTGGGCATGCCCGTTCCTCCTAGAGCTTCTCCACCTGACCAAAATCAAGCTCAATGGGAGTGTCGCGGCCGAACATCGACACAAACACCCTAAGCTTGCCTTTGTCGGGATGAATCTCGCGAATCACACCTACGAAACCCTCGAATGGGCCGGCTGTCACCCGCACACTCTCACCCACCGCGTAAGCGACTTTGGGCCGGGGCTCATCGACACCCATCTGGCGGAGTATCGAACGCACCTCGGCAGGCTGAAGTGGAATCGGCTTTGAACCAGAACCCACAAAACCGGTAACTCCAGGTGTGTTGCGCACAACATACCAGGAATCATCGGACATTAGCATCTCGACCAACACGTAGCCGGGGAAAACCTTGCGCTTGGTGATCTTGCGCTTGCCGTCCTTGATCTCCATCTCTTCCTCTGTGGGCACGACAACGCGGAAGATCTTGTCCTCTTTTTCCATGGTCTCAATGCGCTTTTCCAGATTGGCTTTGACCTTGTTCTCGTAACCCGAGTAAGTATGCACCACGTACCAGCGCTTCTTAGGCGTCTCATCCTCATCAAGCAGCGACGGGATCTCGGCGCCCTCAGCGGCTAGTGGCTCACGGCTCTCCTCGGAATTGTCGGCGGGGCTGGAACCGGTGGGCGCACCGGTCTGGTCCGCTGACGTCTTGCTAGTCTCCAGCACAAACTCCTCCTTGCCTCGAAGGCACCTACCTACCTGTGAAGACTCTCTATCGCAAGATGAATGCGATGATCTGGCTGACCACAGCGTCGGCAACGGCGATGATCGAGGCGATCAGCGCCACCGACGCCACGACGATGCCTGTATAGACCATGGTTTGGCGACGATCGGGCCAGATCACTTTGCTTAGCTCTGCGCGTACCTCACGCAGGAATTTACCAAACTTCGCTAGGGTCTTTTGCAAGGCCCCTGTCACCTCCGGCCCTTCGAACATAAAAAAAGAATACAAGACACTGGAACAAAGCGCAATCGCCGCTAGATATAGCTGGCAGGCCCGGAGGGACTCGAACCCCCAACATGCGGTTTTGGAGACCGCCGCTCTACCAATTGGAGCTACGGGCCTGCAATGCCAACCGCAACGACAATCGCTGCCACCACAAACTACACTTGTGCTTCTAGTCTATCTCGTCTCACGATGAGCGGTATGGGCGCGGCAGAACTTGCAGTACTTCTTAAGCTCAATCCGACCCGGATCGCTCCTCTTGTTCTTGGAACTGATATAATTGCGCCGCTTGCACTCGGTGCAGGCCAGCGTTATCTGGTCGCGCATCATCGTGCCCTCCCCAGAGCCACATACTATACCCAGTGTCGCACCTTATGACTCTAGCATAAGGCGCGACACAGTGTCAAGGAATCAGGACGGCTTGCCCGACCAGCTAGATATGCCTATTGAAGGGCTGTCCGACGCCCCGCGGCATTCGCCGCCAGGCCTGACCGTCTACCTCTGGCCCGACCGTCCCTATTCGTTGATCTTGATGACCGCGCCGGCGCCGACGGTCCGCGAACCCTCGCGGATGGCGAAACGCAGACCAGGCTCGATCGCGATCGGCGTGATCAGCTCGATATCCATCTCCACGTTGT
>Ga0114946_10000273_pt1 | contig 32999 bp, 34 predicted proteins | sample WalLakDeSediment_FD_88676 | JGI IMG/M metagenome (GOLD analysis project Ga0114946, IMG submission 88676) | Lake sediment microbial communities from Walker lake, Nevada to study Microbial Dark Matter (Phase II) - Walker Lake 11/02/13 Deep Sediment | ecosystem: Environmental > Aquatic >... | reverse complement strand
CATGGCGGCCGTCAGTCGTCCGCACCGCCGCTGCGAAAATCGATGCCCAGCGCGCGCAGCTTGCGATAGAGGTGTGTGCGCTCCATGCCGACGCGCTTCGCGAGCTGCCCCACCTTGCCGTCGCAGAGCTGCAATTGCTGCTGCAGGTAGGCCCTCTCGAACTGCTCTCGCGCCTCGCGCAACGGCAGCGCCATCAGGTCCTGGCTGAGTACGCGCTCGTCCTGGGGGCCCTGCTCGGAAAGGATCTGCTCCACCTCCTCGAGGCCGATCTCTTCCTCGCCGCCCATGATCAGCAGCCGCTGAACCAGATTGCGAAGCTCGCTAATGTTGCCCGGCCAGGGATAATTCCTGAGGCGGTTCTGCGCTGCCACGCTCAGGCGGCGAAACGACAACCCCTCCTTGTCGACAAGCTGGTCCAGGTAGTGCCGCAGCAGTTCGGGAACGTCCTCGGCATATTCGCGCAGCGGCGGGACCCTGAGCACGACCACGGCAAGATCCGACAGCAACTCGCGGCGGAACCCGCTGCCGGGTGCATGTTCGAATCCCGGCGGGGCAGAACTGATGATCCGCGCGTCGATTGCCTGCTGCACAGTGCCGCCGACTGGACAGAAACGCCCGTTTTGCAATGCGCCGTGCAGCAGGGTCTGCAGCTGCGGTGCAAGGTCCGACGCCTCGCTGATGAACAGGGTGCCGCCCCGGGCGCGCTCGAGGAAGCCCGGTTCGACCCCGCTATCGACCGCGCGCCCAAACAGCAGGCCCTCTGCGCCTTCAACCGGCAGCGCGCTCGCGACAAGCCGCACGAACGGGCGGTGCGCGCGTGGTCCAAGCGAGTGGATGAAGTGTGCAAAAGATTCCCGGCCGGAACCGGGCTCGCCAGTGATCAACAGCGGCGTCATGTGGGCGGCGACCCGCTCGCCCTGTTCGCGCAGTGCGCGCATGGCGTTGCTGCGTCCCACCGGCACGACCGACGGCGGAACGATCTGGCGCGTCGCACGCCCGGGCGTGCGACCCGAATCGAGGGCACGCTCGACTGTACGCAGCAGCTTGGCGAGCGATACCGGCTTCTCGATGAAATCAAACGCGCCCAGCCGGGTAGCCTCGACGGCAGTCTCGACCGTGCCGTGACCCGACATCATGACGACCGGACACGGCTTCATGTTTTCGCTGCCTGACCACTCGCGCAACAGACTGATGCCGTCCACATCCGGCATCCAGATGTCGAGCAGGACGAGCTCGGGGTTGGCAGCCGCGCGCTTGTCGCGCGCCTGCGCAGCATTCGCGGCCGACACCACTTCATAGCCTTCCTCGGAGAGGATTTCCTCCAGGAGGCTGCGAATATCGGCCTCATCGTCGACGACCAGAATACGCCCGGTACTCATGCGTGCGCTCTCCTGAATTCGCTCGCGCGGATCTCGCGTCGCAGCATCGCGCTGCGCGCATCTTCATCAGCCGGCAGCGCGATGGTGATCCTCAGGCCGCCCTCGGCGCGATTGCTCGCCTCCACCCAGCCGCCATGTTCCTCGACCAGCTTCTTCACGATCGCCAGGCCCAGGCCGGTGCCTTTCGGCTTGCTGGTCACGTAGGGATCGAAAATACGGTCCACCGAGTCCGGCGGGATCCCCGGGCCATTGTCCTCCACCATGATGAACACCGCACGAAGCTCAAATTCCTCGGTGCCCCGGGTGGTGATCCGCAGCACCGCATCATCCTGCCCCTCCAATGCTTCCAAAGCGTTGCGGATCAGGTTGTGCAGGATCTGCCGCAATCGCCCGGCATCCGCCTCGACGGCCACGACAAGCGGGTCGAGGCTCAAGTCAATGGCGACGGGAATCTCCCGTACACGGTACAGCTCGGCCACTTCGATCACCAGGTGATTCAGGTCCACGGACACGATTTCCATGTCCGGGGCGCGCGCATAGTCGGAGAAGGCATTGACCATCTCCTTCATTGCCTCGACCTGCTGGACGATCGTGCGGGTGGCGCGCTCGAGTACCTGGGCGTCGTCGTCGCTCATCTGCTCGAGGAACCTGCGACGGATCCGCTCCGCCGACAGCTGGATCGGAGTGAGCGGGTTCTTGATCTCGTGCGCGAGGCGCCGCGCTACTTCGCCCCAGGCCGCATCGCGCTGCGCCTGCAACAGCGCGGTGATGTCATCGAAGACCACGACGAAGCCGCCGGGCTCGCCATCCTCGCCCGGCAATGCGGAACAGGCGCACATCAGCACCCGCCGGCCCGCCTCCCCGCGCAGCACGATCTGTTCGCGCCACTCGTAATCGCCCGCCTCGAGGTGGCCCTGGCCGACGTCGATGAGCTGCTGCACCAGGGGCCTGTCGCCGGCGATCTCGGCCAGTGGCCGGCCGATGGCATCCTCAAAGTCGACGCCGAGAATCGCGCCCGCAGCCTCGTTCGCGGTCTTGATGCGCCAGTCCCTCTCCAGCGAGATTACGCCCGTGGACAATCGCCCCAGGATGACGGCGAGATACGCACGCTGGCTCTCGACGGCTTGCTGGCTCTGGCGCGCCAGCTCACGCGCCCCCGCCAGCCGCGTGATCATGTCGTTGAAGCTGTGCACGAGGAAGCCCATTTCGTCGCGTGCCGGCATCGGCAGCCGCGTGTCGAAATCACCCTTGGCGACCGCGCGTGTGCCGGCCACCAGGGTCTGGATCGGCGCAGTCAGCTTGCGTGCGAAGAAGAACGCGCCCCAGACCGCCATCAACAGCGACAGCAACAGGACCAGGGTGAGCGTGAGGGTCAGGCTGCGCGTGAACGGGGCGCGCAGGAAAGACAGCTCGCGGTACTGCGCGTAGGCCTCCTGTACGGAGTTCGCCAGCAGGCCGACACGCTCCGGCACAGGGTAAAGCGCATGGAGGATGCGAAGCTCGTCGAGGGGATGCATGCTCGGAATGGCCGTGGCGGCACGCACGACATAGCCGTCGCGCGCGGGGTCGAGACTGACGAACGGGCGGCCCTGCCGGATCTGCAGCATGACCTCTTCAGTGGGGGCCCCGGGCAGCTCGGTGATGCTGCGCTCCGAGGACAACGCGATGATGCGGCTGCTCTGTCCGACGACAGTGAGCTCGATCGCGCCCGAGCTGCGCCGCATGGCCTCGAGCTGGGTCGCAAGCTCGCGGTTCTCGCGCCCCCGCAGCGAGTCCGCGATCTGGCGCGTCGCGTCGAGGTGCTCACGCATCCGGCTCTCGAGGGTCGCGCGTGACAGGTCCAGTGCGTCGCCGAGACCCGCCTCGATATTGACATCGAACCAGGTGTCGATGCCGCGACTGATGAACTGGACCGAGAAATAGTAGACCAGCCCCAGCGGCAGCACGGCGAGGCCGATAAAGATCGCGACCATGCGCGAAGCCAGGCGGGAACCGGGTACCTGGCTGCGGTATTCGCGTACCAGGCGCACGAGGTTGGAAATGATGATCGCGAGCAGGATGGAGGCGCCCGCGAGGTTGAGCATGAATATCCAGTTGTAGATCTCGCCGAACCGATCTGCGTTCTCGACGGTCGACGCCAGGAACAGCAAGGCGAGGACGAGCAACGCCAGCCCCAGCAGGGCCAGCGTCGCAAGACTCCAGCGCTTCAGCGATCCAGTCGCCATTGGACCCAGTCGCCAACGATTCGCCAGTCGTTCCAGAGAAACCTGATCAGTGCGAGCGGCCCGCCGAGCTGCTTGATGTCCACCACTGCGCGCATGGCGATGAAATAGCGTTCTCCCCTGCTCAGCAGCGCATCGTCGATGATCGGCAGCGAGCGCAGCGTGCCGAGTTGCTCCACCGCCGCGGCCAGCGACCCGAAGGTAGCCTGCTCGCCGCTATTCAGGTTGCGCACTATGTAACGCTCGGTGAGGGCGTGGTACTGCAATTCATAGCGCTGCTTCAGCTCGGCAAACGTGGGGTCCCAGATGATCCTGCGGCGCTGCGTGAGGCGAATCGTCAATTCGACGTCGAGCACAAGGCCGCTTTCGATTGCCTCGAGGGCCGTTTCGTTGAGCCGGTAAGCAATATCGGCGTCCAGAAACCAGATACCGCCCTGCAATCGCGTCGCGGCATTGCGAACCTCGATGCCTTCATCGGCAGGCGCGTCCCCGGCGTGCAGCAGCAAGGCAGCGGACAGCGCGGCGGCGGCTAACCGCCACGCCGAGACTCCGCTCCTTCGCTCCACTCGCCGCATCGCTCCTCGCCTAGGCCGGCCGGGTCAGGCAAGCATAATAAAACCCGTCCAGCGCCGCTTCCCCGGTGAGCAATTGGCGCCCGGGGCCGGCGCGTCGTCCCCAGCCCGGCTCGCCCAGGTCCACCGCCCGCGAGTCCGGGTGTTGCGCCAGGAATTCGCTGGCCCGTGCGGAGTTCTCCGCGCGGAACACGGAACAGGTCGCGTACAGCAGCCGCCCGCCGGGCGCGAGGAGCGGCCAGAGCGCATTCAGCAGCGCCTGCTGCTGTGCCGCCATGGCCCCGATATCTTCGGGCCGCCGAAGCAGCTTGATGTCGGGATGCCGGCGCACCACTCCGCTGCCGGTACACGGCGCATCGAGCAGGATGCGTTCGTAGGGCTTGCCGTCCCACCAGGCCGAGGGGTCCCGCGCGTCACCCGCCAGCACCTGCGCCTGCAGCCCCAGCCGAGCCAGGTTCTCGCGGATGCGCTCCAGGCGCGCGGGAGCGACATCCAGCGCGGTCAGCTCGATCTCCGGGCAGCGCTCCAGCAGGTGGCCCGTCTTGCCGCCGGGCGCGGCGCACGCATCAAGCACGCGCATACCGGGGCCGGGCTCCAGCAGGCCGGCCGCGAGTTGCGCGGCGGCGTCCTGGACCGAGACCTCCCCGCTCGAGAAGCCGGGCAGGGCGTCCACATCCATGGGCGCGGCCAGGCAGAGCGCTTCCGGCGCGGCATCCCAGGTCGTGGCGGCACCCCCTGCGGCGACCAGCCGCCCAAGCCATTCGTCACGGGACATGCGCAGCCTGTTGACCCGCACCCACATCGGTGCCTGTCGGTTGGCGGCGGCGACGATGCTTTCCCAGTCTTTCGGCCAGTCCGCGGCCAGCGCTTCCAGCCACCAGCGCGGATGCTCATGCACGACCTCCGGCACCCGCGCGACGCGCGCCTTGAGCGCCTCGCGCTCTCTCAGCCAGCGACGCAGGCAGGCATTGACCAGGCCGGCGTATTGCGCGCGGCCGAGCCGGCGCACGGCCTCGACGGTCGCCGCCACCGCTGCGTGATCCGGAACGCGGGTGTCCTCGAGCTGGTAAAGGCCAACCGCCAGCAGGTCGTGAACCTCGGCATCCCGCGGGGGCAGCGGCCGGGACAGCAACAGGTCCACCCAGCGATCGAGGCGCGGATAGGCCCTCAGGGTGCCGTAGGAAAGGAGCGCGACCAGGCCCCGGTCAACGTCGGCCAGGCCGGAAAAACCCGTTCCCAGGGCTTCATCGAGCGAGCGCCCCCGGCGCGCGACGGCGGCGACGACCCGCGCCGCCGCAGCCCTCGGCTCGCTGCCGACGCCCGGATCGCTCCCGTCGCTCACCCGCCGAACCTCTCGCCAAGCACGGACCGGCTGTTGAGGAAGTCCCGCGCGCTCATGATGCGTCCTCCCGGGGGCTGCAACTCGAGCAGGCGCACGCTGCCCTTGCCCGCGGCGACGTCGATTCCCTCGGCGCTTGCGCGCCATACTCGCCCCGTGTCGCCCTCGCGCTCCGCCAGGGACAGCGCCCGGTGCAGCTTGAGACGCTCGCCGCCCCATGCCGTCCAGGCTCCGGGCTTCGGCGCAAGGGCCCTGATCTGCCGCGCCAATACGGCGGCGGGGGCGTGCCAGTCGACAACCGCGGCCTCGGGCTCCAGCTTGCCCGCATAGGTAGCCCGGGTGTCGTCCTGTGGCTGTGGCTCGAGCCGGCCCGCGAAAATCCCGGGAAGTGTCTCCATCAGCAGCGCCGCGCACAGTTGCGCGAGCCGGACCCGGAGTTCCCCGCCGGTTTCCGCCTCACCGATCTCCAACTTTTGCATTTTGTATACCGGGCCCGTGTCCAGCCCCTCGTCCATATGCATTATTGATACGCCGGTTTCGGCGTCCCCGGCCAGGATCGCATGCTGAATCGGTGCCGCACCACGCCATCGCGGCAACAGCGAGGCGTGGCCGTTGATGCATCCTGCCGGCGGCAGGATCAGCACAGCGGGCGGCAGGATCAGTCCGAAGTCGACCACGACGAGCACCTCGGGCTGCAGGGCCGCAATGTCTGCCACGGCCTCGGCCGTCCGCAGGGATTCGGGCGTCCGGACCGGGATGCCATGCTCCGCCGCGCAATTGCGCACCGGCGTGGGGGTGAGCCTGCGATTGCGCCCCGCGGGACGATCAGGCTGGGTCAGTACCCCGACGACGTCCCAGTCGCTCCCTGCCAGCGCGACGAGCGAGGGCACGGCGAAATCGGAGCTGCCCGCGAACACGAGGCGGGGCACGTGGAACGGCCTAGAGCACGCGAGCGGCGGAATCGGGCTCTCGTTGCCGGCGCTCTTTCTCGATCCGCTTGCGGATCCGCTGCCTTTTGAGGTCAGAGAGGTAATCGACGAACAGCTTGCCCTCGAGATGATCCATTTCATGCTGGACGCACACGGCCAGCAGGCCGTCGAGCTCCATTTCAAAGGGCTCGCCGTCGAGGCCGAGCGCTTGCACGTGGATCCACTCCGAGCGGGTCACGGGCTCGTAAAACCCGGGCACGGACAGGCAGCCCTCTTCCATGACCTCGGTGCCGCGCCGTTCCAGGATCTCCGGATTTATGAAAACGTGCGGTATGTCCTGTTTCTCCGAGATGTCTGCGACGAGCATGCGACGATGGACATTGACCTGCGTTGCCGCGAGACCGATCCCCGGGGCCGCATACATCGTTTCGAGCATGTCGGCTGCCAGCTGGCGGAGCTCATCATCGACGGCGAGCACCGGCTCGGCCTTGGTGCGAAGCCTGGGGTCCGGATACTCGAGTATGTTCAGGATCGCCATGAGTGCCGTTCCGGTTCCTCGTGTAATACGCCACAAAGTGCGGCTAACAGTATGACAATTCAAGCCCGCCGTGCTAACTTCCCGCTGACGCGACGGCAGCGGGAACGCCCGCGCCCGGGCGAAGGCAGCCTGAGCTTGTCGGATTATATCAAGCCGCAGCTGCCCCCTCTCACTTAACGGACAGCATGGAGTCAGGCCAGCCATGTCCAAGCCGACCGACCGCCCGAACCGAGTACGCCTTCTGAGCGGCTTTGCCGCCGCGTTGCTGATGGCAGGTTGCGCCAGCACGCCGGAGGCGCCACCGCCCCCGGAACCCGCGGCAACGCCCGCGCCAGCGTCGCAGCCGGCCCCGGCCCCAGCGCCGGCGGCCAGCATGTCCCGCGCCGAAACGACGACAGAGCCGGGCCCGGTCCGTCTCAACCCTCGTCACCCGGACCGCTACGTCGTCAAGAAGGGCGACACACTGTGGGACATCTCGGCGATGTTCCTGCGCGATCCCTGGTACTGGCCGGAGATCTGGTACGCGAATCCACAGGTCCGGAACCCGCACCTCATCTTCCCCGGCGACGTGCTGACCCTCGTCTATATCGACGGGCAGCCGCGCATCGTGCTGGAACGGGGCGTGCATGGCGAGCGGCTCCAACCACGCGTTCGCGTCGAGCAGCTCGAGGATGCGATCTTCACCATCCCCTATGACCGTATCGCCGCCTTCCTCAGCCGCCCCGCGGTGCTGGATCGCGACACCATCGAGCGGGCGCCGTATATCCTGACGAGCCGCCGCGGCCACCTGGTGCACGGCTCGCAGACCGAGGTCTACGTGCGCGGCGCGCGGCTCGGTGACGAGGACGTCTACAGCGTGATGCACGTCGGTGAGCCGTTGCACGATCCCGACAACGGCCGCCTGCTGGGTTACCAGGGCGTGTATGTCGGCGAGGGCCGCATCGTGCGCGAGGGCGACCCCGCGACGCTCTACCTGAGTGCCACATCGCGTGAGGCGCTCAACGGCGACAAGCTGCTCCCGGTCGAGACCGATTTCCCGCTGCGATTCATCCCGCGGGCCCCCGAGCGCGAGATCGAGGGGCGCATCATCCACGTCCTCGACGGCGTATCGCTGGTCAGCTCGTACCAGATCGTGACCCTGAACCGTGGCGCAAAGCACGGCCTCGAGGCCGGCCACGTGCTGTCCGTATGGCAGGCCGGGGAGCGTGTCGCCGACCGTTTCGCCGGTGGGAACGTCCGGTTGCCAGACGAATATGCGGGTTATCTGATGATTTTCCGCACCTTCGACGAACTCAGCTACGGATTGATCATGCAGGCTTCGAACGAGATTCGCGTCCTCGACCGGGTGCGCAATCCCTGACGGCGTGAGTCAGTTCCGATCCCGACCCACGACGCCGGCCTTTGCCGGCGTCGTGCTTTGAGGGCCACGAAATGAGCGAAGCGGCCGCAGCCTGGCTGCGCTTCTCCCTGGCACCCGGAATCCCGGGCGAGGTCGCACACCGTGCGGCGGCCTACCCCGGCGGGCTGGAGACATTGCTCGACGCAGGGCGCGGCGCGCTGCTGGCGCTGGGCATGCCCGAGGCGCCGGCGCGTGCCCTCACCGGCCCGCCGCCGGACTGGCTCCCGGACGCGCTCGACTGGCTGGCCGAGCCCGGGCATGAGCTGTTGACGCTCGCCGATCCAGACTATCCCGCGCTGCTGAAACTCGTGCCGGACGCACCCCTCGCGCTGTTCCTGCGAGGCGATCGCGCGTTGCTCGGGCAGCCGCATTTCGCGATCGTCGGCAGCCGCAATCCGACTCCGCAGGGCGCGGAAAATGCGCACGCTTTCGCAAAGTACCTTGCCAAATGCGGGCTGGCGATCTGCAGCGGCCTTGCGACCGGCATCGACGCTGCGGCCCACCGCGGCGCACTCGCGGCCGACGGCCACACCACCGCGGTCCTGGGCTGCGGGCCCGACCGGATCTATCCCGCGTCGAATGCCGACCTCGCACAACGCATTGCGGCAAAGGGGCTGGTCATTTCCGAGTACCTGCCCGGAACGCGCCCCCTGAGGGAGAACTTCCCAAGGCGCAATCGCATCATCAGCGGGCTGTCGCTCGGCGTGCTGGTGGTCGAGGCGGCGCGGCGCAGCGGCTCGCTGATCACCGCGAGACTCGCCGGGGACCAGGGGCGCGAAGTGTTCGCCATACCCGGCAGCATCCACAACCCGCTGGCGCGCGGCTGCCACGCGCTGATCCGCCAGGGCGCTGCTCTGGTCGAAGATGCACACGACATCCTTGCCGAGATCGGCCCGCTGGCGGGGGTCTCGATGCGCCCCGAGGGGCTTGCGCCGGCAGCTGAAACTGACGCGCAGGAGTTCGACGGGGACTACCTGAAATTGCTGGAGGCGCTCGCGCACGACCCCTGCGGGGTCGATGAACTTGCCGCCCGCACCGGTTTGACGGCCGCGGAGGTTTCCTCGATGATGCTGATCCTTGAACTCCAGGGAGCAGTGGAGTCCTTGCCGGGCGGGCGTTTCGCCCGGAAAACGATGAGGTTCTGAAATGACGGAGAGTGTGCTCGACGTACTGATGTACCTGTTCGAGACCGCAGGCGATGAAGGAGTGTCGCCGGAACCGAACCGGGAGGGATTGCGAGAGGAACTCGAGCGCGCGGGATTCCGGGACCGCGAGATAGAGCGCGCGCTGGAGTGGCTGGACGGCCTCGCCGTGCGGCGCAGCGACGAGGACGGCGCACCCCCGACGGAGCGTGCGATCCGGATTTACGGCCGCGATGAATGTGTCCGCATGGATGCCCACGGCCGCGGGTACATGATGTATCTCGAGCAGATCGGGATCCTTTCGGCTCACCAGCGCGAGCTCGTGATCGATCGGCTGATGGCTCTCGACTGCGAGGAAATCGATGTCGACGACATCAAGTGGGTGGTGCTGATGGTCCTTTTCAGCCAGCCGGGAGAAGAGTCTGCCTACGCCCGCATGGAAGACCTTGTGTTTGAGGACAGGGCCTGGGTCGCACACTAGGACGACAATTCCGCGACCCGGGCAATGGATCACAGGGGTCGTGGCGCAAGCCACGGCCCGTTTTTTCGACTCACGGACCGCAAGTTTGAAATGAGCAAGAATCTCGTCATTGTTGAATCGCCGGCAAAAGCCAAGACCATCGAGAAGTATCTCGGCGGCGACTTCAAGGTGCTTGCGTCATACGGTCACGTCCGCGACCTGGTCGCCAAGGAAGGGGCCGTCGACCCGGACGCGGGCTTCGCGATGAGATACCAGGAAATCGAGCGCAATCGCCGCCACATGGATGCGATCGCAAAGGCCATGCGCGGCGCCGACGCACTCTATCTCGCGACCGACCCGGACCGCGAGGGAGAAGCCATCAGCTGGCATGTCTGCGAAGCCCTTCGCGAGCGCGGCCTGCTCGACGGCCGGCCCATTCACCGCATCGTGTTTCACGAGATCACGAAACGCGCCGTGCAGGAAGCGCTGGAACACCCGCGCGAGATATCCGGCGACCTCGTCAACGCGCAGCAGGCGAGGCGCGCGCTGGACCACCTCGTCGGCTTCAACCTCTCGCCGCTGTTGTGGAAGAAGATCCGGCCGGGCCTGTCCGCGGGGCGCGTGCAGACCCCGGCGCTGCGCCTGATCGTCGAGCGCGAGCGCGAAATAGAGAATTTCAAGGCGGTCGAGTACTGGACGATCGAGGCCGAACTCGAGAAGGACAAGCAGGCTTTCCCGGCGCGGCTGGCGGAATACGGCGGCCAGCGCATCGATGACAAGCTCGAGAAGTTCTTCATCGGCGACGAGGGCACCGCGCGCGAGGCCGAGCGCGTGCTGCGCGAGAACGCGGCAGGGAAACTGCGGGTCAGCGCCGTCGAGCGCCGCCAGCGGCGCCAGCACCCGGCGCCGCCGTTCACGACCTCGACGTTGCAGCAGGAAGCTGCCCGCAAGCTCGGTTTCACGGCCCAGAAGACCATGCGCACCGCGCAGCGGCTCTACGAGGGCGTCGACTTCGGCGAGGGCGCGACCGGCCTGATCACCTATATGCGAACCGACTCGGTTTCGCTGGCGGGCGATGCTGTCAGCGAGATCAGGCATGTCATCGAGCAGCGTTTCGGCGCCAGGGCGCTGCCGGAGAAGCCCCGGTTTTACCGCACCAAGGCCAAGAATGCCCAGGAGGCGCACGAGGCCATACGGCCGACATCCGCCGCGTGGCATCCCGACGGGCTCACGGGGCGCCTCGATCGCGACCAGCAGCGGCTTTATGAGCTGATCTGGAAACGCGCCGTCGCCAGCCAGATGGCCAGTGCAGTGTTCGATACCGTGTCTCTCGACCTGGTTCCCTCCCAGGCCCCTGACGCCGGCCATCGTTTCCGGGCCTCCGGCTCGATCCTGATCGAGCCCGGCTACATCGCCGTTTACCAGGAAGGCCGCGATGACGCCGAGGACGAGCAGGACCGGCGCCTCCCGCAAGTCGAGGAAGGTGAACTGGTCACTCTCAACAGGCTGGATGCCGAGCAGCACTTCACCAAGCCGCCGCCACGCTTCAGCGAGGCGAGCCTGGTCAAGACGCTGGAGGAATTCGGCATCGGGCGTCCTTCGACCTACGCGACCATCATCTCGACGCTGGTGGACCGCGAGTACGTTGAGCTGGAGCGCAAGCGCTTCATGCCGACCGACGTCGGCCGCATCGTCAGCACTTTCCTGAGCGACCATTTCACGCGTTACGTGGACTACGATTTTACGGCGCGGATGGAGGACCGGCTCGACGCGATCTCGCGGGGCGAGCAGGGCTGGCAGGAGCTGCTCGCGCGCTTCTGGGAACCGTTCAGCGCCCTGATCAAGGACAAGGAAAGCTCGGTGAGCAAGCGCGACGTCATGCCGAACCGCGAGCTCGGCAAGGACCCTGCAAGCGGCAAGCCGGTGCTGGTGAAGATCGGCCGCTTCGGGCCCTACGTCCAGATCGGCACCGCCGAGGACGACGACAAGCCGCGCTTCGCGGGGATACCCCGCAACAGGAGCATGCAGCACATTACGCTGGAGGAAGCGCTGGAGCTGTTCAGGCTGCCGCGTGAGCTCGGCGAGACGGCCGACGGGCTGCCGGTGCTGGTGAACATCGGGCGCTTCGGGCCGTTCGTGAAGTACGGCGCAAAGTACGCCTCGCTGAAGAAGGACGATGATCCTTACACCGTCGATCTCGAGCGCGCGCTCGAGATCGTCCGGGACAAGGAGGCGCTCGACGCGAGCCGCACGATCCGCGAGTTCCCCGAGCAAGGCATCCGCATTCTCAAGGGCCGTTTCGGTCCCTATGCGACAGATGCCGGACGGCGCGCCAGCATTCCCAAGGGTCGGGATCCCGCCGCCGTGACGCTCGAGGAGGCCATGAAGCTGCTCGACGAGGCGCCGGCGAAGAAGGGCGCCAGGAAGAAGAAGGCGGCCACCAGGAAAGCCGCGACGAAAAAATCCCCCACGAAGAAAAAGGCCGCGACCAGGAAAAAAGCGGCCGCCCGGAAGCCAGCAACAAAGAAGAAGGCGACCAGAAAAAAGCCGGCGGCCAGGAAGAAGACCGCTGCTCGCGCCCCTGCGGGAGAGCTCGGAGGCTGACCATGGCGGGCAGCCTCGCGATCCGCCGGGCGGGGGCCGTGATCCGCGGGGGGGGCGTGATCGCATACCCGACCGAGGCCGTCTGGGGACTCGGCTGCGATCCCCTGGACGCCGAGGCCGTGGCGCGAGTGCTGGCGATCAAGGAGCGGCCGGCATCGATGGGACTCATCCTGATCGCCGCCGAGATGGAACAGCTCGAGCCCTGGATTCAGCCCGTATCCCATGCGGTCGAGGCGCGCATCGCTGCGACCTGGCCCGGTCCGGTGACCTGGGTCCTCCCGGCGCGCGGCTGGGTGCCGGACTGGCTGCACGGCGGCCGCGGCTCGCTGGCTGTCCGGGTCACTGCACATGCGCAATCCGCGGCGCTCTGCCGTGCCGCAGGATTTCCGCTCGTGTCGACCAGCGCGAACCGCAGCGGCCATCCTGCGGCGCGCACCGGCGCCCAGGTGCGCCGCTGGTTCGGCGACGAGCTTGACCTTATCCTCGGCGGCGCAACCGGCGGCCGCGAGCGGCCCAGCGAGATCCGCGACGCCATCAGCGGTCGGCCGATCCGGGCCACCTGACACAGCACCGGGAGATTCCATGCAGCGCTCCGCAGGACAGATCGAGATCCGGGCAGTGGAACAGTGGCTCGGGGCGCTCCAGGACCGGCTCACGAGTGAACTCGAGACGCTGGACGGAGGCGCGCGCTTTCGCAGCGATGCATGGGAACGCCCCGGGGGCGGCGGCGGTGACAGCCGTGTCATCGAGGACGGCGCACTGTTCGAGAAGGGCGGGATCAATTTTTCGGCCGTCCAGGGCGAGGCGCTGCCCCCGTCGGCTACCGCGCGGCGGCCGGAACTCGCCGGGCGCAGCTTCCGCGCGACGGGCGTCTCGATGGTCCTGCATCCCCGCAATCCCTACGTCCCGACGACACATGGGAACTGGCGCTTCTTCGTTGCGGAAAAACCGGGCGAGGCGCCGGTCTGGTGGTTCGGCGGAGGCTTCGACCTGACGCCTTACTACCCGTACCTCGAAGACGTCCAGCACTGGCACCGCCAGGCCCGCGCCGCCTGCCTGCCCTTCGGCGACGAGGTCTACCCGAATTTCAAGCGCTGGGCCGACGATTACTTCCACCTGAAGCATCGCAATGAGCCGCGCGGCGTCGGAGGGCTGTTCTACGACGACCTGAACGAGTGGGGCTTCGACCGCTGCTTCGGGTTTTCCCGCGCGGTCGCGGATCACTTTCTCCCGGCCTACACGCCCATAGTCGTGCGTCGCCGCCACACACCCTGGGGCGACCGCGAGCGCGAGTTCCAACTCTACCGGCGTGGCCGCTACGTCGAGTTCAACCTGGTTTACGATCGCGGCACCGTGTTCGGGCTGCAATCGGGCGGGCGCATCGAGTCCATCCTCATGTCTCTTCCCCCGCTGGTGCGCTGGCGCTACGACTGGCGACCCGAGGAAGGCAGCCCGGAGGCGGCGCTGTACCGCGATTTCCTGAGGCCTCGCGCCTGGCTGGAGGACTGATGAGACCCCGCTTCCATCTTGCTTTCCCGGTACACGACCTCGAGGCTGCGCGCGAATTCTACTCCGGCGTGCTCGGTTGCCGCGTCGGGCGGGAATCCGGCGCCTGGATCGACTTCGATTTCCACGGCCACCAGATCACGGCGCATCTCGCGCATACCGGTGGTGAAGCGGTCGCCAACCCGGTGGACGGCGACCGGGTGCCCGTGCGGCATTTCGGCCTGATTCTGGAGCGCCACGCATGGAACTCGCTCGCCAGGCAGCTCGAACAGGCGGGCATCGCTTTCCTGATCGAACCGCGGGTGCGCTTCCAGGGTCGCCCGGGCGAGCAGGCCACGATGTTCGTGCGGGACCCGTCGGGCAACGCCATCGAGTTCAAGTCTTTCGGGGACGAGGCGGCGATATTCGCGCGGGATCCCGGCCTCGACTAGGGCCTGTTCACACTTGGCCGGCAGTGGGGCGCTGCCGCTTCAGCCGAGCGCCAGCCAGATGTTGGCCAGCGCCATCAGGAGGATCGCCACCCAGGTCACCAGCGTGCCGCCGAAGCGCCCCGCGCTGGTGCCGCTGCTCTGGCTCAGGCCGAATGCGTGCGCCACGCGGGCCAGGAAAAAAGCAGCGCCGGTGACGTGCAGGAAGATCGCTGCGCCGCCGCTGAGTTCCGCGATGAGCATCAACACCAGGAACAGCGGCGTGTACTCCGCGAAATTGCCGTGCACCCGGACCGCGCGTTCCAGCGCCGTGTCGCTGCCCGTGCCGAGCCCGATCCGGGCGCGGCGCCGGTGCGCGACGACAAAGCCGCCGAGCACGAGATAGAGAATGCCGAGGAGGCCCGCATACAGCGCCGTGATCGTGGAACTCATCAGGTTGCGACCTCCGTCGTGCAGAAGGCGCCAAGCTTAACCGAGAGCCCTGCCCGCCGCGACGCATTCCGCGTGCCTGAAACAGCTTGCGAGATGATCGTTCACCAGCCCGGTCGCCTGCAGATGAGCATAGACGATGGTGCTGCCCACGAACTTGAAGCCACGCGATTTCAGGTCGCTGCTGATGTGGTCGGAAAGCGGCGTAGTGGCCGGCACCTGGCGCATTTCGCGCCAGTGGTTCACGAGCGGCCGACCGTCCACGAAGCCCCAGAGATAGTCGCTGAAGCTGCCGAACTCTTCCTGGATCGCGAGGAACGCGCGCGCGTTACCGATCGTGGACTCGATCTTGAGCCGGTTGCGGATGATGCCTGGGTCGGCCACCAGGCGTTCCACGCTGCGCCGGTTGAAGCGCGCGACCCGTTCAGGGTCGAAACCCGCGAACGCGCGTCGATAGCCCGCGCGCTTGTGCAAGACCGTGGACCACGAAAGACCTGCCTGGGCGCTCTCCAGCACGAGAAACTCGAACTGCCCGGCATCGTCGCGCACCGGCCGGCCCCATTCCTCGTCGTGGTACTCCAGGTATGCGTCGCTCACGCCGAGGCACCAGCCGCAACGAACCCGGTCGTCATTCGCCATCATGGAATCGGGCCTCCACTGCCGGCAAGAAAGGGGCCCACGGACCTGGCCGCGGGCCCCTCGATTCTCACGCCGCTCAGGCCCGATCACCTCCGCACTTGCCTTCGCCGCACTTGCCCTCGGCTTCCTTGTCCTCCGTGTCGCCGCCGCACTTGCCCTCGCCGCACTTGCCCTCGGCTTCCTTGTCCTCCGTGTCGCCGCCGCACTTGCCCTCGCCGCACTTGCCTTCGCTGTGTGACGACATGGCCATATAGCCGCTCGACAGGGCGGTCATTCCGAAGGGATTGGCGTCGGCCTGCGCAACCGAAACGCCGGCCAGGGAGCCGGCCAGGGCCAGGCCGGCGGCCAGGGATACGGGCTTGATCATCTTTTTCAACATTTCCAGGTTCCTCTCACTCTTGGGTCTTGGTTGTCCGGCCTTGCAGGCCGCTATTTCCGAACGGGGATTCCCGTTCAAAGGTTCCAGCGAACCGCCCTCAACAGGCGATCCCGGATGTCTTCCAGTTCTTCCTCGGGCTGGCCGACGATCGCGATGCTGCCACCGCCCTCGATCGGCACGATCGTGCCCTTGAACCCGCTCTGGTCGATCGGCGTCGCCTCGGTCAGGTGCTCGTCGGGCAGCAGCATGACCGTGACCGGCCCCTGTTCGCCCTGCACCACGAAGTGCGCCACCATCTGCCCGCGGAAGGGGCAGAGCTTCGCGTAGCTGACCTGCCCCACGGGACCGGCGAGGCTGGCTCGGCCGCGCCGCAGCACGCCGTCGAGCTCGGCCTGCGGCAGCGTGCGCGCGGTGACCACGAGCGCCTTCGGCTCATGATGAATATGGGCGATGATGTCGGGCGCCAGCGGGGAGACGCTGTAAACCGGCGCCTCCGTGCGCAAGCCAAGCCAGGCTCCCGCGGCCAGGACCAGGGTCGCTGCGATCGCGACGGCCGCCGGCCAGCGGCGTCCTGGCGGGCGCGCGCCCCGCGCGCCGGGCACGTCGATCCTCAGTGCGCTTTCGAGCAACGCATCGAATCGTGCGTCGTCCGCAGCGATCGCCTCGCGACGCCTGCGCTCCTCCGGGGTCAGCTTTGTCGTCATGTGTTTTCCGGGCTCAGCGTCCCGTCCTCCACGAAAGCCTGCTTCAGCTTGTCCCGCGCCCGGTGCAATCTCGTCAGCACCGCACCTTGGGTCAGCCCCATGATTGCCGCGATTTCCTCAGTCGTGTGGCCCATCAGTACCTGCAATGCGAGCGGTTCACGGTAGTTCTCCTCCAGCGCGAAGATTGCGATCCGCAGCTCCTGCACCAGGGGATCCGCGCCATCGTCCGCGATCTCGGCCAGGAGCCCGGGGTCCATCGTTTCCTCCCGCTGCCGCTCCCTGAACCTGAAAAACTCCCGCCGTACGATCGTTACCAGCCATTGCCGTGCCTTGGCCTCGTCCTGCAGCCCTTTGAATCCCCGCCAGGCCCTCAAAAAAGATTCCTGCACCACGTCCTCCGCGACCGTCGGATCCCTGCTCAACCACAGCGCATACCGATAGATCTCCTGCCTCAGCTGGCCGACCACACGCTCGAATCGTCTTCGCTCGCCCAGGCTGAAAAGCTCTGCCTTCATGCATCAAGACCTCCGCAAGTTCGAACTTATTACACGCATATTCCCCCGGCTGCTGGCAAGGGGCGGCGAATCGCGGGACAATTGCTGCCCTGCGCAACCGCCGGACAGCCTCATGAATGCTCCAGCCCATGCAAAGTACCCCACGACCCGCATGCGCCGACTGCGACGTCACGACTTCAGTCGCCGCCTGGTGCGTGAGTCCCGCCTGTCCGTCGACGACCTGATCTGCCCGGTATTCGTACTCGACGGAGAGCGGCGGCGCGAGCCGGTGCCGTCGATGCCCGGCGTCGAGCGGATGTCGATCGACGAGCTGCTCAGGGAAGCCGAGGGCTGGCTGTCGCTGGGCTTGCCGGCCGTTGCGCTATTCCCGGTCACGGCCGCGGATGCCAAGACCGAGGACGGCCGCGAGGCCTGGAATCCGGAGGGCCTGGCGCAGCGCACGGTGCGCGCCCTCAAGGCGGCGCTCCCGGAACTGGGCGTCATCACCGACGTTGCGCTGGATCCGTTCACGACCCATGGCCAGGACGGCATCATCGACGACAGCGGCTATGTGCTGAACGACATCACCGTCGAGGCCCTGGTGCGCCAGGCGCTGTCGCATGCCGACGCCGGCGCCGACATGGTCGCGCCTTCCGACATGATGGACGGCCGTGTAGGACGCATCCGCGCGACCCTGGAGGACGCCGGCCACGTCAATACCGCGATCCTTGCCTATTCGGCGAAATATGCCTCGAGTTTCTACGGCCCGTTCCGCGATGCCGTCGGCTCGGCGGCCAGCCTGGGCGGCGGCAACAAGTACGGCTACCAGATGGACCCGGGCAACAGCGACGAGGCGATCCGGGAGGTGGCGCTGGATATCGCCGAGGGCGCCGACGCATTCATGGTCAAGCCGGGCATGCCGTACCTGGACATCGTGCGACGCGTGAAGAGCGAGCTCGGCGTCCCGACCTTCGTCTACCAGGTCAGCGGCGAGTACGCGATGCTGAAGGCGGCCGCGGCGAACGGCTGGCTCGACGAGCGAGCCGTGGTGCTGGAATCGCTGCTGTCGATGAAGCGCGCCGGGGCGGACGGGATCCTGAGCTACTTCGCGCCGGTGGTCGCGCGCTGGCTGAAGAACGCCTGAGGCCTTGGGCGCGCCCGACCGATATGCGGTGTTCGGCCACCCGGTCGGGCACAGCCGCTCGCCCTGGATCCATGGCCGCTTCGCCGAACTGACCGGCCAGTCGCTCAGCTACGAGGCGCGCGACGTGCCGCCGGGAGATTTCGCGGCAGCGCTGGAGATGTTCCTGGCGGCCGGAGGCAAGGGCCTCAACATCACGGTCCCGCACAAGCTCGCGGCCTTCGCGGCCGCCGCCCGCCTTACTCCACGGGCGCGCCGCGCCGGCGCGGTCAACACGCTCGCCGCCGAGCCCGCGGGATTGCTGGGCGACAACACGGACGGCGCCGGACTGCTGCGCGACCTGCAGGCAAATCTCGGCGTTCAGGTTGCGGGGCGGCGCGTGTTGTTGCTCGGCGCGGGCGGGGCCGCCCGCGGCGCGCTGCCCGCGCTGCTCGACGTCCGACCGCGCGAGTTGGTCGTCGCCAACCGCAGCGTGGACAAGGCCGTTGCACTTGCCACGGAGTTCGCGTCCGACGGGCCGGTCTCCGGCATGGGCCTGGACGCCGCCCACGGCCCGTTCGACCTGGTCGTCAACGCGACCTCTGCGAGCCTGGCCGGCAAGGTCCCCGAGCTTGCCGCGAACACGATCGGTGCCGGCACCTTCTGCTACGACATGGCCTACGGCACCGCTCCCACCGCCTTCATGCAGTGGGCAAACCGTCACGGCGCGGCCGGCGTCGCCGACGGCATCGGCATGCTGGTGGAGCAGGCCGCCGAGTCGTTCGAGCTGTGGCGCGGCGTGCGCCCGCCGACCGCCGCGGTGCTCGCGGAACTGCGCCGTCACCTGGCCAGGTAGCGATCCTTGAGCCGCACGTAGTGCGCCGCCGAATAGCGCAGCATCTGCAACTCCTCGTCGGAGAGCGCGCGCACGCGCCGGGCGGGGCTGCCCTTGTACAGGCTCCGTGTCCTCAGCCGCTTCCCCGGCGGCACCAGGCTGCCGGCGCCGAGGAACACCTCTTCCTCGAGAACCGCGCCGTCGAGGATCGTCGAGCTCATTCCCAACAGGCAGTGATCGCCTATGGTGCAGGCATGCAGCATCACGCGGTGCCCGACCGTGACCTCGTTGCCGATCAACAGCGGCATTCCGCCCGGCGAATATGGGCCGTCATGGGTCACATGCAGCACGCTGGCGTCCTGGATATTCGTGCGTGCGCCGATGCGAATGCAGTTGACGTCACCGCGCGCCACGGCCATCGGCCACAGCGAAGCATCGTCGCCGATCTCGACGCGCCCGATGACGACCGCCGCCGGATCGATCCACACCCGCGCGCCCAGGGCGGGCACCTCCTCGAGAAATGGCCGCACGTTCACCGCACAGGCCCTCGCAACGTCACGAACTCCTCGGCCGTGGTCGGGTGGATTGCCACGGTATCGTCGAAATCCCGCTTGCGCGCGCCCATCCGCACTGCAACCGCGAAACCCTGCAGCATCTCGTCCGCGCCGTGTCCGATCACGTGGCAACCGACGATGCGTTCGTCGTCTCCGACAGTGACCAGCTTGACGGCCGCCGGCACCTTCCGCTCCGTCAGGGCGTGGTACATAGGCGTAAAACGCCCCTCGTAGACCCGCACCTCGTCGCCGTGCAGCGCATGAGCCTCGGGTTCCGACAGCCCCACGGTGCCGATCGGCGGGTGGCTGAAGATCACTGTCGGAATGCAGCCATAGTCCAGGCGTCGCTCGATCATGCCGCCGAACAGCCGATCCGCGAGGCGCCGGCCCGCCGCGATCGCGACCGGCGTGAGGGCCACGCGTCCTGTGACGTCGCCGATGGCGTGGATCCTCGCCACATTGGTGTCCTGCCAGTCGTCCACCGGGATGAAGCCCTTCGCATCGGTCAGCACCCCGGCCTCCTCCAGGCCGAGCTCCGCCGAGTTCGGCGTGCGCCCGACCGCCCAGAGCAGCAGGTCGAAGCCGCCGAGGCAGCGTCCGTCGGTGCCCTGCATCTCCAGCCCTGACTCGGTTCTGCGCACGCCGACAGGCACGATCCCGGTCTCGATGCGGACACCGTCGCGGCGCATCTGGTCCATCAGCGTATCGCGCAACATCGGATCGAACTCGCGCAGCACGCCGTCACGCCGCACGGCAATCGTCACCTCGGAGCCGAGCGCCCGGAACACGCCGCCGAGCTCGACCGCGACATAGCCGCTGCCCGCGATCAGTACCCGCCCGGGACGCGCCTCCAGCTCGAAAAAATCGTCGGATGTGATGCCGAGTTCGGCGCCCTCGACCTCCGGGACATCGGGTCGGCCGCCGGTGGCGATGATGACGTGCCTGGCCTCGTACGACTCGCCGTCGACCATGACGCCTCCGTGCGGGGACAGCGACGCCCGGCCACGCAGCAACGTGACGCCGCGCCTGTCGAGGTTGTCTTCATAGATGCCGTTGAGGCGGGCGATGTAGGCGTCCCGGCGCGCCTTGAGGCCCGACCAGTCGTGTCCCCCGGCTGTAGCGCTGAAGCCGTAGCCGTGGGCATCGGCGATCGCATGCGCGATCTCGGCCGCGTTCCACATGACTTTCTTGGGCACGCAGCCGACGTTGACGCAGGTTCCGCCCAGCGGACCGAGCTCCGCCACTGCGGCCCGCACGCCGTATTCGGCCGCACGCTGCGCGGCGGCCAGCCCGCCGCTGCCGCCGCCGATGACGAACAAGTCGAACTTTCCGCTGTCAGACATCTGTCATCCCCATCGAAACGAACACGATTCTAGCCCGCTTTGCCGCCACGCCGGGCGCTGCACGAGCCCTTGCGGGGGCGTGTTAACATCCTGCGCCGCGAGAGGCACCCCGGAGCGCCCATGGACAACCCGTTAATCGATGACACCGGCCTGCCGGCGTTCTCCCGGATCAGGCCGTCACACGTCGAGCCTGCAATCCGGGCCGTCATCGAGCAGAGCCGGGCCCGCGTCGAAGAAATCCTCGCGACAGCCGAGCCGCCGCGCTGGAACAACCTGGTGATTCCGCTCGAGGCCCTCGATCACCGCCTCGCCCGGGTCTGGGCGCCGGTCGGCCACCTGAACGCCGTGCAGAACACAGAAGCCCTGCGCCAGGCCTACAACGCCTGCCTGCCGCTCTTGTCGGACTACAGCAGCGAGCTCGGCCAGCACGAGGGCCTGTACCGCGCCTTCGAGCGCGTGCTCTCCGAGGAGGGCGACCGGCTTGATGGAGGCCAGCGCAAGATCCTGCAGGACGCCTTGCGGGATTTCCGCCTGGCCGGCGTCGCGCTCCCGCCCGAGCCGCGGGCCCGCTTCCGCCAGATCATGCAGGAACTCGCAACGCTCGGCGCGAAGTTCGAAGAGAACCTGCTCGACGCGACCCAGGCCTGGCGGCTGGAGGTGCACGACGAGGCCCGTCTCGCCGGGCTGCCGCCTGACGCGCGCGAGCGCGCGCGCCAGGCGGCGCGCACCAGGGGCCTGGACGGCTGGGCGTTGACGCTCGACTTCCCGTGCTATCACGCAGTCATGTGCCATGCGGTGGACCGCGAGCTGCGGCGCGAGTTTTACCAGGCCTGGGTGACGCGCGCATCGGAGCTCGGCCCCACGGCGGGCAAGTTCGACAATGGCGCGACCATGGAGGCGATCCTGCGCCTGCGCCACGAAGCCGCGACCATTCTCGGTTTCGCGAATTACGCAGAGCTGTCGCTGGCCACCAAGATGGCATCCTCGGTCGAGGAGGTCGGCGGCTTTCTCGAGGACCTTGCGCGGCGCAGCCGCGCCGCGGCCCAGTCGGAGCTGGCGGCCGTGCGCGAGTTCGCCGGGCAGCCGCTCGAGGCCTGGGACATCGCCTTCTGGGCCGAGCGGCTGAGGGAGCACGCCTACCAGGTCACCGACGAGGAACTGCGCCCTTATTTCCCGGCGGATCGCGTGATGTCGGGCCTGTTCGATACCGCCGCACAGTTGTTCGGCATCCGCATCGTACCGGGCGGCGCGGTCGATACCTGGCACCCGGATGTCGAATTCTTCCGCATCGAGGACGCCGACGGCGGGCTGCTCGGACACCTGTATACCGACCTGTACGCGCGTGAGCAAAAACGCGGCGGGGCGTGGATGGACGAGTGCGTAGGTCGCGCGCGACTCGACGCGCGCACTTCGCTGCCCGTAGCGTTCCTCGTCTGCAACTCCATGCCGCCGGTCGGCGACCGGCCCGGCCTGCTGAGCCACGACGACGTCGTGACACTGTTCCACGAGTTCGGCCACTGCCTGCATCACCTGCTGACGCGCGTGGACTGGCCGAGCGCGGCGGGCATCAACGGCGTCGCCTGGGACGCCGTCGAACTCCCCAGCCAGTTCCTGGAGAACTTCGCCTGGCATCCGGCCGTCATCCAGCAGCTTTCGGGCCATTACCGGAGCGGCGAGCCCCTGCCGCGCGCGCTGCTCGAGCGATTGATCGCCAGCCGCAACTTCCAGTCCGCCATGCAGATGCTTCGCCAGGTCGAGTTCGCTCTGTTCGACATCCGCCTGCATGCGCGCGGGGCCACGGACGCCGCGGGGGTCGTGGCCGAGCTCGACGCCGTGCGGCGCGAGGTCGCGGTCGTGCCTTACCCGGATTTCAACCGCTTCGCGCACGGCTTTTCGCATATCTTCGGCGGCGGCTACGCCGCCGGGTACTACAGCTACAAGTGGGCGGAAGTGCTTTCGGCAGACGCATACAGCCTGTTCGAAGAGAACGGCGTGATGGACCCGGTCGCCGGCCAGCGCTTCCGGAAATGCATCCTCGAGGTCGGCGGCAGCGTCGACGCGCTGGATGCATTCATCGCCTTCCGGGGGAGGCCGCCGGAGCCGGGCGCGCTGCTGCGCCTCGCCGGGATCACCGGCGACACGGCCACCGCGGCCTGAAGTCATGCGAGTCGCGAGCTGGAACGTCAATTCACTGAAGGTCCGCCTGCCGCAGGTGCTCGACTGGCTTGCGTCGAACGCGCCGGATGTCCTGGGCCTGCAGGAAACCAAGCTCGTCGACGACGTCTTCCCGGTCGAGGCGATCCGCGAGGCCGGCTACAAGGCCAGCTTCAGCGGCCAGCCGACCTACAACGGCGTCGCGCTGCTGTCACGCCTGCCGCAGGCCGAGGTCATCCACGGGCTCGACGGACACGAAGACCCGCAGCGCCGCGTACTGGGCGCAACCATCGGCGGCGTGCGGATACTTAACCTGTACGTTCCGAACGGACAGGAAGTCGGCAGCGACAAGTTCGCCTACAAGCTGGCCTGGCTGGAGACGCTGCGCGCCCACCTCGAGGCCGAGCTCGCACGGCACCCACGCGTCGTCGTCATGGGCGACTTCAACATCGCGCCGGAAGATCGCGATGTGCACGATCCGGCGGAATGGGCCGGCAAGGTATTGTGCAGTGCACCGGAGCGCGCCGCGCTGGCTCGAATCCTTGCACTGGGTTTCGTGGATACCTTTCGTCTTTTCGAACAGCCGGAGGGCATTTACAGCTGGTGGGACTACCGCGCCGCCGGCTTCCGGCGCAATCGCGGGCTGCGGATCGACCTGGTGCTGGCGAGCGAGGCGCTCGTCGGTGCCTGCAGGCGTTCCTGGGTGGATATCGAGCCGAGGCGTAACGAGCGCCCTTCGGACCATGCGCCGGCGGTGGCGATTTTTGAGGTCGCCGGCCAGGCTTGAGGCGCTGTTTGTCCCCGGCGCGCGGCGGATTCCGGCTCGAAGATGGCGGACTTTCGGCAACCCTTGTGACCATGGTCACAGATCGGGCACCCGGCCATGGCGGGGATGCGGTTGCTCCAATAGACTGGTGATATGGAAGCTCTCGCGACCAAGGGGCGGGTGTTGATGCTGCGGGACCGGCGCAGCGACCACGACGTGACGAACACAGTGCTCGTCACCAGCAGTGTCCCTGTCTGGGAAGTCATCCATGACAGCTTCACGCAGCTTTACCCCGGCATGCCGCTGAGGGTCCTCCGCCAGGCGTTCGAGGACTTCGATAAGCTGTTTCGCGGCCGTATGCCTGGTTATCTTGGCTGCGACACCGTCTACCACGACATCCAGCACACCCTCGATATGACGCTCGCGCTCGGGCGCCTGATACACGGGCATGAAGTCTCGGTCGCCGCCAGCGACAGGCTCGGCGCACCACGCGCCATCCTCGGCATCATCGCGTCGCTGTTTCACGATTCGGGCTACATCCGCCATGCGCGCGACGAATTCCGGCGCAACGGCGCGGAGTTCACGCGCTCGCACGTCTCCCGCAGCGCCCAGTTTCTCGAGCGTTACCTGAGCCAGATCGGGCTCGGGGCCGCCTCAGGGATCGCCCGCCAGATCGTGCATTACACAGGTTACGAAGTTCGCCTCGACCAGATCCGGATCGTGGCCGCCAAGGATCGCAAGCTCGGACACCTCATGGGCACCGCCGACCTCCTTGCCCAGATGGCCGACCGTTGCTACCTCGAGAAGTGCCGGGACCGCCTGTACCCGGAGTTCGTGCTTGGCGGCATCGCCGTCTGGCGCGATCACAACGGCCGCGTGATCACGCGCTACCGTTCCGGGCTCGACCTGCTGCGCCAGACGCCGGCGTTTTTCCGCCAGGTCTGCGAGCCGCGCCTCGAGAAGTCATTCGAAGGCGCCTACCGGTTCATGGATGCGGTGTTCGAAGGGCGCAACCCGTACATGGTCGCGATCGAACGCAATCTCTTTTACCTGGAACGCGTCCTGGAAGGCGAGCGCTGGCCGCTGCTGCGCCGCCATCCGCCCTGCGAGCTCGGCGAGGACCACGCCCTCGAGCGCATCCGCCGCATGGTCGCCGACCAGCTCAAGGAACTGCGGGCCGAAGCCGCCTGACCTCGGGACTCCGGGTCGGACCAGCGTAACTGTCTGCAACGCGATGGCGCTTTCAGCGGCCTGGAAACGCCGACCCTGGAATGGCGGGCGGGCGGGCTGGCTTGCAGGCCAGGCCGGTTGGACTTCCCCCGCTACCGAGGACACCGCCGGGCCTCATTTTGAGGCACTCTCGAATGCCTCTGGGCTGACGCCGCCGAGATGGCTGGACCGGCTCGCGCCGGTGCTGGTCGATCACCTGAGTGTCGCGGCCATCGCCCGGTCCCGCCTGGCCGCCGGCCGGGATGTGTGATTGCAGCAGTCGAGTATAATTCGCGGGTCAGATCAACATGCACCGGCGGCTGGCCGGTGTCGTCTCCACCTTCAGGCAGGTCCCGGATGCGATTCAGGATAAGGCGCGGCCTGGACCTGCCGATCAAGGGCGAACCGTTGCAGACGATCGAGGCCGCGCGGCCGGCGGCCTCCGTGGCCGTGCTGGGCCGGGATTACCTGGACCTCAGGCCGTCGATGCAGGTCCAGGAAGGCGACGTCGTACGGCTCGGCCAGCCGTTGTTCAGCGACCGGCGGCGTCCCGGCGTGGTCGTCACGGCCCCTGGCGCCGGTATCGTGTCCACGGTGCGGCGCGGCGCCCGCCGGGCACTGCAGTCGGTGATCATCCGGCTCGAGGGCGATGCAGAGGAATCCTTCAACCAGTGGTCGCCGGGCGAGCTGCCCGCGCTGGACCGTGATCTCGTGGTGGAGAACCTCACCCGCTCAGGACTCTGGTGCGCCATGCGCACGCGTCCCTGGAGCAAGGTGCCGGACCCGGCCGCCACGCCGCACGCGCTGTTCGTCAACGCGATGGACACCAACCCCCTGGCGCCCGACCCCGTGGTCGTCATTCGCGACGCGGCCGAGGACTTTGCCAACGGCGTCGCAGCGCTCTCGCGGCTCACCTCGGGCGATACTTTCCTGTGCAAAACCGAGGGTGCGGACCTGCCCGTCCCGGACGGTGTGCCGACACTGCGGGTGGCGGAGTTCTCGGGCCCGCATCCTGCCGGCCTGGTCGGCACGCACATTCATCACCTGTATCCCGTCGGCGCCGACCGCTCGGTCTGGCACCTCGGCTACCAGGACGTCATCGCCATCGGGCGGTTGTTCACCACCGGGCGCCTGGACGTGACGCGCATCGTTTCGCTGGCCGGCCCGACGGTGAAGCGGCCGCGCTTGCTGCGCACGCGCCTGGGCGCGCATGTCGAGCCGCTGGTGGCCGACGAGATCGAGGAGGGCATCGAGTGCCGGGTGCTCTCGGGCTCCGTGTGGTCGGGCTATCGCGCGGTGGACTGGTCCGCCTTCCTGGGCCGTTACCACCAGCAGATTACGGTGCTCGCCGAAGGGCGGCAGCGCAAGTTGTTCGGCTGGCTCCGGCCCGGTGGCGAGAAAGTCTCGGTCACCCGGGCCTTCCTGTCGCATTTCAGCCCGCCTGACCGTCGCTTCAACCTGACGACAAGCCAGAACGGCAGTCCGCGCGCCATGGTGCCGATCGGCTCCTATGAGCGCGTTATGCCACTGGAAATTCTCCCCACGCAGTTGCTGCGTGCGCTGCTCGTCGGCGATACGGACGAGGCCCAGCGGCTCGGCGTGCTTGAGCTCGACGAGGAAGACCTCGCGCTGTGCACTTTTGTGTGCCCGGGCAAGTACGATTACGGCCCGGTGCTGCGGGAGCGCCTCGAGCAGATCGAGAGAGAAGGCTGATGGCGGGCTTGCGCAAATTCCTCGACCGCATCGAGCCGATGTTCAGCCGGGGCGGCCGCTTCGAGAAGCTGGGGGCATTGTACGAGCTGGTCGACACCTTGCTGTACACGCCCAAGGACGTGACGCGCAGCGCGCCGCATGTTCGCGACGGGGTGGACCTGAAGCGGGTGATGACCTACGTGGTCATTTCGGTGATGCCCTGCGCGCTGTTCGGCATGTACAACGTCGGGCTGCAAGCCAACCTGGCGATGGCGGAGATGGGCATCGCGGCGGCAGAGGGCTGGCGCGGCGCCGTCATCGCCACGCTGGGCATCGGCTACGACCCGGGCAGCATCGCGGCCTGCTTCTGGCACGGCTTCCTGTACTTCCTGCCGGTGTACCTCGTGACGCTGGCGGTGGGCGCCCTGTGGGAAGTGCTGTTCGCGATGGTCCGGAACCACGAGGTCAACGAGGGCTTTCTCGTCACCTCGATGCTCTACACCCTGATCCTGCCGCCAACCATTCCGCTCTGGCAGGTCGCACTGGGCATTACCTTCGCGGTGGTGATCGGCAAGGAAATCTTCGGCGGCACCGGCAAGAACTTCCTCAACCCGGCGCTCACCGGGCGGGCGTTCCTGTATTTCGCCTACCCGGCGCAGAACTCGGGCAACGAAGTATGGGTGGCGGTGGACGGATTCTCCGGCGCCACGCCGCTGGCGCTGGCGCCGCAGGGCGGCCTGGAGGCCATCGAGGCCGCCGGCTATACGCTGTACGACGTGTGGATGGGCTTCCTGCCGGGGACCATCGGCGCGGAATCCGCGCTCGCATGCCTCATCGGCGGAATCTTCCTGCTGTACACGCGCGTGGCGTCATGGCGCATCATGCTCGGCGTGTTCGTCGGCATGGTGGCCACGGTGCTGTTGTTCAACGGCCTGGCCGGCCCCGAGAGCAATCCCTACCTCAAGCTGTCCTGGCAATGGCACGTGCTCACCGGCGGTTTCGCCTTCGGCCTGGTGTTCATGGCCACCGACCCGGTCAGCGCCTCGATGACCTCGCGCGGGAAGCTGATCTACGGCATCCTGATCGGCGTGCTGACGGCGCTGATTCGCGTCATCAACCCGGCTTTCCCAGAGGGCATCATGCTGGCGATCCTGCTCGCCAACGTGTTCGCCCCGCTGATCGACTATTTCGTCGTGCAGGCCAACGTGCGCAAGAGGCATGGAAGATATGCCTGAGCCGAGGGACGAACGGCCCGCCGGCCTGTTGGCCAGGCTTGCAGCCATGCCGAACGACAGCGTCGCGAAGATGCTGCTGGTGACCATCGTGCTGTCGCTGATCTGCTCGGTGCTGGTGTCATCCGCGGCCGTCCTGCTCAAGCCCATGCAGACCCGCAACGTGGAGCTGGCGCGCAAGGAGCGCATCCTCGAGGTGGCTGGCCTGATGGAGCCGGGACGCTCCATCGAGGAGCTGTTCCAGGGCATACAGGTGCGGCTGGTCGAGCTCGACAGCGGCCGTTTCAGCGACGCCTTCAATGCCGCCACCTTCGACCAGCAGATCGCGGCACGCAACCCGGCCACGAGCCGTGAGCTGCCACCCTGGGAAGACATCGCCGGCGTCCGCCGTCGTGCCGATTACGCGCCGGTGTTCCTGGTCGAAACGGACGGCCGCATCGATACCATCGTGCTGCCGGTGCACGGCTATGGGCTCTGGTCGACCATGTACGGGTTTCTCGCACTGTCGGGCGATGGCAGCGAAGTGCTCGGCCTGACTTTTTACCAGCATGCCGAGACCCCGGGGCTGGGCGGTGAAATCGAGAATCCCCGCTGGCTGGACCGCTGGCCGGGCCGGCGCGTGTTCGGGCCCGACGGCGAGGTCCGCCTGCAGGTGGTCCGCGGCAGCGTCGACCCGGCCTCCGAGTGGGCCGAGTGGTCGGTGGACGGCTTGTCGGGCGCGACCTTGACGGCGGACGGCGTCAGCAACATGGTGCAATTCTGGCTTGGCAACCAGGGCTTCGGCCCGTTCCTGGCGAACCTGAGGGAGGGAGGCGCATGAGCAGCGCGCGCAAGATCCTGCTCGAACCGGTGATCGACAGGAACCCGATCACGCTGCAGATTCTCGGAGTCTGCTCCGCGCTCGCGGTGACCACGCAGATGATCCCGGCGCTGATCATGGGACTCGCGCTGACCTTCGTGATTGGCGCGTCCAGCGCCGCCATCAGCTCCATCCGCAACCACATGCCGGGCAGCATCCGGATCATCATCCAGATGACCATCATCGCCTCGCTGGTCATCCTCGTGGACCAGTTCCTTAAGGCCTTCGCCTACGACATCAGTCGCCAGCTGTCGGTGTTCGTCGGCCTGATCATCACCAACTGCATCGTGCTGGGACGGGCCGAGGCCTATGCCTCCAGCAACCCGGTCGGGCCGAGCGTGCTCGACGGCATCGGCCATGGGCTTGGCTACGCCGTGGTATTGCTGGTCGTGGCTTTCTTTCGTGAGCTGTTCGGCTCCGGCAAGCTGTTCGGCATCGAGATTCTGCCCCTGGCCACCGAGGGCGGATGGTACGTGCCCAATGGCCTCATGCTGTTGGCGCCGTCTGCCTTCTTCATCATCGGCCTGATGATCTGGGCGATCCGTTCGTGGAAACCGGCGCAGGTCGAGAAGGCCGAGTACCAGATTCACGTCGTGCACCGGACCGAGGCGCTGTGATGGAAGGCTTGGTCGGACTCTTCCTGCGTGCGGTCTTCATCGAGAATCTCGCGCTCGCATTTTTCCTCGGGATGTGCACCTTCCTGGCGGTCTCGAAAAAGGTCGAGACAGCCATCGGGCTCGGCCTGGCGGTGGTGTTCGTGCAGGCCATCACGGTGCCCGCCAACAGCCTGATCTTCCAGTTCATCCTGCGCCCCGGCGCGCTGGACTGGGCCGGACTTCCCGACGTCGACCTGTCGTTCCTCGGTCTGATCACCTACATCGGCGTGATTGCCGCCATGGTGCAGATCCTCGAGATGACGCTCGACCGGTTTTTCCCGGCGCTGTACTCGGCGCTCGGCATTTTCCTTCCCCTGATTACCGTCAATTGCGCGATCCTCGGCGGCAGCCTGTTCATGGTCGAGCGGAACTACGATTTCGCGCAAAGCGTGACCTATGGCCTCGGCAGCGGCGTGGGCTGGGCGCTGGCCATCGTGGCGCTGGCCGGGATCCGCGAAAAGCTGAAGTACAGCGACGTACCCGAGGGCCTGCAGGGGCTCGGGATCACTTTCATTTCCACCGGGTTGATGGCCATGGCGTTCATGGCCTTCTCGGGCATCCAGCTCTAGGGGCGGGGCATGCTGGAAATCGGTCTAGGCGTTTTTCTCTTCACCGCGATCGTGATGTCGCTGGTGTTCATCATCCTCGCGGCTCGCTCGCGGCTGGTCGCCACCGGCCAGATCAACATCCTCATCAATGACGAACGGACCATCGCGGCGCCGGTTGGCACCAAGCTGCTCGCGGCGCTGGCCGATGCCAAGCTGTTCGTCGCGTCCGCCTGCGGCGGGGGCGGGACCTGCGGCCAATGCAAAGTGAAGATCCAGGAGGGCGGCGGGGTGATCCTGCCGACCGAGACATCGCACATCAACAAGCGTGAGGCGGCGGCCGGGGAGCGGCTCTCGTGCCAGGTGATGGTCAAGCAGGACATGCGCATCGAGGTACCGCGCGAGGTGTTCGGCATCAAGCGCTGGAACTGCCGGGTCCGCTCGAACCGAAACGTCGCCACCTTTATCAAGGAGCTCGTACTGGAACTGCCGGAGGGCGAGGACCTGAATTTCCGCGCCGGCGGCTACATCCAGATCGAGGCGCCGCCGCATCGCCTCAAGTACGGCGACTTCGATATTCCCGACATGTTCCGCGCGGACTGGGACCGCTTCGACCTGTTCTCGCTCGAATCGAACGTGGAAGAGTCGGTGATGCGTGCCTACTCGATGGCGAATTACCCGGATGAGAAGGGCATGGTGATGCTCAATGTCCGAGTCGCGACGCCGCCGCCCCGGCTGAGCAGCGTGCCGCCCGGAATCATGTCATCCTATATCTTCGGACTGAAGCCCGGCGACAAAGTCACCATCTCCGGGCCGTTCGGCGAGTTTTTCGCGAAGAAGGGTGCTGCCGAGATGGTATTCATCGGTGGCGGCGCCGGCATGGCGCCGATGCGGGCCCACATTTTCGACCAGCTCAAGCGTCTCGGCAGCCACCGCAAGATGAGCTTCTGGTACGGCGCACGCAGCCGGCGGGAAATGTTCTACCACGAGGAATTCGAACAGCTCGCCGCGAAGCACGAGAATTTCAGCTGGCGCATCGCCTTGTCCGATCCCCTTCCGGAGGACGACTGGCGGGGAGATATCGGGTTCATTCACGAGGTGCTGTACGAGCAGTACCTGCGCGACCACCCGGCGCCTGAAGATATCGAGTACTACATCTGCGGGCCGCCGATGATGACGCAGGCGGTGCTCAAGATGCTGGCCGACCTCGGGGTCGAAAAAGAGAACATCCTGCTCGACGACTTCGGAGGGTGAGGGCATGACAACGTTTCTCCTCGCGTTCGCGCTGTTTGGCACCGCCATCGCCGCCATGGCCATCGGCGTGATATTCGGCCGGCCCCGAATAGAGGGCAGCTGCGGCGGGTTGAACCGGGTTCCCGGCGTCGATTCGGATTGCGGCGGCGCCTGCCGCCGGCCGTGCGCCCGCCGGCGCGCGGCGAACTGAGGAGCCTGTCGATGCGATTCACGGCCCGCGACTACATGTCCCACACCCTGATTCATTTCCCGCCGGACATGGAAATCCTCGAGGCGGTCGGCCTGCTGGTGGACAACGGCGTCTCCGGCGGGCCGGTCATCGACCGGCTGGGCAATCTGGTCGGCGTGCTGGCGGAGAGCGATTGCCTGGAGGCCGCGATCCAGGCCGGCTACCACGGTTCCCGCGGCGGCCGGGTAAGGGACTTCATGTGTGTCGAGTTCCACACCGTCGATGTCGACGACAGCATCATGGACATTGCGCGGCTGTTCCGCGGCGATGGCACGACCTATACCCGCGGCCTGCCGGTGATGAAGAGCAATCGCGTCGTCGGCAACATCAGCCTGCGCGACGTGCTGAAGGCCGCCCACGACATGGCGCGCGGCGGCAAGTGAACAGGGAGGCCGGCACATGAGATTCGACCAGACACGGGAAGTTCTCGGCTTTGTCGAGCGGTTCCACGAGGACATCGCGCGCGCCTACACCCAGCTCGGTGCGGCGATGCCCTCGCCGAGGTCCAAGCTGCTGCTCGACTACATGAGCGGACGCGAGACCGGCCTGGCGAGCGAGGTGCGCCTGTTCGCGCATGCGTCGACCGATCCGGCGCTGCGCGAGTGGGAGCCATTCTCGCTCGACGACACGGCCATACGCGCGCGCCTCAGGGAAAGCCTGGTCCCGGACGCCTCGGCCGCGCAGCTGCTCGAGCTCGGGATGGAGCTCGCTGACTGGTTCGAGTCGCTCTACGCGAGCCTGGAGGAGAAGAGCGGCACGCCCGAGCAGAAGGCGTTGTTCGCCAACCTGCGCACCCACACCGAGCAGGAAAAGCACAAGCTCGCGCGCAACGCGAACATGCTGATGGACTTCTAGCCGAGCAGCCGTGCGCGGCGGGTCAGGGCAGGCGCGCGCTCGGGCATCTCGCTCGTCGCTTAGCGCAGGTTGCGTGGCGACGACGGCGCTCTCTTTGGTCGGCAGCTTGACCAACATGACAAAGCGCGAGTGGCGCTCCACCAGGGTGGCAATCTGGGAGCCCGGTGGGCCACACAGCAGATCGCCTTCCCAATGACCGGGCACCGCTCGGTCTTCGACCTCAGCCGGTCGCTCACGCCGAACGGCAACGTCCGTTACCCGCTGAAGACGCCCTACCGGGACGGCACGACGCACGTCATCTTTGACCCGCTGGATTTTATCGCCCGGCTGGCGGCCCTGGTGCCGACACCGAGAGTCCATCTGACCCGTTTCCACGGGGTGTTCGCGCCCAACAGCAGCTACCGGGCGCGGGTGACCCCGGCGAGGCGTGGCCGGGGCGCTGCGCACACCGCGAAGGCGGACAGAGAAGAGCCGCCGCCGCCCGGTGAACGCCGCGCGGCGATGACCTGGGCGCAGCGCCACAAGCGGGTGTT
>Ga0114946_10000272_pt1 | contig 33266 bp, 24 predicted proteins | sample WalLakDeSediment_FD_88676 | JGI IMG/M metagenome (GOLD analysis project Ga0114946, IMG submission 88676) | Lake sediment microbial communities from Walker lake, Nevada to study Microbial Dark Matter (Phase II) - Walker Lake 11/02/13 Deep Sediment | ecosystem: Environmental > Aquatic >... | reverse complement strand
GAAGGGGATGAGCCGGTCCCCCCCGGCGCTCCCCCGGGTACTGCCGCTGGTGCTTCCACTGGTCGTCTCGAGGATCCGCACCGGCGCAGTGGTGAGGATGCCGGGCTCCCCGGCGGCGATCCGCGCGACCCAGGGCTCGAGCGCTGCGGCATCCATGACCGGCACCCGCTCCTGGAAGTCGCGAACGGAGTGGATGTCGGCGTATCCCTGCGCGCGGCCATAGACGGACCCCGCGTTCGCCTGGAGGAAGCCCCGGAGCCGGGCGGCCTGGGCCTTTTCGGGGTACCGGAGCGCTTCCTCGAAGGCCCTCACCCGCGGGCGATCGAGGCGGTGGAGGGCAGCGTGGATCGCACGGAGGATCATGCGGGTTCCCCTGTCCCCCCGCCCCGGACCATGCGCCAGCCGGCACGGGTCAGGTTCTCGTCGGAGAGTTCGGTGATGCAGACGAGCTCGTCGCCGCGCCCGTGCCCCGGGTTCGCGGCGAGGAAGTAGGCGACGTGCGGATCCGAGCGACGCGCCTCGGGGACACCGGCCAGGTGCGCGCGGAGCGACTGGGGGCTTCCGAGCCGCACCACCCCCCGCTTCGGGTCGTACCGATCGCCGAAGCGCCCGTGGGCGAGGGCGTCGCGGAGCGCGGCCATGTCTGGCGGGATGGCCGCGTCATGGCGGGGGTGGAAATCGCGCCAGAAGACCGGGAGGAAGCGGTAGGTGCGAAAGCCCGAGGTGATGAGGAGCCACACGAGCCGGCTCTTTCCCTGCCCGGGGCCGCGCGCAGGACCGTGCTCGGGACCGTGCCGGGGTCCTTGCTCAGGGCCATGCTCGGCGTGCAGTCTGCGGACGGCATCGATCCACAGTCGCGGGAGTGCGGTGCTCCCCCAGGCGGCAGGGTCCACGATGGTGTCGCCCGAGTAGACCACGGTGAGTGTCTCGCCGGCGTGCACGAAGGGGTAGAGGAGGAGGGTCGAGAAGCCGACGAGCTCCCCTTCGTCCTCGAACAGCAGCGCCCAGTTCTTCTCGTCGAGGTCGGCGGCGAAGACCTCGGCCGAGACCCCCTCGAAGTGCCGCTCGAGGAGGGCGAGCATCTGCATCCGCCGGTCCTTGCTCAGCCGGTCGACCCGCTCTAGGATCCCGTTCACAGCGTGGCGACCTCGACGTGCAGCCGGCGCCCGTCCAGGGTGGGGGCGGCGGGGAGTGCAGGGAGCGCAGGGAGCGCAGGGAGCGCAGGGAGCGCGGGGAGCGCAGGGAGGCGCGCATCGGGGGTCCAGGGGAGGGCGTAGAGCACGGTTTCATACGTCCGCGCGCGGGTGGCGCCCAGGAGCGCCTCGAGGAGCGGGTGGCCCCGGACGAAGCCGGTAGCGAGCCAGTCCAGCCCACGCGCCCGCGCCACTCTTCGGGCCTCCTGCACCAGGGAGAGGAACACGTCCGGGTCATCCCCCGCCACGGCCACGTGCGAGAGAAAGCCCATGCGAAGCACGGCCCCAGGTGGAGGAAGCCGGGCCTCTCCGGCGAGGACGCGGAACGGATTCAGAAGGGGGCGAAGGATCCCCAGGGCCGGGGGGTACCCCTGGACCCGACTCTGCTTGAAGGCGCGCTGGTCCCAGACGGCGGCGCATCCGCACACCTCGCCGCCCGCCCCCTCCGCCACCAGGAAGTCCCCCACCGCGAGCCCGCGGGACCGCGTGGGGGAGGCCAGATCCGCTTCGGTCCAGTGCGGGGCGAGCTGGTCGCGGGACAGCATTCGCAGGAGACAGTCGGCGACCTCCGCGAGCGCCTTCGCCGGGCGGAAGACGGTAGCTCCGTCCGATGAAGACCCGGCGCCCGAAGCCCCACCGACCCGTCGCCGCATCCGGCCGCCCGTGGGGACGAGGCAGGTCACCACCTCCGCCAGCGGCAGGTAGGGAGGGACGCCCCGCACCCCGCCTTCCAGGAGTCGCCGCGCCGGGAGGTTCTCGGCAGCAATGCTGGTCAGATCGAAGGGAAGCTCACCCGGCTGACGGGTCGCGCCCAGGACCTGAAACCCCGCCCTGAGAAGGGGGCCTGCCGCCCGCGAGGCCTCCGGCCGGCGCCGGAGCTGCCCGATGTAGCCCAGCCGCACAGGGGCTCCGTCAAGCCAGACCGTGCGCACCGATCGGCTTCCCATGGCAGCGATGCGTCCGTCGCGGTCACGGGCCACCATGGTGACGTGGCGGTCCCCCTCCATCGCCCCCGCGATGCGGGCGTCCGGCTCCCGCTCGAGCGAGATGCGGATTCCACCGCCCATGGGCTCCCGGAGGAGCGCGCGAATCTCCGGGTCGTCCGAGGGGCCGGCGAGCTCCACCCGGTACCCTGCCACCTCCACCACCGGCGCCCTGAAGTGAGGATCGGGGTGGGAATCGGGGAGGGAATCCCGGAACGTCCCTGCGGGGGGCACCCTCACCCGGCCTCCAGGAGCTCCCCGGTCCACGCCTCATCGCCCAGGGGGAGTCCGTTCCTGCCGGAGACGTCTACCTGATGCATGGCATTGATGGCGAGAAAGTTCGTAAGCATCCAGGGGTCGCGCCGGTTCACGGGTTTTGCGGCCCGCTTGAGGATGCTGGGCCAGCCGTAGAATTCGCGCCGGGCGCGGATGCAATGCTCCGCGAGTTCCCCGGGGTCCATCCCCCGGGGGGTGAAGGGCACTTCCCCGTAGCGGTAGCGGGGATCGAGCCACCAGGCATCGTACAGAAGTCGCCCCTCCGCCTCGAGCCGCGTGTAGAGCGGGGTGCCGGGAAAGGGGGTGATGTGGTTGAAGGCGGCAATGAAGAGCCCCTCCTCCCGCGCGAAGTCCAGCGACTGCCGGAAGGAGGCGGGGGTGTCGTGATCGTACCCGAAAATGAAGGTCCCGTAGATGCGGAGCCCGTGGGCACGAAAGCGCTCCAGAGCCGCCGCGGGGCCTCCCTTCATCAGGTTGAAGCGCTTGTTCATCTGGGCGAGCGCCGCCTCGTCCAGGCTCTCGAAGCCCACGAGCACCCCCTGGCATCCGCTCCGCTTCATCAGGTCGAGGGCCTCGTCGTCGTAGGCGACGTTGATCGCCGACTGGCTCACCCAGCGGATTTTCAGCGGAATGAGCGCCCGCATGAGTTCCTTCGCCGAGTTCAGGTCCGAGGTGATGTTGTCGTCGACGAAGAAGATCATCTGCCCCCGCCGGCGCACGCGCTGGACTTCCTCGATGACGCGGTCCACGGGGCGATGCGTCTGTTTGCCCTGGAAGGCGGCGGTGATGGCGCAGAAGTCACAGCGAAAGCGGCAGCCCCGGGCAAACTCGACGAGCCCCAGCGGGAGGTAGCGCTTTCCCTCGAAGATCGAGCGGTCCGGGGTGGCGGTGCGGGGCGGGCGCCCCTCGGCGCGGTACACCCGTTCGGGGCGGCCGTGGCGGTAGTCGTCCAGGAGGCGCGGGAAGATCTCCTCCGCCTCGCCGATCACCACGGAGTCGGCGTAGCGGGCGACCTCGTCGGGGCAGAGGGTGGCGTGGAAGCCGCCCAGCACCACCGGCACCCCGCGGCGCCGGTACTCGCTCGCGATCTGGTAGGCGCGCCGGGCGGTGTAGGTCTCGACACTGATCGCCACGAGGTCGGTTGGCTCGTCGAAGGGGATCGGCTCCAGGCGGTCGTCGTAGAAGCGCCTCTCCACATCCGGCGGAATCAGCGAGGCCAGAAGCGCAGGCGACAGGGGCTGCATCTTCCAGGTCCGGATGTAGCCGCGCATCCCGACCCGACGCCCCACCACCGGGTGCACCAGCGTCACGCGAAAGGGGCGGCTCATGGGGCGCGGTCCACGACGGGGAGGGGGCGCTCGGACTGTGGGCCTGGCTGCAAGCCTGGCTGTAACCCTGGCTTTGGGCCTGGCTGTGGGCCTTGTTTCGCCTCGCGCCGCGGCCAGGTCGGCGTCACCATGGCATCGCAGGTATAGAAGCGGTTCAGGTTATGGGCGTAGCGCCGGTAGCCGAAGTTCGTGAGGAGCGCCACGTGGGGCGGCGCGGCCGTGTGCCGGAGGCGGCGCCACGTGTTCCGGACCCCGTAGACCGACTTCCACGCCGCCTCGGTCCCCTCGTAGAGCGTCTTCGTGTCCATGAGCGCCGGCTCGAAGACGGCGTGCTGCCCGTCGTAGAGCGACCAGTCGCGGGTCAGGATCCGTCCCTCGGACTCGAGCCGGGTGTGGAGCGGCGTTCCGGGAAAGGGGGTCACGATGGCGAAGCGCGGAAGGTCGATGCGCGCGTCTACCGCGAATTCGGCGGTGCGACGGAAGACGTCAGGCCCGTCTTCGTCCAGCCCGAAGACGAAGCACCCCTGGAGGGCGATCTTCCGGTCGTGGAGCCGCTTCACGACCTCGCCGTAGCCCGCTGGATTGTTGAACCCCTTCCGGGAACTCCTGAGTGCGGTGCGGGAGATCGATTCGAGCCCCATGAGAAGCCCGCGGCACCCGCTTCGGGCGGCCAGATCCAGGAGGGGAAGGTCGTAGGCGAGGAGCGTGGTGGCGAGCCCGAACCACTGGATGCGGAGCGGGATCAGCGCCTCGAAGAGCCGCGCCGCGTACTCCTTGTCGGCAATGAGGTTCAGGTCGATGAAGATCGCCCGTCGCGCGCGTCGGCGACGGATGTCCTCCACGATGTGTTCCACCGGCTTCTGGTACGGCGTTCGCCCCCAGGCCGAGGGGACCACGCAGAAGTCGCAGGCGTGGATGCACCCCCGGGTGGCCTCGAAGACATCGGCGGTCAGGTACCGCCAGCGCGGAAGCACCGAGCGGTCCGGAAGCGGAGAGGTCGAGAGATCGAGTCCCGGTCGCTGGTCATAGCGCGGGCGCATCCGACCTGCGGCGAAGTCACGCAGGAGCGCGGGCCAGCTTTCCTCGGCATACCCGACCACGATGGTGTCGGCGTGGGGAGCCGCGTCGTCGGGAACGAGCGTCACGTGGGGGCCGCCCAGCACCACCGGGATCCCGCGCCCCCGGAAGTGGGCGGCAAGCTCGTAGGCCCGCATCGACGACCCGGTGATCACCGTCATCCCCACCAGGTCCGCCTCGATCTCCAGGTCCACGTCGGCGATCCCCTCGTCGATGCAGGTCAGGTCCACCGGAACATCGTCGGGGATGAGCGCTGCCAGCGTGGGAAAGGTGAGGGGCATGTAGCGCAGCGTCTGTCCGAACACACCCCCGCGGTGACGGTACAGCGGCCCCTTTGGGCTGATCAGGACCACGCGGAGCGGGTCTCGCGACGGGCGGGCAGGCGGCATCGGGGATCGCTGGGTGGTCAGGGGAAGAGGCACGGGCTCGGCCGGTGCTGATGGGCACCTGCACCGTCATACCCGATCGGGCCGGATCGGGTGCCCGGATCGGGTGCCGGGTGCCCGGATCGGGTGCCCGGATCGGGTGCAACGGCCGGATCGGGTGCCCGGATCGGGTTCAACGGCCGGAGCGGGTGCAACGGGTGGGCCTGTCCGGACTCCATGATGGCAAAAACCCCCTCCCCGCCGAAGCGGAGAGGGGGGTTTGTGGGACATGGTCGCTGCAGGACTCGAACCTGCGACATCCACGATGTGAACGTGGCGCTCTACCAGCTGAGCTAAGCGACCGATCTGTCGGAGTCACTCCGGCCGACCGTGGCCGACAATGCGCAAAAGTACCCCCACGGGGAATCGAACCCCGGTTTCCTGGCTGAGAACCAGGTGTCCTAGGCCACTAGACGATGGGGGCGTAGAAAACCCTCGTCGAGACGAGGGCCCAAATCTTACCCAAGCCTCAGGGAGGGGTCAAGGCCTCCGGACCTGGAGGGAAAACCCGTTCGAAAGGAGAAAGCCCAGGATCTCCTCGAACGTCCGATCGTCGTCCACGAGCGCCGGGTGCGTGGGACAGCAGATTTCGACATTGAGCACCCCCTCACCTCGCAGGATCGCCGACGATGCCGGGATCACCCGGGAGTCGATGGGTGTCCGTATGGCCAGGGCCCGTACGCCCGCCGGCACGGCCGGCTCCTCGTTCAGTCGGCTCAAAAAGACACTCCCGGGCACCATTTCCCGCCCGCCATCGCCCCACGAGAGCACGGCCACCACGGTCCCCCGGTGGGGAGTTCCGAGAAAGACGGCTCGGCGTACCGCCGTGGCCTCCTCTCCGTCCAGCAGGAACTGCCGCGTTGCGAGGCCGCCCATGGAGTGCGCCACCACGTCCACCTGGGGCGCGCCGGTGAGGCCCCGAAGAATCCGTACCGCCCGGTCGATCTCGCCGGCATGGGCGGAATTGCTCCCCACGGGATCGCCGAAGGAGAGAATCGACACCCGGCTCTCCGGCCACCCGGCCGCAGTAAAGCGGCGCCGCAGCGGGACGAGGCTGACGGCGTCGTCGCCCCAGCCAGGAACCAGAAGGACGGGAACCGGAAGTTCCGGCGATGTGCCGGCCGCGGTACCCGTCAAGGCGCCGTGAGGCGTCCCGTTCTCCCCATCGAACGCCATCACGACCTCCGCCACCGGTTCAGCCTCCGCCCGGACGTCTGCCGGGGCGCTCCCTGTCGGGGCGCTCAGCCCCCCCAGGGCGCCGAGGGCCAGGGTGAGCCATTCCGCCATCAGGCGAATGAATTGATGTGGCATGCCATCAACGGGTTCAGAGAGCGGCTTTCGACGAAGGGAAAGGCGTCCTATCTTCCACGGTCCGCGCTTTCAGGGAATTTCGGGTGGACTCACCACCGGTGTCGCCACCCTGGCATCGCCACCACTGACTTGTTCTTCTTTGTACGGGAGAAGGTTCCACATGACTGCATCGCAGGGCGCCGGACGCTGGGCGCTGATTCTCGGAGCGTCCTCCGGATTCGGAGAGGCGTGTTCCCGGGCCTTCGCGGCCGCCGGATACAACATCTTCGGGGTGCACCTGGACCGGCGAGCCGGCATGGAACGCGTGGCCGCCCTCCAGAGCGAGATCGAGGGCATGGGCCGGAAGGCCCGTTTCTTCAACATGAATGCCGCCGACCCGGAAAAGATCTCCGCGGCCCTGGACCAGATGACGGGTCACCTGGGAGAGGCAGAAACCATCGGCGTGCTCATGCACTCCCTGGCCTTCGGGACCCTTCGGCCCTTCGTGGGCGAAGACTGCGTCACCCCGGCGCAGATGGACATGACGGTTCGGGTCATGGCTCACTCCCTGGTGGACTGGGCCCAGGAGCTGGTCAACCGGGGGCTCATGGTAGAGGGTGGAAGGATCTTCGCCATGACCTCGTCGGGATCGAGCCGGGTGATTCCCACCTACGGCGCCGTTTCGGCCGCCAAGGCCTCCCTGGAGGCTCACTGTCGGCAGCTGGCCTGGGAGCTGGCGCCTCGGAAGATCTCGGTGAATGCCCTCCGCGGCGGGGTGACCGATACGCCTGCCCTGCGAAAGATCCCCGGCCACGACTTTCTCCTGGACGGGGCGAAGGCCAGGAACCCGGCGGGCCGCCTCACCACACCCGAAGACGTGGCGGGTGCCGCCGTTGCCCTTTCTTCCCCCCAGGCCGGCTGGATCACCGGGAACGTCATCAACGTGGACGGAGGGGAGGAGATCACGGTCTGACGGCCGTGTCCGGCGTTCTGGTGGGAATCAGCGCCCCGCCACCACCGCCCGCACCGAAGCCGCCACGATCTCCACCGCCGCCGCCGCCTGGGCGTCGGTGAGCACCAGCGGGGGCGACAGCTCCACCACCTCCCCGCACGGCCCTGCCGGAAGGACGATCACCCCCCGGCGGAGCGCCTCCTCGGCCACCCGGACCCCGGCCAGCGGGGGGGCGCCGTCGCCGTCCAGCACGAGGCCGAGGAAGAGGCCACGCCCTCGCAGGCCGCGGAGCGCCGTCACATCCTGCAGTGCCGTCGAAAGATCCTGCCGGATGCGGTCGCCCAGTTCCAGCGCGCGGGACATGAGCCCCCCGGTCTCCATGAGGTCGAGAAAGGCCAGCGCGGTGGCGCAGGCCAGCGGGTGCCCGAGAAAGGTGGAGGTGTGCAGGGCCTCACCCTCGGAGCGGGGCCAGGCGTCCATGACCGAGGCCTCGCCCAGGCAGGCGCTCAGGGGAAGCCCTCCGCCCAGTGACTTCCCCACGCAGACCAGATCGGGAGCGGCCTCCGGTCCCTCCCACGCAGCCGCGAAGTTCCGACCGGTCCTCCCCAGCCCGGAAAAGATCTCGTCGTGGATCACGAGGGCTCCGGCTGCCCGTGCCCTCTTGGCGACCCCGGCCAGGAAGCCGGGCACGGGGACCCGGACACCGGCCCTCCCCTGGATCGGCTCGACGATGACAGCGCCCACCGGCATCCCCTCGGCCTCGGCCTCCGCCAGGAGTTCGTCCACGCGGGCCAGCGCGGCCGAGCCAGCGGCATCCGGACCCCCGTCCCTGTGCACATCGGGCAGGACATCCGGAAAGGGCGCGAACTTCACCCCTCCGTGAAGGTGCGCGGCGAAGGGGCCTCGAAAGTCGGCCCGGTGGGTGGCCGCCAGGGATCCCAGCGTCAGTCCGTGGTATCCCCCCTCGAAGGCCAGGATTCCGGGACGGTCGGTGGCCAGAAGCGCGGTCTTGAGCGCCGCCTCCACGGCTTCCGATCCCGAGTTGGCCAGGAATCCCCGGCAGGCTTCCCACGGCGAGAGCCGGGCGAGTCGTTCCAGGAGCCGCACCTTGATCTCGGGAGGGTGGACGTCGCCCATGCCATGCACGAGACGGGACGCCTGGTAGGCGAGGGCCGCGCCGATCACCGGGTTGGCATGGCCCGCCACGGCCACGCCGAAGGCGCCGGTCAGGTCCAGGAAGACGTTTCCGTCGGCATCCCGGACATTGGCGCCCCGGGCCTCGGTCCAGAAGATGGGCGGCGATTCCAGGTACGTCACGTTCCTGGATTCGACCCGGGCCAGGCGCAGGGCCAGTTCCCGGGTCCGGGGGCCGGGGAGGGGGCTCCTCATCTCTGGCAGCCCGCGGCCGAAGCCGGGCGGGAGGGGAAGCGGTGCGTCCATTTCGGGAAGGTAACCTCCGGCGCCGGGAAGGTAACCCGGGGCAGGAGGGCTGGCCCCACGTCCCGTGATTCCGGTAGCTTTCACTGTTTCCTCGACTCCCCATCCCCGGAGATGCCCTGGTGTCGGAACGCTACCGCGTGCGCAGCATCGGAGATCGCGAACTCAGGCCCGAGAGCCTGATGATGTCCTACGGCTACTCGCCGGCGCTGTCGGAAGGCGCCATCAAGAGCCCCATCTTCCAGACTTCCACCTTCGTGTTCGCCTCTGCGGAAGCCGGCAAGGCGTTCTTCGAGGTGGCCTACGGGCTCCGCGAACAGGGGATCAACGAAGACCTGGGGCTCATCTACTCGCGGCTCAACAACCCGGACCTGGAGATCCTCGAGGACCGGCTGACGCTCTGGGACGAGGCGGGCGCCGCGGCCGTGTTCGAGAGCGGGATGGCGGCCATCTCCACCACCGTCATGACCTTCCTGAGGCCGGGGTCCATCCTCCTCTTTTCCGAGCCTGTTTACGGAGGAACCCAGCACTTCTTCCGCTCCATCCTCACGGAATTCGGGATCGAGACCCGGTCCTTCCGGGCTTCCGACGGGATCGAGGGAATGGAGGCCGCGGCGCGCCAGGCGGCGGCCGACGGGCACCTGGCCATGATCTACCTGGAGACGCCGGCCAATCCCACCAACCATCTGGTGGACATCGAGGCGGCGGTGGCACTGGCTCGGGAACTCTCGGCCGGGGATGCGGAAGCGTCCGACCCCGGGTCCGACTTCGTGCCCGACCTTGTCCCCGGACCGGGGGCCCGGACCCTGGTGGCGGTGGACAACACCTTTCTCGGTCCCCTCTTCCAGCACCCGCTGGCTCACGGCGCCGACCTCGTCCTCTACTCCCTCACCAAGTACGTCGGGGGCCACTCGGACCTGATCGCCGGCGCCTGCCTGGGGTCGGTCCCCCTGATCCGCCAGGTGAAGGGGTCCCGCACCTTCTTCGGGAGCATGGCCGGCCCCTGGACCGGCTGGCTCCTGATGCGGAGCCTCGAGACCCTCAAGCTCCGGATGGAGGCCCAGGCCACCCATGCCCGGATCCTCGCCGACTGGCTCCGGGACCATCCCACCGTCCTGCGCGTCTTCTACCCGGGGCACCTGGAGCCGGGCGACGACGGGTACGAGACCTTCCGGCGGCAGTGCCACTCGGGGGGAGGGATGCTGTCCTTCGAGGTGCCCCACGGCGAAGCGGGCGCCTTCCGCTTCCTGAATGCCCTGGGGCTGGTGAAGCTGGCCGTGAGCCTGGGAGGAACCGAGTCCCTGGCCGAGCACCCCGCCTCCATGACCCATGCCGACATTCCCCCAGCCGACCAGGTGGCCATGGGGATCACGCCGGGGCTCGTGAGGCTCTCGGTGGGCGTGGAAGACCCTGACGACCTGAAGGCGGACCTGGCGCGGGCGCTGGCCGCCGTTCAGGCCTGATTCGGAAGGGGCCTGCGAGCTGGAGCAAGCCAGCGCTGGCAGCCTGCCGGGCCACCGTGGGATCCCCCTACCGCACCCACAGGATGACCACCCAGGCGGCCCCGTAGGCGGCAAGGAGAAGCGCGCCCTCCTTCCGGTTCACGTCCTGGGAGGTGATGACGAGGGGGAGAAGAAGCAGAGACATGGCCAGGGTCACCGGATACTCCACCGAGAGGACCCGGGCGGGGATCTCCAGCGGGCGAATCAGGGCCGTCCCCCCGAGGACGAAGGTGAGATTGAAGATGTTCGACCCCACGATGTTCCCCACCGCCAGGTCCGCCTCGTTGCGCGCCGCCGCCACCACGGTGGTGGCGAGCTCCGGAAGCGAGGTCCCCACGGCCAGGATGGAAAGCCCCACCACCAGTTCCGACACCCCCAGCTCCACGGCCACGACCGTGGCCCCGTGGACGATCCCCTGTCCCCCGAGGACCAGGGCCAGACTCCCCCCCAGCACCAGGCCGAGGGGGCGGGCCAGAAGGGCGACGCCGCCCTCCCGGACCGAGGGCACCTGCTTTTTCATCCGCTCCCCCGCCTCCCCCAGCACCTCAACCCCCTCCACCCGGGCCGTGGGCACGAGGAAGCCCAGGTAGACGAGGAGGAGAAGGACCAGAATCGCCCCCTCGAGGCGTCCCACCTGAAGGTTCCAGACAAGGGGGAAGACCGCGAGCGAAATGACCAGCATCCAGGGAACCTCGCGGCGGACCACCCGCCTGAGGACCTTCATGGGGCGGACCAGGGCGGCCAGCCCCAGGATCAGCCCGACGTTGGCCAGGTTCGACCCCAGGACGTTGCCGGCCACGAGGTCGGGGCTGCCGCGGAGGACCGCCAGGACGCAGACCACGAACTCCGGCGCCGACGTCCCGACGGAGACCACGGTCAGGCCCACCACGATGGGGCTCACCCGGAGGAGCTGCCCCAGCCTCACGGCGCCCCTCACCAGGGCCTCGGCGCCGAAGTACAGGAGAATGACGCCAGCCACCAGGGCGAGAATCGGGAAGAGCATGACGGTCAGGCGTCCGACCGGGGTCCGTGACCCTTGCGCCCGAGCCAGCCCGCCACGGCGGAGGCGTCCCGGGTGTTTACCACGTGTTCGGCTCCCAGCCAGCCGCGCTGAGCCTGGAGGAGCCCCGGGCCCATGAAGTCGAGCTGCGCCACCTGGTGGGCGTCGGTGTTCACCACCACCTCCACGCCCAGCTCCCGGGCACGGAAGAGATGGCGGTCGTGGAGATCCAGCCGCCAGGGATTGGCGTTCAGCTCCACCACCACGTCGTGCTCACGGGCGGCCTGGAGCACGGCCTCCACATCGATGGGATAGGGATCGCGCCGACCGAGCAGGCGACCCGTAGGATGCACGAGCACGTGGACCCGGGGGTGGGCCAGCGCCCGCAGGACCCGCTCGGTCTGGGATGCCTCGTCCAGCTCGAAGTGGGTGTGGACCGCCGCCAGGACCACGTCCAGCTCCTCCAGCATGTCGTCGGGAAGGTCCAGCGACCCGTCCTTCAGGATGTCCACCTCGCATCCCCGGAAGATGCGAAGCTCGGGCACTGCCTCCTGTGCCTCGGCGATCTCCTCGGCCTGGGCCCGCAGCCGCGCCGGGGTGAGGCCGTTCGCCACCGTGAGGGATTGGGAGTGATCGGTAATGGCCATCCACCCGTACCCCCGGTCGCGGCAGGCCTCGGCCATCTCCAGGACGGTGTTCTTGCCGTCGGACCAGGTGGTGTGCATGTGAAGGTCGCCGCGGATGTCGTCCAGGGTCACCAGCGAGGGAAGTCCCGTTCCTCCCTCCCGCTCCGCCGCCTCGATCTCCCCCCGATTTTCCCGAAGCACCGGGGGAATCCACCGAAGTCCGACGGCCTCGAAGACCTCGGCCTCGGTAGCGCCGCCGATCCGCTCCGCGTCCGCGTCGTCCTCCCGGAACACGCCGTACTCCGAGACCCGGAGGCCCAGCTTCTGGGCTCTCCGCCGGATCTCGACGTTGTGCTCCTTCGACCCGGTAAAGTAGTGAAGGCCCGCGCCCCAGCTCTCGCCGGCCAGGACCCGAAGGTCAGCGGCGAGTCCCGACGCCAGGACCAGGCTCCCCTTCGTGTCCCCTGCGCCCACCACGCGTTCCGTGCCCGGGTACGCCGTGAAGTGCTCGACAATGGCCCGCCGGGCCTCGGCGTCGCCGTCGCACCGGGCCAGGATGTCGACGTCGCCCACCGTCTCCTTCCCCCGCCGGAAGCTCCCCGCCACCTCCACGGCCTCCACCCCCGGGGCCCCCTTCACCCAGTCCAGCAGGGGCGCAATCTCGGCGGCGGCATCCAGGCGACGCATGCGGCCCTGGTGGCGCCGGAGCCCCTCGATGGCGCGAAGGATCTTCTCCGCGCTCTTCGACCCGAATCCGCCCAGCGCGGCCACCTTCCCCGCCTTCACCGCCGCCTCCAGGTCATCCACGGTGACGACGCCCAGCTCCCTCCAGAGCTTCCCGGCCTTCTTCGGACCCACGCCGTCAAGGCGGGTCAGGCGGGCCAGCTCCCGGGGGACCTCGGCGGTGACCTCGGCCAGGACGGCGAGTTCACCGGTCTCCACCAGTTCCCGGATGTGGGATGCCATGTCCTTTCCGATGCCGGGGAGCTCCGTCAGATCCTCCCCCTCCGCCACCGCCGCAGCCAGCGGTCGGGTGAGCCCCTGGATGGTGCGGATGGCGTTCCGGTAGGCGCGGATGCGGAAGGGATTTGCCCCCTGGATCTCCAGGAGGTCCGCCAGTTCGTCGAGGGCGCGTGCCAGGTCGGTGTTGGTCATGGTTCCAATTCTAACGTTCCCCGCGGCGCGGCGAACGTGCCGCCGGATCTTGCCCCGGACGCTCCAGGGTGGCACCATGCCCCGTCGCTGTCCACCCCGGAATGCCCTCCGGAATGCCTGCCGGAAGATCTGCATGAACCTCTGCATGAACCGACCTCCCTCGTTTCGTCGCCTCCGTTCCCGACGCCCGCTCGCGGCTTCCGTCCTCGCCGCCGCCGTTCTCGCGACCCTGGCGGTACCCGCTGGGGTGCAGGGCCTCCAGGATCCCGGCCTCTTCCAGGTCACCCACGACGACGGCCGCCTCCTCTTCACCCTCCCCGACTCCATCCTGGGTCGGGACATGATCCTCATGAGCCGGTACCACCGGGTTCAGGATGGCTTTGCCGATGTGGGCGCCACCATGGGGCAGAACGTGGTGCTCCGGTGGGAGCGCCGGGACGACCGCATCCTCCTGCGTGGAATCTCCCACGCCGCCACCGCCGACCCTGCCGACAACGTCTTCCGGGCCGTGGAGGCCGGGACGTTTCCGTCGGTGGCCGCCTCCCTCCCCATCGATGCCCGCCAGGAGGCCTCCGGGGGCGCCGGGTCCTCCACCGTGGACGTGACCGAGCTCTACCTGGGGGACCATCCCCTCTTCTCGCTACCGCAGAATGTCCGCACCCAGCGGAGCATCCAGGGGCATGCCCGGGACCGGAGCTGGCTCGAATGGGCCCGCACCTTCCCCGAGAACGTGGAGGTCCGGGTGGTCCGCACCTACCGCGCCTCGAACCCACCTTCCGCCGGTCGGGGGGGCGCGGTCTCGTTCGAGGTGAACCACTCCATGATCCTCCTCCCCGAAGAACCCATGATGCCCCGCTGGTACGACGAGCGGGTGGGGTACATCGCGGGCGGGATCACCGACTACTCCCGAGACTTCCAGGGCGTTCGGCCGCGGCAGATGATCCGCCGCTACCGCCTCGAGCCCTCCGACCCCGAGGCCTTCGCCCGGGGGGAGCTGGTGGACCCGGTGAAGCCCTGGGTCTGGTGGATCGACCCGGCCACCCCGGCGGAGTGGATCCCCTACGTGAAGGCCGGTGTCCACGAGTGGGAGGCGGCCTTCGAGGAGGCGGGCTTCTCCAATGCCATCGAGGCGCGCCTGGCCCCCACCGAGGAGGAGGACCCCACCTTCTCCCTCCTGGACGCCCGCCACTCGGTGATCCGCTGGGTCCCCACCATGACCCGCTCCGCCAACGCCGGCGCCGACGTGGTGGACCCCCGCTCCGGCGAGGCGATCCGGGGGCACATCAACATGCTCCACGGCATCTCGGAACGGATGCGGTGGCAGCTCATCAGCCAGGTGGCCACCGCCGACCCCCGTTTCCAGACATCCAGACTGTCGGAAGAGGAGCTGGGCGAAGCCCTCCGCTACGTGGTCTCGCACGAGATGGCCCATGCCGTGGGCCTTCCCCACAACCAGCGCGCCAACTTCGTCTACGCCATCGATTCCCTCCGCACCCCGGAGTTCATCGAGCGCATGGGGCACTCGGCCTCGTCGGTGGGCCGCACCCGCTTCAACTACGTGGCCCAGCCCGGCGACGGCGTCCCCCCGGAGCGGTACGTGGGCATCTGGGACCGGTTCGCGGTGATGTGGGGCTACCGGCCCGTCCCCGGGGCCACCACCGCCGACGACGAGCTCGCCACGCTGAACGCCTGGATCACCGAGCGTGCCCATCTCCCCTGGTTCCGCTTCGGCTCCGCCCAGTTCGGCATCGACGTGGAGTGGGATCCGCACCGCATGACCGAGGGGATCTCCGAAGACCCGGTGGAGGCCGCCGTCTACGGCATGGCAAACCTTCGCACCGCCCATGCCCACCTCCTGGAATGGCTCCTGGAGCCCGGCGACGACTACTACGAGATCGAGACCCATCACCTGCAGCTCCTGACCCAGTGGAATCGCTACGCCGAGCATGCCGCCGCCGCCATCGGGGGGTCGTGGACCCACCACCAGCGCGTGGGCGAGACAAGCCGGCACCCTGACGCGCCCGCCGGCCCGAATGGCGAGGCGGACTGGGGGGCCGGGTGGGTCTACACCCCCATTGCCCCCGCCTACCAGCGAAGGGCCATGGACTTCCTGGCGGAGCACGTCTTCGCCACGCCCGAGTGGGCGCTGGACCTCGAGATCCTCCGTCGTCTCGAGCACGTGGGTGTGGTGGAGCGGATCCGCGCCTTCCAGGTCCTGGCCGCCGAGCGGCTCCTGAACCATGCCCGTCTGGCCCGACTCATCGAGCACGAAGCGTTTCTCGGGGATGCGACCTACACACCCGGCGCCATGCTGGACGACGCCCGCGGCGTCATCTGGCGGGAGATCGGGGCGGCCGGCGCGGCATCTGCTCCATCCACCCCGACCATCGACACCTTCCGGCGGAACCTGCAGCGCGGGTACCTGGACCACGTGCACCACCTCATGCACGAAGCCGAGTCCCGAAGCTGGTCCCCCCCGGCCTCGGGGAACCTCCGGGTGTCGAACAACAACGACCCCCCACTCAACGCCCAGCTCCACGTCGGCCAGTCCGACATCCGCCCCCTGCTTCGGGAGCAGCTCCATCTCCTTCACGACGAGGTGGAGACCGCCCTGGCCCGGGGCATCTCCGACCGCATGACCCGAATCCACCTGGAGGATGCCCTCCTCCGCATCCGCACCACCCTGGACGCCCGCTGATGCCCATGCGTACGACCCTCACGCGCACGATCCCCAAGGAGTTCAAGGCCATGGCAGCCTCACCCACGCGCAGATCCCGCTTCACACCGTTCCTGGCGGCCGGTGCCCTCCTGGCGCTCCCGGCGGCGCCAGGTCTTCCCGCCGGCGTCGCTCCCGGGGCGACCCCCCTCGAGGCCCAGGCTCGGAGCTACACCGAGGTGGTTCCCGCCTCGGCCGAGAGCCGGCAGGGCCTCTTCCACGTCCACCAGGTGGAGGGGCGGCTCCTCTTCGAGATTCCCGACTCCATCCTGGGGCGGGACATGCTCATCATGAGCCGCTACGACAAGACCCAGGACGGCTTTGCCGACGTGGGCGCCACCATGGCCCCGAACATCATGGTCCGGTGGGAACGCCGCGACGACCGCATTCTCCTTCGCGGCGTCTCGACCTCCATGACCGCCGACCCGGCCGACAACGTGAGCCTGGCGGTGGAGAATTCCATCTTCCCCAGCGTGATCCACGCCATGGACATCCAGGCCCGGGGGAGCGGGACGTCGGTGGTGGACGTCACGGATCTCTACCTGGGCGATCACCCCACCTTCTCACTGCCGCAGAACCGGCGTACCCAGCTCCAGGTCCGAAGCCACGACCGGAACCGGAGCTGGATGGAGTTTGCCCGGTCCTTTCCCATCAACGTCGAGATCCGGGTCGTCCGGACCTACGCCGCGGGGAGCCCTCCCTCGGCCGGGCGAGGCGGGGCCGTCAGCTTCGAGGTGAACCACTCCATGATCCTCCTCCCGGAGGAGCCCATGATGCCCCGGCTGGCCGATGAGCGGGTCACCTACATCGGAGTGAACCGCACCGACTTCTCGCGGGACTTCCAGGGCGTGCGTCCCGAGCGGTACATCCGGCGCTACCGCATGGAGCCCACCGACCCGGAGGCCTGGGCCCGGGGGGAGCTGGTGGACGTGGTTCGTCCCTGGGTCTGGTACATCGACCCGGCCACCCCCGAGGAGTGGATCCCCTTCTACATTGCCGGCGTCGAGGAGTGGAACGAGGCCTTCGAGCTGGCCGGCTTCCGGAACGCCATCCAGGCCCGCCTGCCCCCCACTCCCGAGGAGGATCCGGACTTCTCCCTGCTGGATGCCCGGTACTCGGTGATCCGCTACGTCCCCACCATGGTCCGCTCGGCCAACTCCGGGGGTGACGTGGTGGACCCCCGCTCCGGCGAGGTGATCCGGGCTCACACCAACATGTACCACGGGCTCGACGAGCGGCTCCGGTGGTGGCTCGTGTCGCAGGTGGCCACGGCGAACCCGGCCTTCCGGACGCACCAGCTCAGCCAGGAGGACATGGGCGAGGCCATCCGCTACGTGATCTCCCACGAGACGGCCCACTCGGTGGGGCTCCCCCACAACCAGATGGCCAACTTCGTCTTCCCGGTCGACTCCATCCGGAACCCGGACTTCGTGGCGCGGATGGGCCACTCGGCCTCCTCCGTGGGGCGGACCCGCTACAACTACGCGGCCCAGCCAGGGGACAACGTGCCGCCGGAGCGGAGGATCGGGCTCTGGGACAAGTTCGCGGTGATGTGGGGCTACCGGCCCATCCCCGAGGCCAGCACGCCGTACGAGGAGTTCGAGACGCTGAACGAGTGGATCGTGGAGCGGGCCCACCTCCCCTGGTTCCGCTCCGCCGAGGCCCAGTTCGGCATGGACGTGGAGTGGGATCCCAAGCGGATGACCGAGGGGATCTCCGATGACCCGGTGGAGGCCGCCGAGCTGGGGATGCGGAACCTGCGCTACGCCGCCGAAAACCTCATGGAGTGGGTCCTGGAGCCCGGCGACGACTACTACGAGCTGGAGACCCACTACCTCCAGTTCCTGACCCAGTGGAACCGCTACGCCGAGCACGCAGCGGCGGCCGTGGGAGGCTCCTGGACCCACTTCAAGCGGTGGGGCGAGGAGGGGTGGGTCTTCACCCCCATCGAACGGGAGTACCAGCTCAAGGCCATGCGCTTCCTGGACGAACACGTCCTTCAGACCCCCACCTGGGCCCTCGACATCAACCAGCTCCGGCGGCTCGAGCACGCCGGGGCGGTGGAGCGGATCCGGGCCTACCAGGAGCTGGCCGTCCATCGTTTCCTGAACCATGCGCGCCTGGCCCGGATGATCGAGCACGAGGCCTTCCACGGCGACGAGACCTACCGCCCCGCCGAGATGCTGGACGACGTGCGCGACATCGTCTGGCGGGAGATTCGGAGCGGGGCCCCGGTGGATACCTACCGCCGGAACCTGCAGCGGGCCTACCTGGACCAGGCCCATCATCTGCTGCACGACGCGGAATCCCGCAGCTGGAACCCTCCAAATTCCGGCAATCTGCGGGTTTCCAGCAACAACGACCCGCCCCTGAATGCCGATCTCCACATCGGGCAGTCCGACATCCGGCCCCTGATCCGGGAGCAGCTCCGTCTGCTTCAGGACGAGATCCAGGCCGTCCTGGCCCGGGGCGTGAATGACCGGATGACCCGCATCCACCTTGAAGATGCAAGGATCCGCATCGATCGGGCGCTGAACTGACGAGACCCGCCTGGGCGTCGACGGGCAGGGGTGGCCGGCGCCCCCCCTGCCCGTCGAGGGCCCCGCGGACGACTACGCGTCTGTAGCGGGACGTCTCTTAGCACGATTCTTGCTTTTGTTCATGGGGTCTCCGATCCTCCGTCCCGTACCGGTGGTGCCTCATGTCTCCGCTGCTCACGACGCCCAACCGAGTTGTCCGGAGTTCGTTCTTCCTCCTTCTCCTGGCGGTGGCCGGAGGCTTCGGCTTCTTCCACGCGGCCGTGGGACAGGAGATCGCCTTCGCCGTCTTCTACATCCTGCCGGTGGCCGGCGCCACCTGGTACGTGGGTCGGACGGCGGGGATCATCATGGCGGGCGTCTGCGGCATCGTGGCACTGGGCGCCGAGCTGGCCTCTGGCCAGGTGTACAGCCAGGAGTGGATCCCCGTCTTCAATGCCATCGTGGTGACGGGCTTCTTCATCATCACCGCGTACGCCCTGGCCCATCTCCGGGCGGCCCTGCAGCAGGAAGCCCGCCTCGCCCGGGAGGACATCCTCACCAAGATCCCGAACCTCCGCTCGTTCCACGAGGAGGTTCCCGACCTGCTCCGGGATGCGGCAGGGCGCCAGACCCCGGTGACGCTGGGGCTCGTGGACATCTCCGACCTGGGGTACATCAACGACCGCTGGGGCACCCAGTCGGGGGACACCCTGCTTCGCATGGTGGCCCATACCGCCGAGAAGTTCCTCCGCCCCGGAGACCTCCTCTTCCGGGTGGGCGGGACCACCTTTGCCATCCTGATCCCGGGGATGGGAGAGGATGCCGCCCGTGAGTACCTGGACCGCATCCGGACTCGTGTGCTGGGCGAAATGGAGCGCTACGACCGGCCGGTCTCCATCGCCATCGCCGCCGTGGCCGCCGAGGGGAAGGTCTCGTCCGACGGGGAGGCCTTCCTGGAACGGACCGGCTCCCTCCTCCGGATGATCAAGCTGGATCGCACCCCCCACCCCTTCCGGGTGGTGAGCGACCAGTTCGTGGCGTAGCCGGCTACGGCCCCACCTGCGCCGGGGGCCGTCGGGGCGGGAGCCTCACGGTCGTTCGCGCTCCATTCCGCTCCCGATCCACCTCCACCGAGGCATCGGGCCGGCTCTGAAGCAGGGCGCTCACGAAGTCCGTGGGCGAATTCACCGACCGGCCGGCGACCCCCACAATCCGGTCCCCGGGCGCGAGCTCCCGGATTCCCAGTCCCTCCATCACGTGGACGACGACCACGCCCCCCGGGGCGGCGGCCTGGCCCGGCTCCGGGTCGGCCACGGTCACGCCCCGAACGCGGGCCAGGTTCCGGCCCCCCTCCACCGAGAGGAACTCCAGGTCCGGAAGGTCACCCAGGAGCTCCCGTGCCACCTGGACCCTGGCCCCCGTCCGGGCTGCCAGCGCCAGGGCGTCGGAGGGGCGGGAGTCCACCTCGCGGATCCCGTCCGCTGTGCGGATCCGGAGCACGCCGAAGAAGGTCTCCTCCCGAAGTTCGGTGACCCGGACCTCCTCCAGCGTCCCACCCAGGGATCCCACGACGTCCACCAGGAGGTCGTGGGTCAGGGGACGCGGGAAGGGCGTTCCGGCCAGGGCCCGGGCGATGGCGGCGGCCTCCACCTCTCCGATCCAGATGGGGAGGATTTCCTCCCATCCGGATCGGAGAAGAGCCAGGGGCAGGCCGGAGGCCAGGTCCACCCCCACCGTGGCCACGTCCATGGGCACCCAGGGGGGGAGGTCGGACTGGGCGTGGAGGGAGGAAGCCGTGCCCCCCCAGACTCCCGCCAGACCCAGGACCACCGTGAGGGCGGGGGCCAGGCGAGGAGCCGACCCGCGGCCCCGGCAGGGCGCCGGCGTGGTCGGGGAGGGAAAGAGGGCCATGGTGAGTCTCCGGGAGGGAGGGGGAGCGCCAGGGGCGAGGAGGGCGTCCCGTCGAGGAAGGCGTGCCGCCACGGAGACCGGGTCTCCGTGTTCCTCTTCCCCATGGGCCCTCCGCGAGTTCCCTCACGCCGAGGCGACACTACACTACCCGGTGGGAATGCCCTTCTCCTCCAGGAGAGCGAGAAACCCCGCCTCATCCATGACCTCCACCCCCAGCGCCTCCGCCCGGGCACGCTTGGAGCCCGCCCCCGGGCCCGCCACCACCAGGTCCGTTTCCCCGCTCACCGACGAAGGCGACCGGGCTCCGGCCTTCTCCACGAGCTTCTTCGCCGCGCCCCGCGACATGGACTCCAGGGTGCCGGTGAAGACGATGGTCATTCCCTCGAGGGGACCTCCCTCCCCCTCGCGGTCCGGTACGGTGAGGGCCTCCATCCCTGTCGCCAGCGCCTCCACGACCGCGGCGTTGGCAGGATCACCGAAGAACCCCGTGATGGCCTCGGACATCCGGGGCCCGATGCCGTGCACGGCCTCCAGCTCCTCGCGTCCGGCTGCCTGGAGCGCGTCCAGGCTCCGGAAGTGCGTGGCCAGGTCACGGGCCACCGAAGCGCCCACCTCGGGGATCCCCAGCCCGAAGAGGAAGCGACGCAGCTCGGTGCGCCGCCGAGCCTGGATTCCCGCCACCAGGTTCTCCGCCTTCTTCTCGGCGAAGAGGGGGAGGGGAAGAAGCACCTCCGAGGTCAGCTCGAAGAGATCGGCCAGCTCCCGCACCAGCTCTCGATCCACCAGGAGGGAGGCGGTCTCGTCCCCCAGTCCCTCGATATCCAGCCCCTGGCGGGACGCGAAGTGGACGATCCGCCCCTTGAGCTGGGCCGAACAGCCAAAGCGGTTGGGGCAGAGGGTAAAGGGCCCCCTTTCCTCCACCGGCGTTCCGCAGTTCGGGCAGTGGGTGGGCATGCGAAAGGGCTCGGCGCGGCTGGCGACCGACACCCCTCCGGAGGCCCCCTCGGGCCCCACCTCGGGCGGCACCACCTCCACCACCTGCGGGATCACGTCCCCCGCCCGCTGGATCCGGACCCGGTCGCCCTCCCGCACGTCCTTGCGCTCCAGCTCCTCCCGGTTGTGGAGGGTGGCGCGGGACACGGTGACCCCGCCCACCTCCACCGGACGGAGAAGCGCCACCGGCGTCAGGACACCGGTCCGACCCACCTGCACGGCAATGCGCTCGATGCGTGTGACCTCCTTCCTTGGCTGGAACTTGAAGGCCATGGCCCACCGGGGGTGACGCGACGTGGAGCCCAGGTCGGCCCGGTCATCCAGGGAGTCGAGCTTGATCACCACGCCGTCGATCTCGTAGTCCAGGGCGTCCCGGTCCCGGTCGTAGGCCGCGTGGTAGGCCAGGATCTCCTCCACCGTGCGGGCCGTCTCGATTCGCTCCGGCACGGCCAGCCCCCAGGCGCGCAGGGCGTCCACCGATGCCCGGTCACTCCGGAAGACCTCACCCTCGACGGCCAGGATATCGTAGGCGAGGCACTCCAGCGGCCGGGACGCGGTGATGGAGGAATCCAGCTGCCGGAGCGCCCCCGATGTCGCGTTCCGGGGGTTCGCAAACGGTTCGGAGCCCTGCTCCAGGAGCGCCTCGTTCAGCGCCTCGAAGGCCGAGAGGCGCATGAGCACCTCGCCGCGCACCGAGAGCATCGGCGGGACCGGGCGCTCCTCGTCCCGGAGGCGCAGCGGCACCGACCCGATGGTCCGGACGTTCTCGGTCACGGCCTCCCCCTCCCGCCCGTTCCCCCGCGTTACCGCCTGGACCAGGATTCCCTCCTCGTACACAAGCTCGATGGAGACCCCGTCCAGCTTGGGCTCGAGCAGGTAGACCACCTCGTGGCCGTCCACCCCCTTCCGGATCCGCTCGTCGAAGCGCCGGACATCGTCCGGATCCTGCGAGGAATCCAGCGAAAGCATGGGGGCCCGGTGCGTCACCGTGGGCAGGTCGCTCCGTGGTTCGGCCCCTACCCGCTGGGTGGGCGAGTCGGGGGTCACCAGCTCGGGGTACCGGGCCTCCAGCTCCTGCAGCTTCCGGTAGAGGGCGTCGTAGGCCGCGTCGGAGATCTCGGGCGCCCCCTCCACGTAGTAGAGATGGTCGTGGTGTCGGAGCTCGCGGCGCAGGGCTTCGAGTTCCTGCTCCCGTTGCGGTTCCAGGCCGTGTTCCTGGTCCTGGTCCTGTTCCTGGTCCTGGGTCGTCGGGTCGGAGGGCATGCGCGAGGGGGCTGGGGAGATGCAGAGGCGAGTGGACTGGACCGACCCACCGGACGTCCCAATATGGCAGGCCACGCCCCGGAGGCGGAACCGTTCCCGCGGATGCGGGGGGCCTCCCTGGCCCCACCTCCTGCCCGAACCGCTGACCCGCCCCTGGAGCCGGCAGGTGGGCGGAGCGGGATCCTGCCCCTAGATTGGGGCGCCATGTGTCCCACTGCCCCCCTCCCCGACTCCGATCTCGACGTGGCCCGCCTTCGGGCCGACACCCCCGGCGTGGCCTTCGGAACCCACCTGAACAACGCCGGCGCATCCCTTCCGCCGGCCCCCGTGCACGACGCCATCCAGGCCCACCTTCAGGCGGAACTGGAGCTCGGGGGCTACGAGGCCGCCGACGCCCGCCGGGCGGAGATCCGGGGGGCGTATGCCGCGGTGGAGGCCCTCCTGGGCGCGACACCCGGGAGCGTGGCCTTCGTGGAGAACGCCACGGTGGCGTTCAGCCAGGCCCTCTCCAGCCTCCCCTTCGGCCGCGGTGACGTGATCCTCACCACCCGGCACGACTACGTTTCGAACCAGCTCATGTACCTCTCGCTGGCGGAGCGCTTCGGCGTGGAGCTCCTCCGGGCCCCGGATGCCCCCGAGGGAGGCGTGGACACGCAGGCCATGATCGAACTCCTCCACCGGCGGCGCCCCCGCCTGGTGGCCATGACCCACATCCCCACGAACTCCGGGCTTGTGCAGGACCCGGTTCCCGTGGCCCGGGCCGCCCGGGAGCGGGGCATCCCGTTCCTTCTGGATGCCTGCCAGTCGGTGGGGCAGATGCCGCTCGACGTGAGGGAGATCGGCGCCACCTTCGTCGCCGCCACGGCGCGGAAGTTCCTCCGCGGCCCCCGGGGCTCCGGATTCCTCTGGGTGGATCCGGAGGCCCTCGAGGCCGGGCTCACTCCCCTCTTTCCCGACCTCCACGGGGCCGACTGGATCGAGGCGGACCTTCTGCAGCCGGCGCCCGATGCCCGCCGCTTCGAGAACTGGGAGTTCGCCTGGGCCCTGGTCCTGGGTACGGGTGCCGCAGCCCGGTACGCCACCTCGTGCGGACTGGAGCGAATTCAGGACCGGGCATGGGGGCTGGCGGCCCTGCTCCGGGAGAAGCTCGCCGCCGTGGAGGGCATCACGGTGCTGGACCGGGGTCCCCGCCTCGGTGCCATCGTCACCGCCACGGTGGCGGGGTGGCGCCCCGGTGAGCTGGTGGCCGACCTTCGCCGGGCCGGAATCCGAACCTCGGCGCTGGAACGGGGGTCTGCCGTCCTCGACTTCGACACCCGGGGGATCCAGGCGGCCCTCCGGCTCTCCCCCCACGCCTTCACCACCGAGGACGAACTCCAGCTCGCCACCGACGCCCTGGCCGATCGGGTCGCATCGCGGAGAGCGTGAAGGATTTCCCACGCAGCACCGTAGCCTCGTCATAGCCACCAGGAAGGAGCAAGGTTGCAGCCCGAGATCGAGCGGGAACTCATCCGGAAGTGCCGCGGCGGCGACGCCCGCTTCTACGAACCCATCGTTCGCGCCTACGAGCCCCAGGGGCTTCGTGTGGCCATGGGGATGATGGGGAACGCGGATGACGCCCGGGACGCCCTTCAGGATGCGTTCGTCAAGGCGTTCCAGTCGCTTGGGCGCTTTGACACCGACCGGGCCTTCGGGCCCTGGTTCTTCCAGATCCTCCGGAACCAGTGCCGGGACCTGCTACGGTCCCGGAAGGCCCGGTTCCGGGTGGAGGTGGTGGACGACGGAATCATGGAATTCCGGTCCGACGATGACGATGGGAGCTTCGATCGCCACTTCCGGCGAAACGACGCCCGGCGCCTCCTCTGGCAGGCACTGGAACGGCTCCCCGAAGACCAGCGGGAGATCCTTGTGCTCAAGGAACTGGAGGGATTCCGGTACCAGGAGATCGCCTCGATCCTGGACATTCCGGAAGGGACGGTGGCGAGCCGCCTGTTCAACGCCCGAAAGGGGCTGAAGCAGGTGCTCGACCAGATGGGAGTGACCTACCCATGAACGACACGACGCTTCCGCCCTCCCCTGGCGAGGCCCCGGAGCCCGACCTGGCGCCAGGTCTCACCCCCGACCTCCTCATGCGCTTCCTCGACGGCGAGCTGCCCCCCGAGGAACGCGCCCGCGTCGAACGCCTCCTGGCCGGGGCCACCGAGGTCCAGCGGGACCTCCTGGTCTACCGACAGATCCACGAGGACCTCTCGGAAATCCGGCTCCGGACCGGCGGGGGTCGCCGTTCGGTCTGGGACCGGGTGCACCAGCGCCTGACGCGCCCCCTGGGGTGGATCCTCCTCGGTACGGGCGCGACGGCGTGGCTCATCTACCTTGCCTGGCTCTACCTCTCGTCGGCCACGCCCTCGTGGGAGAAGCTCATGTCCAGTGCCGTGGTCATCGGCATCCTCCTCCTCTTCGCCTCCGTGATCCACGAGCGTTATCGTGAGTGGTTGACGGACCCGTACCGGGATGTGGAGCGTTGACCGAGTCCTCTCCCGTCGACCGCGTCCCCCTGCACCGGCCCTTCCGATGATCGTCACCACCACCCACCAGATTCCCGGCTTCCGGGCCGTGCGCACCTTCGGCCTGGTCCGGGGGAGCACGATCCGCACCAAGCACGTGGGGAAGGACATCCTGGCCTGGATGCGGTCCCTTGTGGGGGGCGAGATCCGGGAGTACACGAAGATGATGGCACAGGCCCGGGAGCAGGCCATCGACCGGATGCTGGAAGAGGCCTCGACCCTGGGTGCCAACGCGGTGGTGGGGGTGCACTTCCAGACCTCCATGGTCCTCTCGGGCGCCTCCGAGATCCTCTGCTATGGTACGGCCGTGCGGCTCGAACCCGAGGGTCGTCCTTCCACCGAGGTCCGCTGATGCTCCGGCGGCGCACGTACCTCCCCGCGCTCCTGGTCGCCCTCGCCACCGGCGCCCTCCCGCTTGCGGCCCAGAGTGCGCCTGCACCGACCGGCATGCGCACCGATGCGTTGGGCGAGGCCCCTTCCCCTCTCCCCCTGTCGGCCCGGATCGACCGCATCCTCCAGGCCTCTCCCATGGACCGGGTGCACTGGGGCGTGGTGGTGTTCGATCCGGCTTTGGGCACCTTCCTCTACCAGCGGAACGAACGCCTCCCCTTCGTTCCTGCCTCCAACATGAAGATCCCGGTGACCTACGGCGCCCTGGCCCTCCTTGGGCCGGAGTACCGCTGGGACACGGCCTTCTGGACCCGGGCCGGTGTCCGGCCGGACCCCGACGGGACCCTCTCGGGTGACCTGGTGCTGTCGGCGGGAGGGGACCCGACGCTGGGCCCGCCCTTCCATGACTCCGCCGACCAGGCCCTGGCCGCCCTGGCCGGCACCCTGGTGGCCGCGGGCGTGCGCAGGGTCACGGGCGACCTGGTGGTGGACCTTGCGGCCTGGGACTCGACCTCCGTCCCCTCGGCCTGGATGGTGGGGAACCTCTCCTCCCGCTTCGCCGCCACCGGTGGGGCCTTCACGGTGGGGGCCGGGGAACTGGAGCTGGAGGTCACCGGCGCCTCGCTGGCAGGCGAACCTGCGAGGCTGGCGTGGCGCCCGCTGGGGAGTCGGGAGTTCCTGGAGAACCGGGTGCGAACCGGGGCCTACGGGAGTGCTCCCCGGGTGGAGACCCACTACCTCCCCGAGTCCCGGCGGTGGGTGGTCGAAGGCGAGGTCCCCCCCGGCGCCCGGGTGACCCGGACCCTGGCCAGCCGGGATCCGGTGCGTCAGTCGACGGAGGCCCTGGCCCGCGCCCTGGCCGGGGCCGGGGTTGACGTTCAGGGGGAGACGCGCCTGGTCTGGGACCGGGGGGACCCGCTCCTTGGAGGGTGCGCAGCCGGAAGTCTTCCCCTCTGCCCCGAGTCGGAGCGGGTGGCGGGGCTTCCCTCGCCCCCGCTCTACGAGGTGGCCCGAGCCATTCTCGAGCCCAGCCAGAACTGGATGACGGAGCAGCTGGTGCGGACCCTGGGAGCCGAACTCGGCGAGGAGGGCAGCTGGTCAGAGGGGTTTCGCATCCTCACCGACTTCCTGGTGGAGGAGGTGGAGGTGGACCCGCTGGAACTCCACTGGCGGGACGGGTCCGGACTCTCGGCCTACAACCTGCTCTCGCCCCGGGCGGTGGCCCGGATCCTGGACGATGCCCGTGCTCGCCCCTGGTACGAACTTTTCCGGCGTGCCCAGGCCGAGCCCGGCCGGGAGGATTCGACCCTGCGGACCCGGCTCCTTCCCCTGGCCGGTCGGCTCTTTGCCAAGACCGGCTCCATCAGCCACGTAAACGCGCTCTCCGGGTACCTCCTGAGAGACGACGGAACGGAGGTGATCTTCGTGATCCTGACCAACACCGGAAACCTGCCCGCCGCCCGCGTCCGCGACGCCATGGACCAGGTGGTCCTGGAGATCAGCCGGCCATGATGGACTGGGCGAAGGTCCTCGGAGGGGGGCGCCATCCGGCCCGTCCCGAGGGCCATTCGGCCCGGAGCAGCCGCACGATTCGGGGAGGCGGAAGGATCACGGCTCGATGGCTCGCCGTCACGGCAGGCATGACCGCGGCGTTGACCGCAGCGATGGCCGCCGGGGGCTGCTCCCCGGCAGGCGACACGCCGGAGGCCCCCTTCCGCCTGACGGCGTCCCATCCGCCGGTGGCCGACGGCGCCGGAATGCCCTTTGTGGCGGCGGACGCCGAGCGCTTCTACATGAGCTGGACCGAAGCCACCGGAGAGGTGGGCCCCACCGGCCGGCCCGTTCACGCGGTGCGCTTCGCCACCCTGGACGCCGACGCGGGACCCGACGCAGGCTGGTCGGCCCCCCGCACTCTGGCCGCTTCGGATCGCTTTTTCGTCAACTGGGCGGATTTTCCGTCCATCGCCGCGGCCGGAGAGGGGCGCCTCGCCGCCCACTGGCTTCTCCGGAGTGGAGACGGCACCTACGACTACGACATCGTGGTGAGCACCTCGGGCGACGGCGGCGACCGCTGGTCCGAACCCCGGGTCATGCACGCCGACGGCGTGGCGGCGGAACACGGGTTTCTCTCCTTCTTTCCCCAGGAAGAAGGGTTCGGAGCCGTCTGGCTCGATGGCCGGCACACCGTGGGGGGTCACGGGGATGCGGAGGAGAGCGGGGAGAGCCACGGCGGCGGCGGCGCCATGACCCTGCGCGCCGGGCTCCTGACCTGGGACGGCGAGGCCCGGGACCTGGACGAGCTGGACGGCCGGATCTGCGACTGCTGCCAGACCGGCGCCGCCGTCACCGACGAGGGGGTGGTGGCGGTCTATCGCGGGCGAACGGAGGATGAAATCCGGGACATCCTGGCCGTACGCCTTGTGGACGGTCGGTGGGAGACCCCCGCGCCCGTGCACGACGATGGATGGCAGATCCCCGCATGCCCGGTGAATGGTCCCGCCGTGTCGGCCGCGGGGCGGCGGGTGGTGACGGCCTGGTTCACCGGTGCCGGGAACGAACCTCGGGTCAGCGTGGCCTTCTCGGACGATGCCGGGGCCCGGTGGGGCCCGCGCATCCCGGTGGACACGGGAGCCCCGCTGGGCCGGGTGGACGTGGAGCTCCTCCCGGACGGAAGCGCCCTCGTCGTCTGGCTCGAGGCCACGGCGGACGAAGCTTCCATCATGGCCCGACGCGTGTACCCCGATGGCCGGACCGGGGATGCGCATCCTCTGGCCCTGACCAGCCAGGTCCGGGCCTCCGGGTTCCCTCGGATGGCCCGTGCGGGGGACCGGATCCTCCTGGCCTGGACGGAGCCGGCCGAGACCCGGGGCCAGGAGTCCACCGTGAGGGCCGCCTGGCTCGAGGTGGCGCCCCCCGACGTCCGGTAGAACGGCGGCCAGCGGCCGACGTGCATCAGGGATCCATGGGTCCCAGGAGCTCGCGCGCCGCCCGGGCGCCCTCATCAAGAAAGTACGGGATGTGCTCGAAGTCGAAGGAGCCGTACCCGTCCAGCCGGGGCCGCAGGTAAAGAAGCGGAGGACCGCTCCAGGCCGCCACGTTCTCGAGCCTTCGCCGCGCCACCATCAGGGAAAAGACGCGCTGGTGGATGGCAAGCATGCCCCGGGCCGTGACGCCGGCGCCGTCCACGTCTCCCCCCGATCCCACGTCGATGGCCACGATCCCGGTGGCGCCCAGCTCCGCCGCCCGTGCGATGGGAAGGGCGTCGCAGGCCCCGCCGTCCACGTACACGCCGCCAGGGAGCACCGCAGGCGCGTAGAACACCGGGAGGGCGGCCGAAGCATAGACGGCCTGGAGCGGGGTCACGTCGGTCCGGGCCCCCGGTCCGAACCACTCCTCCCGCCCGGTGCCGATCTCCATGGCGTTCATCTGGATCCGAATCGGGTAGGTGTCCCAGGACCCGTGGGGGAGGAGCCGTTCGAGGGTGGCGAGGAAGACCTCGCTCCGAAAGAGGGCCGGCGTGCGCACCCCGTTCACCCAGATCGCCCGCCGGGAGAGGGGAGCGACCTGGTCCCGCTTGAGCTTCCGCGCCTCGTCCTCCAGTTCGTCGACCGGTCGCCCCCCCGCCAGGCACGCCCCGACCAGAGCCCCGATGGAGGTGCCCACGATGCCGGCAGGTCGGAACCCGGCCTCCCGAAGCACCCGCCAGGCGCCCAGATGCGCCATCCCCTTCAGGCCCCCGCCCCCGAGGACCAGCCAGGGTTCCTCCCCCAGCTCCAAGCCCCCGAGTCGCTGGCCTGAAAGGGCGCTGCGACGGCGGGACCAGGGCCAGAACTTTGGCATCACCTCCACCTCCTCCACCTCGCGGGGACCCCTCGGGATCCGTGGAACCGGCTGCGGCGTCGGGGGTTCCAGCTCCCCCGCCGATTCGCCCTTCGGGCGTCCATCGGACGGTTGGGCCCGACGGGTTGACGCTGCACCGGGCCCGGCCTAGGTTGGGATATCAAGAATGATTCTTGATAACAGTTGATGCAGAGCGGCCCTCGCATGGCGCCGGCATGGTGCGGGTACGGAACGTCCGGACCCGCCTTTCAGTTTCCACCCCCGGATCCCCCGCGGATCCGACGACGAGGCGGTCGAAGGCATGAGCGACACCCCCATTCTCTCCATCCGGGATCTCACGGCCAAGGTGGCGGACGAGGACATCGACATCCTCAAGGGCGTCGACCTGGATCTGTTCAAGGGCGAGATCCACGCCATCATGGGCCCGAACGGTTCGGGCAAGAGCACCCTGACCAAGGTACTGGCAGGGCATCCCGGATACGAGGTCACCGGCGGCACGGTGACCTTCCGGGGCGAAGAGATCCTCGAGATGGAGCCCGACGAGCGGTCGCAGGCCGGGGTCTTCCTGGCCTTCCAGTACCCGGTGGAGATTCCCGGGGTGTCCATTGCCAACTTCCTCCGCACGGCGCTGCAGGCCCGGCTCGACGAAGGCGATGAACTGGATCTCTTCGATTTCCAGGACGATCTCATGGCCCGCATGGAAATGCTGGAGATGGATCCGACCTTCGCCGAGCGCCCGGTGAACGACGGGTTTTCGGGGGGAGAGAAGAAGCGCAACGAGATCCTTCAGATGGCCATGCTCCGCCCGACGCTGGCCCTCATGGACGAGACCGATTCCGGGCTGGACATCGACGCGCTCCAGGTGGTCTCCAAGGGGGTCAACCGGCTCCACGAGGAGAATCCGGACCTGACGATTCTCATCATCACCCACTACCAGCGGCTGCTGAACTACATCAAGCCCGACAAGGTGCACGTGATGCTGGACGGGCGCATCGTCCGCTCCGGTGGCCCCGAAGTGGCGCTGGCCCTGGAAGAGGGCGGCTACGAGGAATACCGGGTTGCCGACGCCGCAGAAGCCGCAGAGGCCGCGGAGGCCGCCCGGGGGAGCTGATTCCGCTCACCCATCGACTGCCGACGCCCCTTCCGGGCAAAGCCGGCCGTCACCCACGCCAGCACTCAGCACGCACGCAGCTTGACCGCAGACCCCCCAGAGGAGCTCCCTCATGCCACAGAACGATACCATCCAGGACCTTGGACTGGACGAGTACAAGTACCACTTCATCACCGAAGACGAGCCCGTCTTCCGATCCGGTCGCGGGCTGAACGAGAAGGTGGTACGGGAGATCTCGGCGCAGAAGGGGGAGCCGGAGTGGATGCTCCAGTCGCGTCTGAAAGCGCTGGAGATCTACAACGCCAAGCCCATGCCGACCTGGGGCGGTGACCTCTCGAAGCTGGAAGAGGTCCTGGACCAGATCTACTTCTACGTGCGTCCCCAGGAGAAGATGGAGCGCTCGTGGGACGACGTGCCGGTGAACATCAAGGAGACCTTCGAGCGCCTTGGCATTCCCGAGGCCGAGCAGAAGGTACTGGCGGGCGTGGGTGCCCAGTACGAGTCGGAAATGGTCTACCACTCCCTCAAGAAGGAGTGGGATGACAAGGGCGTCATCTTCGATTCCATCGAGGACGGCCTCCGGAACCACCCCGAGCTCTTCCGGGAGTACTTCGGCAAGGTGATTCCCGCCGCGGACAACAAGTTCTCGGCCATGAACGCCGCCGTCTGGTCCGGCGGATCCTTCGTGTACATCCCCAAGGGGGTGGAGCTCGACACGCCGCTTCAGGCCTACTTCCGGGTGAACCAGGAGCAGATGGGGCAGTTCGAGCGGACGCTGATCATCGCCGACGAGGGGTCGAAGGCCCATTACATCGAGGGGTGCACGGCGCCGGTCTACTCCACCGAGTCCTTCCACTCCGGCGTCATCGAGATCATCGTGAAGCCGGGAGCCCACTTCCGGTACACGACGATCCAGAACTGGTCCACCAACATGTACAACCTGGTGACCCAGCGGGCGATGGTGCACGAGAACGCGACCATGGAGTGGCTCGACGGAAACCTGGGCTCGAAGCTCACGATGAAGTACCCGTCGTGCGTGCTCGTGGGCGAGGGTGCCCACGGGTCAATCCTTTCCATCGCCTACTCCGGCGATGGCCAGCACCAGGACACGGGCGGGAAGGTCATCCACGCGGCGCCCAACACCACGTCGTCCATCATCTCGAAGTCGATTTCCAAGGGAACCGGACGCTCCACCTACCGGGGACTCTGCCAGGTTCACGAGGGCGCGGTGAACGCCAAGTCGAACGTGGAGTGCGACGCGCTCCTCATCAACGAGACGTCGCGGACCGACACCTACCCCTACATCGAGATCGAGGAGAAGCGGTCGAACATCGGCCATGAGGCCACCGTCTCGAAGGTGGGCGACGAGCAGCTCTTCTACCTCATGAGCCGGGGGATGTCGGAGGAGGAGGCCATGGCCCTCATCGTCCGCGGGTTCATCGAGCCCATCGCCAAGCTTCTCCCGCTGGAGTACGCGGTGGAGCTGAACCGCCTCATCGAGCTCGAGATGGAAGGCTCCGTGGGCTGACGCCCTCCCCCGCACGCGCACCCCTCCTCCACCCTCGCTTCCAGATCGACCCGAATCCCCATGTCCGAGACCACCATCATCGACCAGCCCATCGGGGGCCTCATGGAAGGGATCACCGACGCCCTCAATGCCACCGCCGTGGCCACCCTCTCGGCCGGGGAGCCCTCCTGGCTCCAGGAGCGGCGTGCAGAGGCCTGGTCCGCGTACGAGCGCACCCCCATGCCCACCACGCGGCTGGAGGAGTGGCGCTACACCAACCTCCGGAAGCTCCTGAAGCTGGACCGGATGACCTTCGAGGCGGTCGCCCCGAGCGACGCCGCATCCGGCACCCCGTTCGATCTGGCGAGTGCACCGTCGGCGCTCCGGGACGCGATGGAAGCGGACCGGGAGGCCTCGGGGCACGTGGTGGAGGTGGACGGCCGCGTGGTGCACGTGGACCTGGATGCGGAGCTGGCGGCCAAGGGCGTGGTGCTCACGTCGCTCCGGAGGGCGGTGGCGGAGCACGCCGATCTCCTCAAGACTCACCTGGCCACCGACGCCCTCCCGGCCTCCCGGGGGAAGTTCCAGGCGCTGAACGCGGCCCTCTGGACGGACGGCATCTTCCTCCACGTTCCCCGGGGGGTGAGGCTCGAGCTTCCGGTTCGAGTGACGCGCTACCTGACCGAAGCGGTTTCCGGCTCGGCCCTCTTCAACCGGACGCTGATCCTCGCCGACCCGGCAAGCCAGGTTTCGTTCGTGGACGAGAGCCTCTCGGTGGAGTTCACCGCCCCGACGCTCTTCTCCTCGGCGGTGGAGGTCATGGCCCGGGACGGTGCGCAGGTGCAGTACGTGTCCCTTCAGCGCATGGGTCACGGGGTCTTCCACCTGCAGCAGCAGCGCACGCTGGCGGGCCGGGATTCGACCCTCGACACGCTGAACGTCTCGCTCGGCGCTTCGGTGGCCCGAACCGACCTGAACGCCCAGCTCCTCGGGCCCGGTGCCAACTCCGACATGCTGGGGCTCTGCTTCGGCGAGGAGGGGCAGCACTTCGATCACAACACCTCGCAGGACCACGTGGCGCCCCACGCCAAGAGCGATCTCCTCTACAAGGGGGCGCTCGACGGGAATGCCCGCTCCGTCTTCCGGGGGATCATCAAGGTCCACAAGGGCGCCCAGCAGACCGACGCCTACCAGACCAACCGGAACCT
>Ga0114946_10000271_pt1 | contig 33272 bp, 24 predicted proteins | sample WalLakDeSediment_FD_88676 | JGI IMG/M metagenome (GOLD analysis project Ga0114946, IMG submission 88676) | Lake sediment microbial communities from Walker lake, Nevada to study Microbial Dark Matter (Phase II) - Walker Lake 11/02/13 Deep Sediment | ecosystem: Environmental > Aquatic >... | reverse complement strand
GATCTGTTCGTTCCCTGTCGAATCGTATACCTGATACACCACATGGTTTCCATCCGGAGACCATTGCGGATGCGTGTGATCATACATGGTCCATGTCAAGGGAATCTCCGGGCATGGAACCAGAATGTAATCTTCCATGGGCGTCGGCGTCGCGGTCGGCCAAGGGGTAGGTGTCACCGTGGGCGTATTCGTTGCCGTAGGTGTCACCGTGGGCGTCGGCGTCGTGGTGAGAGTGGATATAGGAGTGTCGGTTGGTACTGGCGTATCTGTCGGCGAAGGGGTATCCGTTGCTGTCGACATGGGTGTAGACGTCGCAGTCGGCGTATTCGTCACGTCGATAATACAACCTCTAAAGGTAATATTGTCCAGAATCCAGACATCCCCCACGGCGAAATCAATGATTCTGAAAAGTATATATAGATCAGGATTGTTGTCCGCAAAAGAAGAGATATCTGCATCCAGTTGGCCCCAAGGATGTATGCCAGCTGGAATCGAGATAAACGGGATCGGAGGCCCTGCCAACCCTGATGGAAAAAGTACTATTTCCATCGTGCCGGTGGGACTCGACACGCTGGCGTTCATCTGTAAGGAGAGAGAAACCTGCTCGTATCCCAGCATATTCACTTGACTTACCACCTCGGCAAACAACGCATCCCGCAAAACTCCCACAAAAGAGCTGGTTCCATCCAGCGGGTTCGCGATGCCGGCCACCTGCGATGCCATATCGTCACTTTCCACCCAAGGAAGCACGGTCCCATCGTCCCAGTCCAAGGCCCCCTCAAAGGTCTCGCAATACACCACAGGACATTCATTGAAAGGCGTCGGCGTCGCTTCAGGTGTGGATGTACCGGTTGCCGTCATGCTAGGGGTGATATAGGGTGTCCCAGTTGCTGTCACGCTGGGCGTGACTGTCCCGGTGGGATCAGGCAACGGATCTCCCAACACCCTAAAATTATCGACTACCAGGTAGCTTGTTGGAACCAAGGAAGTCGTGAACTGAAAATAGAGATTCGGATTGTTGTCGGCCCCCGGCCCCACGGGAATATACACACTCGCCCATGGTGTTGTCACAAATGCACTCCAAATTTCAGTCCACGGACCTGCGGGGCCTGTCGTAGACACGTTCAATGCGCAAAACTCCGCGCTCTCCATATAGACATATACATCGAATGACACCGAAATGCTCTCATAACCCACTGTACTCGCTTGGGCCTGAACAGTATTCATCTGCGTAATAAAGCCGGCGAAAGCACTCGTACCATCCAAGGGATTCACGATCCCTCCCACGGTGGAGAAATCATCCACGTCCTCGACCCAAGGAAGTATGGTCCCATCATCCCAATCCAAAGCCCCCTCAAAGGTTTCTTGGTGGATGATTCCAGGCAGGGCCAAGCTCAAGGAACACACGAGAAGTGTGACCATCAAACCACTCACCCGAGCCAAAGAGATCCTGGAATTTTCCCAAAGATATGACGTCATTTTCTCCTCCTCGAAGGAAAACATTGCCATTCGTTCAAATCACGATCAATATCATGATATACCTCTTGTTCTTGTGAAGTCCACCCTTCCCCTGGCGCATTATGCGCGCAAGAACACCTTAGCCAACATGCCAGGTCCAACATGGGGATCGACTGAAGACCTGCGCCCATCTCATCTCGGATCTCACCGTTCTTGAGGAAAAGCCGCCGTTTCAAACCTCAAGCGATGGAAGGCAAAGATGGCCAACCATATAAAACCCATCCAAGGCATCCCAGCCTTTCTTCTTACGCTTCGTTGCCTTGGACGAGAAGCCTTTCGGCCGGAGTTCACGCGAGGACTTTAGTTCCAGGACGACTCCCGAGGAGAATTCCAGACCTTACGTGGTATATATACGCGTGCATCACATCCCATCCATTCGTGATATCCTTGGTTAGGTTTTGAAACGCAGGATCCCATCGAACATCCAGCCAGCCTCCTGTACAGAGAAGCTATAGGTCATGAAACCGTCTCAGGCGAGAAAAGAACTCTTAGTCCGTTTTGGAAGACACATCAATCGAGGACAGATCAGGTATCTTCGGGCGGGCCATCTGGACGTGGTGGAGGGACCCAGGAAAGGGATACGCTTTTGGGATCCTTTCACGGGAAAGGAGATGGTGGATTGCTTTACCTCCGCGGGTTGCTTCAATGTGGGACGCGGCAATCCAACCATTATGGAGGCGTTGGAACGGGCCATGGAAAGCATGGATATGGGAACATCACACCTGGTTTCCAAGTCCAAAATGGCTTTTGCCAAAGCACTGGTTCAGTTGGCTCCAGGGGATCTCAACAGGGTCCTGTTCGCCAGCGGAGGAGGAGAAGCTGTGGACTGCGCCATCAAGCTGGCCCGAGGCGCCACGGGCAAATCCAGAATCCTGGCCACGAGCAAGGCTTATCACGGACACACGGGTTTCGCCCTTTCAGCCAATGGAAAGGAACATTACAGGAAATATTTCGAACCCCTCATACCAGGGTTCGACTTCGTTCCCTTCAACGATCTGGAATCCATGGAAGCGTCTATCTCTCAGGATACTGCAGCCATCCTTCTGGAGCCAGTACAAGGGGAAGCCGGCATCTTTGTGGCTTCAGATTCCTATCTGCAAGGCCTGAGACGGCTTTGCGACCAGAAGGGCATTCTGCTCATCTTCGACGAGATTCAGACGGGGTTTGGAAGAACAGGAAAAATGTTCGCGGCGGAACACAGCGGCGTGGTGCCAGACTTGATGACCCTGGCCAAATCCCTGGGTGGAGGGCTATTCCCCAACGCGGTCGTTCTCTACAGGGATATTCCCTCGCTGACGCGTTTCGTAGACGCTCACCCTCACTTTCATGAAACCTATGGTGGCGGAACCGACCTGGGTTGCGCGGTTTCTTTGGCTGTCTTGCGTTATCTGGTGGAAAACGATCTGCCAGGAAACGCGCTTCGATTGGGAAATCGTTTCAAGGACGCCCTGGAGGGGTTTCGCGCGGAACATCCCACGATCATCAAGGAAGTGCGCGGGCTCGGATTGATGATCGGAATCGAATACATCCACGAATTCATGGGTCCCATGATGTCCGATGCCTTGGCTCAACATGGAGTCTTTGCCGCCTACTCGGGCAATGCTCCTCAAGTGATGCGTTTCATGATTCCCATTGTGGCCACGGTAGAAGATGTGGATGGGGTCATCGAGGCCATTCAGAAAGCGATCCAAGACATGAAAACACTGCTCCCCCTGGCCTTGATCGCGGCCCGAATGCCTTGGACGAGAACCCTTTTGAACAACGAGAGGATTCAAACCGTGGTATTCAACCTAATTCGCACCTTGCAAGACCTGTTGGGTCCGACTTCCTCGTGCCAAAAGGGAGATGTTTCATGAATGGAGCGTCCAGACTTCCAAGGGACTTCCATTGCCTCTTTGGTTCAGGCCGCGCCGAATACCTGGCAGGGATAGGACACGATTTCCTGGAGGGAAGCAGGGATGGAGCCTTGATTCGCGCTGTGGAGGGAAAGGAATACCTTGACTGTGTCTCCTCCATGGGGATATTCAATCTGGGGAGAAGCAACTCGAACCTAACACATGCCCTGCGAGACGCGATCCACCACACGGACCAAGGCAATTTCCCCTTGATTTCCAGGGAAAAGGCGGACCTCGCGGAACGTCTTGCGCGCTTTCTTCCAGGCGAACTGGACTGCTCGGTCTTCAGCGTAACTCGTGGAGAGACCGTAGACTTCGCCTGCAAGTTGGCGCGCGCGGCGACCGGAAGAACGGAAATTCTTCACCTGCAGGGTGCCTATCACGGCGAGACAGGTTTCGCGCTCTCTCTCTCGGACATCCCTGGTATGGATCGGTTCGGTCCTCTGTTGCCAAGGGTCAGAAGAGTTCCCTTCAGCAACCCGGAACGGGATTCGTCCCTGGTCACGGCCTCCACTGCCGCGGTTTTCATGGAGGCAATACAGGTGGAGAACGGATGCAGGATCATGGAACCCGAACACGCGCAAGCATGGGCCAGACTTTGCCGGCGACAGGGAGCCCTGCTTGTCCTGGACGAAACGCAAACAGGATTTGGGAGGACAGGGACTCGATTTGCCTACGAAGCTCTGGGGGTCGATCCGGACGTTGTCATCGTGGGGGAAGCCCTGGGAGGGGGACTCTTCCCAATCGCGGCCACGGTCTTTCGACAGAGACTCAACACCTTCATGAACGCTCATCCCATGCTTCATCTTTCTACCTTTGGAGGCAGCGATGTGGGATGTCGAGTGGCGCTCCAGGCATTGAATCTGTACGAAGAGATTCGTCCCTGGGAGAATGCGTCCACCCTGGAAAAGCGACTTGGCCACATCGCAGAGGATCTCCGGGTTCAGGGGAAAGGACTTCTCTGGGCGTTGCATCTCGATTCTCCAGACATGGCGCAGCGATTTTGCCGATCCTGCGCCCAGGAGGGCATTCTTCTTCTGCCTGGCAGGATTGCCACTCACACCGTGGTGATACGTCCCCCTCTCACCATCACGGAATCTGAGACAAGCGCTGTCTTCGAGACGCTGAAGACTCAGAAGGCCAAGTTGGCCGGTTTGGCCTCGTTTTCGTTCTCCGCAAACACCCGATAGACACGACAATGAGCCTGAACGCGGGAATCGTCCGAAGGCGACTGAAAAGGTGAATCGGGGACTTTTCCAGTATATATTCAGTGAAAGCGATCCAGAGACAAACCGTCGTGGGAAGAGGAGACAGATTGGAATGTCGTGGTACGCACCATCGCTTCCACTCGATCCGAAACGGCGTTTCGATGTGCAAGCACAGCACCCCAGCTCCCAATCTGTTGGCAAGAGGCGGGACAGGCGATACAATGAAGGCTCACCCATGAAATGAAAGTGGTAAATATTCACTAAAAGTGTACTTGAGAATACATCCGAAAATATCCCAGCCTCGATCCCTAAGAATCAGGACAGTGAGGTCTCATGAGAAAATCCAATCTCTGGCTTGTATCCCTCGGTTTGACCCTCTGGATTAGATCCACTATGGCTCAGACCGTGTATCCGGACGATCCTTTTTCCCGGCCATTGCACGAGGTATGGCCATGCATGGAAACCCTTTCCGGAATCTCGATCCCGGGAGGGACACGCTACCAACGAAAGCAGGACTTTCACGAGAATGAGCTTCGCCTTGTCCAAGGCGGGACTGGGAGTCATGTCCTGTGGAGATTCAAGAAGACAAGAAAGAAGTTGGAGAAAGAGGACAAGAAGAGCAAGAGGGACAAGGTGGAAATCGAGCTTCAGAAGCCACAAGAACCCGGAACTGAAGTCCTGGCCATACTTCAACTGCAAAGGACCTTGCGCGTGTTGCCGGAGACAGTCGTCCTCGAGGCGAAGAACGCGGGCAGGAGACCCGTTCAGCTCCGACTCTGGATAGATGAGATACCGTGGCATCCCAGGGCAAAGGAAGCTTTTCGAACATGGAAGGTCACTGCAAACCAATCTATAGCTCCCGGGAAAGAGGCCAGCCTGGTCTTCCCCATTCTTGAAGCTCGCCCCAACAGTCCCTGCGACAGAGAAGACCCTTGGGTGCCGGCCAGGTTTCAGATTGAGGTGATGAACGTGCAGGATGAAGTCTCCTACGCACTCCACCTCAAGAAATGGATCGTGAATTACGCAGGGGCGCAGGGAGTTGAAGTAAAACACATCACCGTGCCATCTCAATTGACGGCCGGAGAAACAGCGATCTTTCAGATCGGGATCCAAGGTTTCATTCCAGAGACTCCATTGGATCTGGAAGTCAGAGACCGCGAATGGGTGCTCTGGCGGATCAGGCTGACACAGGAAGAACGAGTCTCTTTGGCAGAAACCAAGGAATGTGTCCTTTCACGAGAAATCCCCTTCTGGATGCCTTCAAGGGATTTGACCCTGGGACTAGTCGCCGGGGGACGACGCGTAACCGGGAAAGAGGTTCCCTTCTCCATCACAAATATAAAGGTCGCTGACCTGCCCCGAATGGAGTGCCGCACCCATGCGGGAAGGCCCACTGTTTTTTTGGAGGGACGTCCCTACACCTGGTGTGGATATGCCACCTACGAATTTCAACCGGGGAATGTTCAGAAATTCGGAGTGTCCCAAGCGGATTTGTTCGTGATTCCTGCCAATGCGGGACGCCATGTTCACGAGATCACCGAACCCACCTGGCTAGGTCCTGGCCAGTATGATTTCGGAGAGATAGACCAGTACGCGTGTCTAGCACTCCAATCCAATCCAGAAGCCAAGCTCATGATACGGGTCTCTCTGGGACTTCCCGCCTTCTGGCTCATGAAACATGAAGCTGAATGGGCCCTGGTGCAAACAGACAAGGGAAATTTGCCTTGGGAGGAAAGTGGACTGCCCGTGGCTTCCTTCGCTTCCGAAGCATGGCGAGAACAGCAGGCGACAAATCTTCGAGCGCTCATCCAGCACGTACGATCCCAGCCTTGGGTTGATCGGGTCGTCGGATTCATTCCCACGTGCGGGACAACGGAGGAATGGTTCGCCTGGGGTTGCAACAACGGTTATTTCTCCGATTACAGTCGGCCAGGAAGGGAAAAATATAGACAATGGTGTCTTGAACGTGGATATCCTTTCTTCGATATGCCAAGCCACTTGGACCGCCAACATATAGGTTGGGATCTCTTTCCGGCCAGTCCTGAGGGACAAAACGCTGCTGTCTATGCCCTCTTCCAGTCGGATCTGGCCGTGGAAACCATGGAGTATTTCGCTCGCGTGATCAAGGAGGAGACCGAACATCGCAGCTTGGTGGGGATTTTTCATGGATACGTGATCCAGTTGGCCGGAGAAGCCAGGCAACATCTGGCCGGACACTTCGCACTGCAACGCGCCTTGCGATCTCCTGTCCTCGACCTTATATTGGGCGTCCCTCTTCACCATTATAGGAACCTGGGCGCAGGGTATGACACCTATTCCACAGCCATAGAGAGCGTGCAAATGGCAGGAAAGGTGTATGTCAATGAAAACGATTTGTTCTCCTGGCTCCATCAATCCCCATGGACCATGGAATATAGCGCACAGTTCCCGCGAGAAGCAGCTATCCATATGCATCAAAGAGTGCTGGCCAACAATATGGTTCATGGTGTACCTGGACAATGGTTTTCCCTCTTTGCTCATTGGCATCATGATTCCCTCCTGCAGGAAGCCTTCGCTCAAATGATTCGAATCCAGCAGCAAGGTCTTCGTTTCGATCGAACCGGAGTGGAACAGATCGCCTTTGTGGTGGATGACACCAGCTTCGCCTGGTTCCCGCCCCTTTCGTCCCTTCCCAAAGAGACCAACATTAACCTCCTTTACGCCTTCGCAAGAACCGGCGCCCCGGTAAGCACATGGCTTCTTTCGGATCTAGATCAATTGCCGAATCGGATCGGGCTGGTCATCATCGCCTGCGCAACAGCGGCCCAGCCAAGGGATCTGGAGAAACTCCGTTCCCTTTTAGCCAAAGGGGGACGCACCATCCTGCTTGTCGGTCCAGCCGGCCTAGTGGATCCAAACACCTTGGAATGGTTTCCCCAGGCACCAGCCACACTGACTGGACTGCCTATCGTCGTGGATTACGTGAGTGGTTCGGGTGTGGCCCAATTATCCAGGAGCAAGATCACGGTCTGCAAACTCGAGAACCTTCAACCTCGCGCCAGGACCTCAGGACAAGGTTTTATGGTCTTTGATGACAAGAAGGTGGCAGGCATTGAAAGAAAGCTCCCCCAAGGAGGCTCTCTGATCTGGGCAAGCGTCCCTCCTTGCAACGAGGGATTGGCCAGAGAATGGGTTGAAGCCCTGGGAATCCATTGCTACGCGCCCCGACACTTTACGGTTCACGCCAGCAAGGACTTGGTTTCCATCACCGCCCCTTCCTTTGGGAATTTTCTCTTGAAATGGCCCCGAGCTGTGGCTGTCGAAGACCTTTTCGATGGATGGAAAGCCCAAGGCGTTGAGTTCTCTTGTCCTTTCCAGGGAGGACAAACCCGTCTCTTTCATGTAAAAGCGATGGATTGAGCCTCATCTGAACAGAAAACTTCCAAAGTTTTTTCCGATCCCTTCCAGTTCGGTGCATGTCCTGATCGAGGCGAGAATTCTCCACATCCTTGCGGGATTCAAATAGAAGGTTACATAGGCTTTCTGACGCAATTGAAGAAGGGCTCTCGCAGAGATCTGGTTACAGTAGGATCGCTTCACTTCAGAGCTATCCAGGGAATCTCCTCCCAGTTCCATCCCCACATCCAGTTCCTCGGCAAGACGACTCCCGATCCTGGGCACATAGAGGTTGAAGGAGGCAAAAGTGGCCTCCAACTCCGAAGAAAACCGAATCGTTCTCTCCACAGACTCCCGGGTGTCCTGCGGATAGCCCAGGACAAAGTGGGCCAGGGTTCTGATCCCTGCCTTTCGGCAGATTCGAAAAACGGATCGAATCCCTCCAGTGTCGATGCCCTTGTTCACCACTCTCAGGATTTCATCGTCCCCGGATTCGACTCCAAACAGGATGGTATGACATCCTGCCTGTTTCAGAAGTCCCACCAACTCCTCATCCACACCGTGAGGGACCATTTCACAGATCCAGGAAAATCCCAGGTTCTCATCGATCATGCGTCCAAGCAGTTTTCGTGTCCTCTGCTTTCTGGCGTTAAAGGTGTAATCCCTGACAAACAGCTCTCGAATCCCCATGGCTTTCAGACGCATCAACTCCTCCAGCGCGTTCTCCAGCTTTCTCGTGAGAAAAGGGATCTGACACAAAGAGCAAAAGGTACAGCGCATGGGACATCCAACCTGGGTTCCAAAACTGGCCATGGGACGTCGCCTCATCAAGGGCGTGGAATATCGGTCCATGGGAAACAGTTCCACACGGCCGGCAGGATATTCATACTCCTCTTTCGAGGGTTCGTTACGAAGCACCACGGTTTCCCCCCCCCTGTGGCAAAAACATTGGAGTTCATCGAGTCTTCCCTCCAAGAACATGAGGGCATCCCGTGTGGTGTAATTCATGAGAATTCCATCCAGGAAGGGGAATTTCTCCATGCATTCAAGGGGTTTGAAATGAAACACATCTCCGCTGACAATGATCTTGCATCCGGTCCGCCTCTTGAGACAATCCAAGAATGACATGTCTTGACGCAGAGAGATCGATGAAGCCAGGCTAAGAACGGCGTGAGGCGCCCTGTCAAGGATTCTTGCCAAGGCGCGTTCCCGGGAGAGATCCTCCGCGATAGCATCCATTACCGTGATGTCCCACGAGCCTGATTCCCAAAAGATGCCACTCTGAATGAGCAAGTCCAAAGGGGGCCAATAGTAGGAGCCCTTGGAGGATGTGCCACAAAACCCGTCTCTGTGATAGATCCGTTCCCCTGGAGGCGCGAGCAAGAGAAGTCTTTCCTGTGTCATGGGCACGGCTCCAAGGACTGGATTTCGAGGGAAAGAAAGTCCAGTTCATCCTTGATCCACCCCACAGTCAACGCTTCATCTCTTCTTCTGGAAGACGGTGCCACGCGCAGTATGCGCTTCACCCCAGATCTCTTCAGGAGACCCATCAAGTCCCTTTCCTTTTCCCACGTGTCTGCCAAGAAGATACGTTTGTCAAAGAAGACAGGCGCCAGTTCTTGCGGAAGATACCACTCCACGGCAACAACGATCTCTTCCTCGCGTTCCCTCACAATCCGGTTCAATTCAGCGCAGAAACTCTTTCTCTGATGAAGCAAGCGCAGGGAATGCAACTGTAAAAGAAGGGACAATCCAAGGAGAAGTAGTATTCCTGAACGGCACAGAGCCCTTTTCGCGGTCCCTGCCCAAAGACAGGCCAGAAAGGAAGCCGCGGGAATCCCCAACAGAGGAAAGACAGGCAAAAGATGCCTCGCGCCCCAATGGAGCCCTATCAGAGAAACCGCGGGGGACAACGAGGCGTAAAGAAGACAGAAAAGAAGAGAAATCCTCAACAACGCCAACGAAGAATCGCGAGAGTCGGAGGCTGAATCGCCCCGAAGAAATCCCAAGGTCAAGAAGGGCGCTGATACGAAAAGTCCATTGGTTCGCATCATCCAATCCATCGGAACATCGCTTCTATAATGTCCCCATGCCGCCGAAGCCGCCATAAAACATGCCCACATCAGGACCATTCCAGGCAGAAGGCGTTTCCAACCCTTCCCTGAACGAGGAATCGTGCACAGGAGAAAGAGACAAGGAAGGGTAAGAAACAGGGAAATTCGAGTGTCCGGGTGCGCATCCAGAAGCAAGACCTTGAACGCAATCCAACGCTCCTCCAGGAAAGGCCCGATTCCATTCTGAAATGGTGTCACGGACGACACATGATGACCCAAAGGGTTGCCGGTGGAGATCCAATGAGATATCCACATGGGACTGAGACATCCCAATCCGACCAGACCCGCGATCAAGGCCGCAGAGATTTCTCTCCTTTGTGCGATTGTGTATACCATAAGAGCCACTGCGAAGACATAGAAGTCATCCCTGAGGGCGATCGATGCCGCGCATAGAGCGGAAGAGACGGACAAGGAGAGACCACCTCCTCGTGCCATGTGTCGCTGAGCCCAGAAAACCGCCCAGGTGGTGAGACAAACCGCGGGGACATGTTCCCAGAAACTCACGGAATAGAACCAGAGCGGTGTACCTAGGGCAACGAGAAGCAAGGACAAAGGCTTTCCCAGCCCGGAACAAGGCAGTTGTCCCGCCATCCTCCACACGGCGGGAAGCAGAAGAAGTCCGGAAGCCAAAGGTAAGAGATACAATCCCCTGAACCCAAACAGGCGATAGGGCCATGAACTGAGAAAGGAGAACGAGGTGGAATAATAGCCATGGAGCTTGCCTCGGATCATCTGCCCAAAGGGAAACGCTATGGGTTGAAAGAGATACTCTGGATCCATATCCGCACCAGGCCAGTCAATGGATGCGCTTCGAAACTGGTTTCGAATGAGAGAAACCGTTTGAATATATTTACAGCCATTGTCGTTGATCCAGAAGCCCTGAGCGGGAAAGAGAAGAAAGGGTATCATATAGGACGATAGGATCATCAGACCAGGAAACAGCCATCCGGGAGTAAAGTCCTCTTTCCAATTGGATCGATCCATCAGATCACTCTATCAGCCTCGACAGGAGGCGGCAATGCTCGGTTGACGATAAGGTTGGCCTACGCTATGTTCAGAATCATGTTGTCCACCTCTCCCCCTTCAGAGATCCTTTCCCCACCCCCCCCCGGAGAACCGGAGTTGGAAGTATCCGTGGTCATGCCGTGCCTGAACGAAGCCTCCACCCTTGAAGGATGCATACGCCAGGCGAAAGAGGCCATGGAAAAGGCGGAACTTCGAGGAGAAGTGGTGATTGGAGACAACGGATCCGAAGATGGCTCCCAGGAAATGGCTATCCGTTGCGGCGCGCGTGTCGTGGAGGTGTCTCGACGAGGGTATGGATACGCAATCATGGCCGCGGCAGCTCAGGCTAGGGGGAAATTCATTGTGGTAGGCGACAGTGATGGAACCTATGATTTCACTCATATTCCGCGCTTTATCGAGAAACTTCTCGAGGGATTTGACATGGTGATTGGCAACCGCTTTCAGGGAGGGATCGCTCCCGGCGCCATGCCCGCCTTGCACCGCTATCTCGGCAATCCCCTGCTCTCCGGAATTGGAAGACTCTTCTTCAAAAGCCCCTGTCATGACTTTCATTGCGGATTGAGAGCTTTTCATAGGGAGAGATTTCTTGAGTTGGACATCAAGACAAGAGGCATGGAGTTCGCCAGTGAAATGATTGTCAAGGCCACGATCCAGGGCCTCCGCATCACGGAGGTCCCAACCACCCTCTCCCAGGGCTCACCTTCCAGGGTTCCTCATCTGCGGACCTGGAGGGATGGCTGGAGACATCTCCGGTTTCTCCTCGTTTACAGCCCCAAATGGTTGTTTCTGTATCCCGGAGTGATTCTGCTGAGCCTGGGACTGGGAATCATGGTTTGGCTGTTGCCTGGTCCCAGGACCGTGGGACAGGTTCGGTTCGACGTGCATACCCTTCTTTATGGAGCTGCGATGGTACTCATCGCGTTTCAGTCCATCCTCTTTTCAATTTTAAGCGGTGTCTTTGCGGTCACCTCAGGTCTTCTTCCCAAGTCAAGCCGCATGGAAAGGTGTCTTGATGGACCTGTATTGGAAAGTGGCCTTTTGATCGGGTTGGGACTTTGCATGGGTGGATTCCTGGCCTCGCTCGCAGCCCTGGGTGGCTGGGGGCTTCGTTCTTTCGGCACCTTAGACTACGAACGCATGCTCAGACTGGTCATCCCTGCTGTATCCTCGGTCATCCTGGGTTCCCAGCTCATCCTGGCGGCTTTTTTTCTCAGTTTGCTCAATTTAAAGAGGGAAAAATAGATTCGACGGAGTCAAGATCGACGTTCACCGGATCCCACGTGAGATGTACAGGATTTACCTTTTGAAACCCGAGAGGATCGTAATGAAGACAAGGAATACAACAAACATGAAGAACAGGAATGTTTCCAGAAGGGATTTCCTTGGAACGACCGGTGCCGCTGTCACGGCTCTCGCAGCCGGCTGTCAACCTGTGAAATCCGCCACGATTATGCCAAGGGATGTCCCACCCGTATCAGGGCACATACCTCCCGGCGAAAGGCTCAGGATCGCCGGGGTGGGCGTGGGAGGACAGGGACACGGAGATCTCCGTGACTTCGCGGATCTCGGACAGGAGATTGTGGCGTTGTGCGATGTGGACTGGAACCGGGCTGTACCCAGTTTCTTGAGATTTCCCAAAGCGACGAAGTACAAGGATTTCCGTGTGATGTTGGAAAAGGAGGACAAGAACATCGATGCCGTGGTCGTAGCCACGCCGGATCATATGCACGCTGCGGTCTCTCTCATGGCCATGAAGATGGGAAAACACGTCTACTGCGAGAAACCTTTGACGCATACAGTTTACGAGGCACGCCTCATGGCCCAGGTCGCCAGAGAGATGGGCGTAGCCACCCAGATGGGGAACCAGGGACAGGCCTCGCAAGAGATCCGTATCGCGACGGAATATATTGCTGCCGGAGCCATCGGCAAGGTCAGAGAGGTCCATTGCTGGTGTGACAGACCGCGAGGAGGATCCCCCTGGCCGCAAGCCATGCAAAGACCCGCAGATTCGCCCCCTGTGCCCCTATATCTGGATTGGGATCTCTGGTTGGGCGTGGCACCAGAACGTCCCTATCATTCGGACTATCTTCCGTTCAAATGGAGGGGGTGGCTGGATTTCGGCACCGGTGCCCTGGGGGATATAGGGTGTCACAGCTTCCATCCAATATTCAAGGTCTTGGACCTGGGCAAGGTCCAATCGGTCGAGGCGATAACAACCGAACTTCACAGTGACAGTTATCCCCTGGTCTCCATGATCCGCTACACATTCCCGGCCCGGGGTCCGAAATATCCTGCCGTCACTTTGACCTGGTATGACGGCATGCTACGCCCCTTTCGCCCAGACGAGCTGGAAGCGGAAAGGAACCTGGGAGGCAACGGAACTCTTTACATTGGAGACGATGGAAAGATCTTCAACCACAGAATCATCCCGGAAACATCCCACAAAGCCTTTCCCAAGCCACAGGAAACGCTTCCTCGTTCTCCAGGCCATCACTTGGAATTCGTTGAAGCCTGCAAGGGAGGTCCGCCAGCCGGGGCGAACTTTGAATTCGCGGCCTTGGTGACTGAGGCGGTGCTTCTGGGCAATGTTGCGCTCAAGGCGCAAAGGCATCTGGAATGGGATTTCGACAGGTTTCAGTTCACCAATGTTCCAGAAACAAATTGTTTTCTCACCAAAGAATATCGCAAAGGTTGGGAATTGCCAATCTGAGCGCGGGCCCGGGCCTTCTCAAAGGGTAAACATTCAGTGAACCCGATCCAAACGCAGCCCTTGGCGGAGAACAGCATTTCTGTCTCCTCTGCCCACGACGGTTTGTCCCTGGATCGCTTTCACTGAATATGTACCTCAAGGGCTTGATCCCTTAGCAGGGGATTCGATAAGCTATCTTTCATCGTTTCCCACGGAAGCGGGGATGTTTCCTGCCGAGGAAATACCTCTTGCAGAAGACAAGGATGGCGTTCATGGGAGGATTCTTACACCTCTATCGGTTTTGTCAGAGAAATCTCTTTTATCCACAAATTCTTCTGGCCGCCAGCCTGTGTCTGTTTGCAACTCCACGCGCCAGGGCAATCGATCGTACGGCTTGTACCCGGGCGACCATGTTGGCCCTGGAGGGCGGTAACCTTTCAGCATGGGAAGCCAAACGTCTTGAAAACATCCTCGCGACCCATCCCACGGACATCGGGAGCCGCATCAAGCTGTTGGGATATTACTATCTCAAGGCACACACCTCGGAAGAAGCCTTGGTGTCGCGACAGGAGCATATACTATGGTGTATGGAGAACTGTCCAGAGACAGCCATCGTTGGAACCCCCTATGTCAGTTTGGACCCCAATATCGATAAACATGCCCACGAAAAAGCCAGACTGTTGTGGGAAAGACATCTGAGATTGGACAAAACCAACACAGCGCTTCTGGCCAATGCGGCTCGTTTCTTCTCCATTGACGAACCGGACTTGTCCGCGGAATATCTCCTGAAAGCGCAGGTGTTGGATCCTTTGGAACCAGAATGGCCTGAGAGACTGGGGCGTCTCTACCTGGCGCAGGGAATCAACGAGGTGTTGCCCGAAAGAAGAAAAGATCTCATGAACCTGGCCCTGATTCAACTGGAACAGGCTGTTGGGCTCATTCAGGATCCTATATTTCAGTTGGGCCTTTTCGCCGACCTAGCCAAGGTCTCGTTCGAAGCCGGGGATATGGACAAGGCGGGATTCTATGCCAAGGAGCTTCTCGCTTATTCCAGACAAACAGGAGGGGACTGGTTCTACGGGAAGGCGATTCATATCGGGAACCTGATTCTCGGAAGGATTGCTCTCCAATCAGGGAATATCACCCAGGCGAAATTTTATCTGCTTCGATCCACACAAATCCCCAGTTCTCCCCATTTGCGATCCTTTGGTCCCAACATGGCGCTGGCAGACGAACTTCTAGTATACGGCGAAGATGAAGCGGTGATCGAATATCTCCGTCAGTGCGGAAAGTTCTGGAAGCAACAGGTTCTCAACCGATGGATCGAGAAAATCAAGGCAGGAAAAAGGCCTGATTTTGGTCTAAGTCTCTATCGGTAGCTTGGATAAACCTTTAAGGGGTCGCTCAGGAAGTAAATATTCAGTGACAGATTCGATTCCTTGCGTGGATTTTTGCGGTATGAAGGTCAGCAAATTGATCTGCGGGGGGAATCCCTTGAGCGGTCATTCTCACGCCCACGAGAACTTGGATTGGGAGATGATCGATTTCTATACCATGCCTCACATTCAAGCCCTTTGGAAGGAGTGTGAACGGCTGGGGATCAATACCATTCAGACGCGGGGCGACCCACACATGATGCGTGCTTTCCATGAACATCGTCTGAACGGTGGTGCCCTTCAATGGATTGCACAAACCGCAACGGAATTTTCAAACACCCGCGCTCATATCCACTTGATTCAACGGTACGGAGCCCATGCCATCTATGTTCATGGCTCGAACACAGACAGGCACTGGAAAGAGGGTCGAATCGACGAGATCGGGGAACTCCTCAGAGAAATTCGAGACACCGGGCTTCCCGGTGGATTGGGAACACATATCCCGGAAGTGATTGAATACGCCGAAGAGAAAGGATGGGAAACCGATTTTTACATGGGGTGCTTTTACAATCTCTCGCGCGAGTTCAAGGCCCTGCCTGGAGTGGATTCGAATCCCTACAAGAACGAACGCTTCTTGAAAGAGGACCCTCTCCGAATGACGTCCACCTTGCGACAAGTGAACAAGCCCTGTCTTGGCTTCAAGATTCTGGCCGCGGGCAGAAACTGTTCAACCCCTGAACAGACGAAAGAAGCTTTTCGCTTCGCCATCCGATCCCTGAAAAAGGACGACGCCATCGTTGTGGGTGTGTTTCAGAAATATAAGAACGAGTTGGAAGAAAACGTTCGCTGGATTCTTGAAGCCCTGGATTGAGAGCAATTTTTTTCCGACCCTCTCATCTCTTGACCCCAGGTTTTACCACTCCACCTCGAATCGGCGGTGGGGCCTCTCCTGGCCGCAAGACCCTTCCCTGTTCGATTCCGGGTCCCGGCCTTGGGTGCCGGTGAGGCGCAGGTCCTCTTGGGATCGGACGGTGTGGCGGGGAAGCGACAATCCGAACGCCGGGTCTAGCTGGCGCCGCAACAAGATGTCCGCGCCGATCAGGGCAGGTCCGCGGAAGCGAATCCTCGCACAGCTTGGCAGGAGGGTTCGCGATCGTTGGGGGCTTCATGCGGTGTCCAACAACATTCGTGGAATGAACCCTGGGAACGCGTTGCCTCCCGGTCTGGAAGATCATGGACCCCGGTCTGGATCCTATATGATGTATACGCGCTGTCCTGGCGTAATCCCACCTTCCAGGCAGATAGACATAATAATCACCCGCATTGACCCAGCATCCGGAGACCCAAACCATATGTTGTTGGGGAACATCACGCCAGGCCCCGGAAACCCAGACGAATTGATTTCCGTCCCACCGCCAAGTCCCCGGAATCCACTCCATGCCGGGACGAGAAGCCCCTGGTGGTTGTTCATTTTTCCGGGCAGGAGGCGCAACCGGGGATCGCATCAGACGATGCGGATGGTTGGGCCCCCAATATCCTGGCCGCCAAAGCCACGCACCATCCATTTCGATCCATCGTCCCGCATACCATACCAGACCGGGAGGAGGCTGTCGAAAACAACCCTGCATCCAAACGAATTGTCTTCGCTCCGGCCACCACGTCCAGTATCCTTCGACCCACAGGGCAGAACTGCAGGGGTAATATTCACGAAGACTCGATTCATCCATAGGCATTGGAGGAGGTTCTGGCGCCAAAAAAGCGGCACCATCTTCCGCAGGTCCCTTCAAAGCTTCGTGAGTCACATTCGTCGCATCCACGAAAGCACTGTCCCCCCATAGGTTCAGATAGTCCTCACAAAAACCACAGGTAGCCGCAAAGCCAAAGTACACCCACATGATCGTCAGCCAGAATCCATGTCGCATGTGTTCACCCCCTTGTCATGTTCAAAACATCCTGCGTCTAAAGACAGTATACGTCAGAAGGGCCTGGATTTCCAGGCATACCTTTCGATCCGTCGTGTTCTGATCAAGGAATGGGCGAGGTCCATCCCAATTCCTTGGCCTTTCCCAAAGAAGCCTGGGCTTCCTCATACCGCCCCAAACGAAGCAACATTCTGCCTCGTCCCGCCCATCCCTCAGCCTCCCTGGGCTGGAGCCAGATAATTCTTTCATGGCATAGCAGCGCTTCCCGCCAATCTTTCCTGCCCTCCAGAATATCCGCCATTCCATACCAGGCAGCCATTTCCTTGGGATTCAATTCCGCAGCCATTTCATAGGAAGCCAGGGCATCTCCTTCCTTTCCCATTCTGCGCAGAAGGTTTCCCTTGGCGCACCACGCGAAAACATGATCCGGCTCCACTCGAATCGCTTCTTCATAGCACTGAAGGGCCTCATCTGACCTGCCCAGCATCTCCAGATCCCAAGCTTTCCCCACCCATCCCAAGGCCTGATGGGGTAAGAGTCGAATCACTTTCTTCTGACATCGCAAAGCTCGATCCCAACGCTCCAGACCTTCCCAGGCCAAAGCCATATGATACCATGCCTCCGGATCCCGCGGCTTGACGGATACGACGCGCCGAAAAAGGAAAAGTGCCTGCTTGTAATCCCCTTCCTCCATCAGGATATGTCCCTGATCCACAAGAACACGGCTCTTTTTCAGGTCGTCCCTTCGGCGATCCAGACGATATACCCAGAACAGCATGACAAGACTGCCAAGTACCAGGAAGAAAGGCAAGAAAGGTATCCAAAAGTATTGGCGTCCGGGATTAGTCTGCATTTCTCACCATAGTTGTCAAAAGGGCGACGTCCATTCCCACGCCCACGGAGCTTCCTTGTTTCGTCCTCGTTGTACAGACGAGAGATATCCATTGTACTATGAGCCGATAAGAAAAGGATCTGAAGGAGGAGATCATCGTGAACACCTACGGTCTCATCTTTGACATGGACGGCGTGCTCGCCGATACAGAGGCAGCCAATGCCAAGGCATCCATTCGCATGTTTGAAGATCGCTTTGGTTTATATGGGGTTCAGAGGAAGGATTTCGAAGCAGGCCTGGGAAGAGGCGCCGAAGCTTATATCTTGGCCGCAGCCAACATCCACGGCTTTTCCATGACATTGGAACAACTTGAAAACGCCGTAAGAACTCGACAAGAATATTTCATGGAGATTCTCCGTTCAGAGCCTCTCCCTCCCTTTCCCGGTGTCATGCCTCTGATTCAGGAAGCTTTGGAAGCACAGGATGTTGGCTTGGCCATCGCCACGAGCAGCACCCGGGAGAAATCCATGGCTGTGCTCGCCGCCGCGGGCATTCCTTATACAAAAATGCTCTATTTGACAGGCAACGATGTGATTCATAAAAAACCCCACCCAGAGATCTACCTGCTGACAACAGAAAGGTTGTACCTGGATCCAGGAAGATGTGTCGTAATCGAGGATGCTCCCGAGGGAATCGAAGCGGCTCTTGCCGCAGGGTGTCTTTGCATTGCTGTCACCCATTCCCTTCCTTTTTCCAAGCTTCAACGAGCCCATCGGGTAATAGAAAGCCTGGAAGATATAAACCTGGACACTCTACGATCCTGGATAGAGCGAGGATAGGTCTGGAATGAGCGAGAAAAGCAGCCGTTCAAGGCGAAGAACACGGAAGATCCTGGTAGGAGGACTCTGCCTGGTGTTCATGGTCATGACCGTCTATTTTCACAGAAGGCTAGAGACCTCCACCATCTTTACTCATTTCGCCTACCTTCCCATCGTATTGGCATGCGCATGGTGGGGAAAACGTGCAATCCTCCTTGCCTTGCTTTTGGCAGGCATCTTGATCTTCCTTCGAACGCCAGCCTCTGATAACTTCGCGATATGGGAAGATCTGTTTCGCTCTTCTTTCTTTCTGATGGTGGCAGTGATGGTATCTACATTGCGAGAGCAAGGCAGAAAGGCAGCCCAAGCAATGCGAGCTTCGGAAGAAAAATATAGAAATGTCGTGGAAAAATCTCTCACCGCGATCTTTCTGTACAGGGATGAAAGGGTCTTATTCGCCAATCAACGATTGAGCGAGCTTCTTCTCGTTCCTATGGAGCACATTGTTGGCCACTCTGTCTGGGAATTTTTTCACGAAGATGACTTGCCACGAGTTCGACACCTTGTACAACAAAGACAAAACGATTCCACCTCTGACCTACACTACGAAGCTCGCCTGCTCAAAGGGAATGGATCCATCCTATGGGCAGAGATTCTGAGTTCCATCATCCAGGTCGAGGGAACGCAAGCGGTTCTGGTCAATATTTATGATGTGACAGAAAGAAGAGACGCAGAATCCAAGAGAAAAGAACTCCTGGAATTGACACGAAAACAGGAGGAGCAGCTGGTTCACTCTGCCAGTCTGGCAGAAATGGGAGAAATGGCTGCCGCAGTAGCGCATGAACTCAACCAACCATTAACCGGAATCAGAAATTTCGCTCGAAATGCCTTCTATATGATCGAAAACAATGTGGGAACGAATCAGGACGTTCAAGAGAATCTGAGACTGATCTCCCAACAAGTGGACCGAGCCGCCAAAATCATCAACCAGATGCGGGAGTTAACCCGCAAGTCAGACCTGAAGTTCAAACCGTTGAACATGAACCAATTGGTCGAAGATACCCTGGAATTTTTGTCCCCCCAATTCCGCATGAACAATGTCTCGGTCACACCTTGCCTGAATGAACAGCCCTTGGAAATCATGGGTGATGCCACCCGTCTGGAACAGGTCCTCTTGAACCTCATGACCAACGCGAACCAAGCCATGGAAGGATCAAAAACCAAACGGGTGCACGTAACGACTCGGATGGAATCAGGAGCGATCCTTCCGGTAGTCGTAGAGATTCAAGACACGGGCCACGGATTTGAAGCCTCAGACACGGAGAAACTTTTTGCCCCTTTTTACAGCACCAAAGAAGCGGGACGAGGCACCGGGCTTGGTCTCTCCATCTCCCTTCGGATCATCCACCAACACAATGGCACCATCGAAGCGTTCTCCGAGCCGGGACAAGGAGCCAGCTTCGTAATACGGTTGCCTGTCGCGCCAGAGGAGCTTCAAGAGAGATTTTCATCAGATTCAGCGGAGGAAGTAAGGCATGAAACGAATACATCGTGAGCCTCAAGGTCTGATCGTTGTGATAGATGACGATGTCGCCGCCAGGTTGTCCATTGGCCAGATGCTTCGACTTAGGGGCTATCAGGTCGAGCTTTTCTCTTCCGGAGAAGCAGCTTTGGCCTGGCCAAGACTTCCTGAATGCGATTGTATTCTTTCCGATGTCAAAATGCCCGGCATGAGCGGCGAGGATTTCCTTCATGAGGTAATACGAAAGAATTTCCGGGTCCCCATCATCATGATCACTGGACACGGAGATGTATCCATGGCTGTACGCTGCCTGAAAACCGGGGCCTACGATTTTGTCGAGAAGCCTTTTGACGAAGAAATGCTTCTTGCCTCAGTCTCCAGGGCCATGGAGCGCAGTCAGCTCAGGAAAGAAGGGGAAGAACTGAAACGAAGGTTGAGTCTCACCTTTTCCGAAGATACCGGGAGATTCGGCATGCTGGGAACCTCTAAAGTCATGCAGGATTTGTATTCCGAGATTGAAATGACTGCCAAGTCCAACGCGTCCGTGCTTATCGTGGGAGAAACCGGGTCGGGAAAGGAACTCGTGGCCAGAGCTCTACATAGAGAGAGTTCTCGTTCGGAACATCCTTTCATACCGGTAAACGCAGGGGCTTTGCCGGAAACCATGGTGGAAAGTGAACTTTTCGGACACACCAAAGGCGCATTCACTGGAGCGGTGGCGCAGAGAGATGGCAAACTGGTTTCAGCTTCCGGGGGCACTTTGTTTCTGGATGAGGTGGAGAGTCTTTCGGAAAGGGTTCAGATTCAACTTCTCAGGGTCATCGAGGACGGTCTGGTTCATCCTCTCGGGTCAGACACGACCAAGGAGGTAGACATTCGACTTCTTCTGGCCACCAAGGTTAATCTCCTGGAATTGGTAAGAAAAGGAGAAATGCGCGAAGACTTCTATCACAGGGTCGTAGTTCTTACAGTGCAAGTGCCATCCTTGCGTGAAAGAAGAGAGGACATTCCACTTCTTCTCTCCCATTTTTTAAAGGAAGCCTCGGAAAGAAGCGGAGTTTCCGTGCCAAGAGTCCCGGAAGAGATTTTGGATTCCATGTTGAAGTATCCCTGGCCCGGCAATGTTAGAGAATTGAAGAATTCAGTGGAGCGCATGGTCCTCACAGCTCGCGATGGCATTGCTGGAAACTTCTTCACTGAAGACTGGGATGATTTTCCCAGGTTGCTCAGTCTGCCCCCTGCTGCAGGAAGACTCAGGGAGGAACTGGAAAGAACGGAAAGATCCGTGATCGAACAGGCTTTGCGGGAACACAGTGGAGAAGTCACAGCAGCCAGTCAATCCTTGGGCATATCGAGAAGAGCCCTATACGAACGACTCAAGCGCTATGAGATTCAGAGAGAACACTTCAGATCCTGATCTCAAGGAGGATAAGCGTGAGGGAACCCCCCATGGGAGATCTATGCACACGCACGACATCCATTCCCTACGATTTCCAGGGATCTGAACCCATGTAACCCTCCCCAGATTTTCTCGCATGATCTCCATCTTTTGCGAGAAACTGTTCGGCGCAGACCAGAAGCATGGCTTCCACTTCAATCTGGCACGCTATTTGCTTTTTCAATTGCCAAAGATCACAGAAACGATGGACGCCGGAGTTCTCACTTTGCCATGTCCAGCCATTTTGGCTTTTGGAGAAATTCATGCCATCTCTCCATTATACTTTGGCGTCCATCGTTTCTTTTACTTCTTCACCCAAGCGGGGTTTCAGGATCAGGAACCAGGGGCCATTCGAAAGCAATACCTGGAACATCTTTTGCTCCAGAGTGGAGAAAATAGAGATACCTTTCAGGGCCACCCAGGCCAAGAAGGGAGATTCGATGCATAGCGAAAAGCGGGTATTGCTGGTCGACGATGACAGAGATTTCGTGGAGATGAACAAGGCAGTCTTGGAAAAGCAAGGCTATATCGTAGATTCTGCTTTCAATGGGGAGGAAGGATTGATCAAGGCGATGGAATTTTGCCCAGATCTTATCATTCTGGATGTGATGATGACCACAAAGAACGAAGGTTTCAACGTAACGCACGAGCTGCGAAATCATTCAGCCACAGAAGAGATCCCCATCCTCATGCTCACCGCAGTCAACAAAGAGGTCCCATATCACTTCGAAAAAGATGAGACTTGGCTGCCAGTCGATATGTTCCTGGAAAAACCTGTTTCGCCCGCGCAACTCATCGAGGAAGTCAAGATTTTGTTGGAGAACCACTGATGGGTACATCGAAGATATCTCTTCTGAATTCCTCTCCTGTTTCCTTTTCTGTCGAGGACTCTCAAATTCTGGTCGTGGATGACGAACTGGGCATGCGAGAAGGTTGCAGAAAGATCCTCTCGTCCGAAGGATTCACCGTGACAACCGCAGAAGATGGAGTGATCGGCATCGAAAAACTCAAAAGTGGTGAGCCTTTCATTGCGGCGATTGTTGATCTCAAGATGCCCAGGATGGGAGGGTTGGAATTCATAGAAGAAGCCAAGAAATGGAGCCCTGATCTTTTGATTCTTGTCATTACAGCCTATGCCACCATAGATACAGCCGTCGAGGCCACTAAGCGGGGCGCCTATGGCTATGTACCCAAGCCGTTTACCCCGGACGAACTGCTCCTTCCTGTGAGAAATGGGTTGGAGCGTAGGGCTTTGGCCTTAGAGACCCAACGACTCAAGTTGGAACAGGAAAAAGGGCTTTTACAGGTGGCATATGAAAGATCCCAGTGCAGAACTATTTTCAGTTGCATGACTGACGCGGTTCTGGTCATCAACAAGGATCGCAAGCTGGTCCTTCGAAACGCCGCTGTACTGCGGATTCTTCCGGAAGCTTCCTCTTACAAACTTCCCACTGATATTGAGACCATTTCCTCCCAGGAGTTGAGGGACCTCCTCCTGCAAACCCTCTCCTCTACCGTGGCATCCACCATTCTCTCCAGAGAAATCGATCTGGGAGACTGCACCTATATGGTCAATGCCAGTCCTGTAACCGAGCCGGCAGGAGAGGTGCTGGGAGCCGTGGCCGTTCTTCGCGACATCACCGCCCTCAAGAGGTTGGAACAAACCAAATCCATGTTCATTTCCATGGTCGCCCATGAGGTGAAAAGTCCCTTGGCCGCAATCGAGGGCTATCTGAATGTGATTCTCAGCGGCTTGGCGGGCCATGATGAAACGCAACAACGGGGCATGTTGGATCGAGCTCGTGTTCGAGCTGAAGGTTTACGAAATCTCATCAACGACCTTCTCAGTCTGAGCGCAATGGAGACAGGACATTTCGACATAGAGCGGGAGCCTCTTGTTCTGACCCAGGTCCTGGAAAATGCGATCGAGGTGGCACGTGAAAAGGCTGAATCCAAATCCTTGAGTTTGGATTACAAATGCAGTCGCGAATTATCCAACAGCCCCATCCTCGCGGACCGTCAGGCGACACACATGATTTTGACAAACCTGATTGACAATGCCATCAAGTACACGCCTGAAGGCGGACATGTTGAAGTGATAGCGGATGGTGATGATGTCCTTGTCAAGGTAAGGATTTCGGATACCGGGATCGGAATGACGCCTGAACAACGGGAACGCATCTTCGATGAGTTTTACCGGGTCAAGAATCAATATACGTCCCAGGTTCCAGGAACAGGTCTTGGGCTGCCTTTGGTAAAACGCCTGATCGACCAGCACCATGGACGCATCACTGTGGATAGCGAACCGGGCAAAGGTTCCTGCTTTACGGTATCCTTTCCTACAGCTCGCAATGACGATCTGTAGACAATCTATCCGTCTTCCTCACCCAGGGTCGATCCATCTCTCGCCTAGATCGGACTCACCGAGAGTTCACAAGTATTCTTCCTTATCCAATACAGCGACAGAAAACCATGCCAGAAAAATATACATGGTATAGATGAGGATATTCTCCCACAGAGGAAAGGAATAGATCGTGTTCAAAGCCTCCGACCAATGGCTTCCGATCGATGTTCCGCTCGCCTTGGCCACAACCTTCATTTCCGTGTAGACAAACTCCCATTTGATCTGAAAATACAGAGCCACAGAGAAAATACTGAGATACAAGGCGTAAGGCCCCACCACCCTCTTCCACCCGAAAACGCGTTTTCCTCCCCAGGGGATCCAGGACATCTGATCCTTTACGACCAAAAGACCATGCCAAAGGATGCCCAATCCGAAGCCAACAAAGCACATGAGGGCCACTTTTTGATGAACGTGCGTATGCATGAGATCACCCCACACCTTACCATGAGCATCCGGGAAGATTCCAACAAGAATCATGCCCAGACACCCTTCCAAGAGAAGAAGAGTGCCAGGCCAGACAGCCCATGGCGAACTCTGTCGAATACGTCGATGAAGGTACAAAACCACCGGGATCGTCAGAATGCCCCACAGAACCAGGGCTATGGTAAAGAAAACCCAGAAGCGTGGGTTGTGCTTGGCGTCAAAGCTTCCCAGGAAGCTGAAGGTATGCGTCATGATGGAAAAGCGGTTCTGCGCTGGATAGAGCAGCCGACAGGCCAGGATCAGTCCCCAGAAAACGCAAGCCTCCACCATCAGATAGGTTTTGAGTCGTTGGGCCGTAAAGTTGCCCTTGAACAGGTTCCACATGTAGCGTCATCTTACCCTGTGTTTCTCGGCGCGGCAACTGTACTAGGGCCCCGTCGTGCTACAATGCCTCCAATCGGGTTCGAGGAAATCCAAAGAAAAGGAGATGTGCCATGGAGCAGGACACAAGGGAATCCACAAAGCCTCCGAAACTCCCCCCAAAAACAGGCCCCAAGCCCATGAGCAAGGGACAAAAGACCCTGGTCGGCTGCGCCATCGCCCTGGGAATCTTCTTCCTGGCCCTGTTTCCACTTGGAATCGTGGCGGCCATTGCCATACCGAATCTGCTCCGAGCCAGATTGGCAGCCAATGAATCTGGTGCCATAGCCACCTTGAGGACCCTTTCATCGGCGCAGGAGACCTTTCGCTCTGCCATCGTTATCGACAAGGACAAGGACGGATTGGGAGAATACGCGAGCTTGCGAGTCCTGGCCGGCTTGGATTCCACAGAGGCCATGGAAGGCCCTGTCGATCCTCCATTCATCGATCTGCAACTCGCAAGTGAAGCTAAGTACGGATATCGCTTTGAGGTGTTCGTGGGAGAGTCGGGATGTTGTGAAGAAAGCACAGGCACAGACGCGGATGAGGTGGCCTTCTTTGCGACAGCCTGGCCGGTGGAATACGGCAAGACAGGGATTCGAACCTTCTGTATCGATGCTTCAGGCGTAATACGTGCAAGTGACATAGGAGGCTCCCCGGCCTCTTGCGATGCTGTCGGGCTCTCGCCTTGGCCAAGGATTGGGGGATAGAGGCATTGAACTACCAGAGGAGAGCCACCTTTCTCTTTGATTTTGTCGAAGCCGAAAACTCCTGCGGCTTTCACGCGGACCAGGAAACGGCCCGGATACTGATGCTTTCTCTGGACCATTCACGCAAGGGTCAGCGCCTCTTGATGGAAGACAGTCCAAGGACATCTTCCCCATGAACCAGACGCCAACGGCGACCTCCATCCTCGGACATCATCATGGCCCGGCGAGCGCCATAGTGATCATTGCGATAGAACCAATGGGTGGACCAATAGTCATAAGAAAGAAAAAGCCTGCCCAACCTGTCCACGGTCAGCCTGTGGTAGAAAACACTGTATTCCGAGAAAGCAGGTAAAAGCAGGATCTCAGGTCCCTCCCAGTCCCTCCCCGTTTCCTTGCGCATGCTGGCCAGCGTGGCAAAGTGGCTCTTCGGAAACGGCTCGCTTTCCTGTTTCCAGAGTCGGAAGACCACATGCAAGGTGTCCTGATGATCGCAGACAAATCCCACATAGGTCTGCCTCAAATCCTGCCCTAAAACCTTGGGTTCAGTCCATCCCTCATGCGCTGTATTGGGCGCCAAAGATCTGGTGTATTGAAACGGTCTGCCATGCGTGCCGACCAAAACGTGCAAAAAGCCCTGACTGTCCATGGTGATGGACGGGGTATTGTGAATGTCGTTGGGAGGGGGACCATACCCCACGATCACCGGTTCTCCCCTCTTGCCAGTGTTTCGATCCACGGTAGCCACCAAAGTGGGCACCCCTGGTACCTTGTCCTTCGGATCCGTGGCCTCGGCCCAAACCACATGGACATGTCCGTCCTTGGACACCATACTGGAAGGGATTCCTGAATGGCCAGAAAAGCCAATACATTTTTCGCTCAATCGAATCGCATCTCCTGGCCTCAGCTCGTCCGATTCGAACGAAGGCAGGAACAGATCCAGATCCTGGATTCTGCGCCAGATTCGCTCCGGATCCCTTTGTCTCAAGACACACCTCAGCACGGCCGGCGGACCTTCAGGATCGTTATGTCCGGAAAACTGCTCTAGATCCCCGGATTGAGATCCCGAGCCTGTCCTGGGCAAGAACATAGCCCGCAAAGGTTCCCCCTGATCCTGGCTCCAAAGAATCCCCATTTCCCCTTTTCTGGCTCCCAACACATAGATGCGCCCCTCTCGATCAAAAGCCACTTTGCTTCCCACCAAGGACCACCCTTGATCAGAGGGATCGATCGGCAAGACCTCCCATTGGCCATCCCCAGGGCAATGAATTCCCGCCGTTCCCACCTGACAAGGTCGATTTTCACAATCAAAATAAAACTGGTTGTCCAAGGGATATTGGGGCAGATAACCGAGTTGCTCGTTCTCATGTTCATAGGGCTTCAACTGGAAAGGGAGCTCCAAGGGCTCCCTAACCGGGGCTTTGCCTCGTCTAAGTTCAATTGTAGAAAACGTGCTGAGTTCTTCACGTCCCTGAAAGTTGGCCCTGAGCCTGATGGGACCTGTCCACGCGACTTTAGCGTCCAGAGGTGCCCGTATTCGAAGAGAAACCTCTCGCGTCTCAATGGGATCCAATCGCATTCTGGTTGGCTCTAATTCCACATGCAAAGACTTTCCCTCATTTCCCTCGAACTTGAACAAAATGGATCTAGCCTCCAAATCCCGGTGGTGAACTTGAAAAGGCAGGGTTATCTCTTCTCCGGGTTCCAGGAAAACCGAGCGAAAATAGGGCGTCAAAAGCCATCGAAAAGACAGAAAAGGAAAAAAAGCATCCTGAGATGGGCTCCACATGCACATATTTTCCATGGGATGAGCCCGCTCCCATCGCGTCAGTCCATCCACGTGCAAAATACCTTTCATCGAGGTCAAAGCCAGGCTCCAGGGGACCGAGTCCCGTCGCACAGACGAGCCTATTTCCTGGCAAAAAGATCCATCCTCTCGCACGGGAAAAGCGACGATCTCTTTACCCGCTGAATCGAGAAGCCTGATTTCCCCTGCACCAGGCTGAAACCCACTGCCCTCGATCATCATTTCCTTCTCCCAGGGAAGGAAACAAATCTGGCCGCTTCGCTCAGGACTCTCAAGGACAATCGGTTCCATGTGCCGCTCGTCCTTGTGTCCCCTGGCTGTCTCGATCACGAACCGCTCGCAGGAGGTTTGCAGTCCCCACACCATGTCCTCTCCATATCGATCCTGGGAAACCGTGACATTCAACGCGTAGATTCCAGGGAACTCGACATGGGCACGCAAGGTCGCGGTCTGAACAGGTCCCATGCCACTTGAGATGGAGAGGCCATCATCGGGAATCGTCTCTTCCTGAAGCACCCTTCGGTCCGGTCCCACCAGCAAGGCCCTCAGCTCCGTATGCCTGTCCCTGTGGTTGCGGTCCCTCTTCCCCACCTTGACCACCAGTTCTCCGGGAAAAGCCAGAAAATAGACCCCGCCGCATCCCCCCATCCAAAGAAAGTCGTCCTCTGCCCCACCCAGGGTCCGATCCTCGCCTTGAGCCGGAGCCCCCGACGCGCACATCCATCCCATCACGGCTATCAGCAAGAAAGCCACCTTTCTCTTCACGATCTGCCGCCTGGTTCTGGAACCATGGACAGGGCCCGATACACCTGTTCCGCGATGACCAGGTGGCCTATGGGATACGGATGTACCGGCTCAGGACAGAACAAGGTTGGGTCCTTGTATCGCAGAAGCCCTTGGAATATGTCATGGGTAGGTACAAGTCGAGCGCCAAAGGACTCGCTCATCCGATGTACGGTCTCGATATAGGCAGGAAGCGATTCCAAGACAGTTTTCATGAAGGGGTCGTTTGCCGGGGACTTGGCCACGTAGAAGGGATCGATCAAGAGAATCCGGGCCTTGGGATGGACCTGCCGCGTCTGTTCCAGGATGACCTGATAACTCTCCTTAAACTGTTCAGGACTCACCCCGTTGGCTGGATCGCACAGGTATCGATGCACATCGTTGATTCCAATCTTGACCGAGATCCAGTCGAACCTCTGTTCCAGGACATCCTGTTCCCATCGTTCTCTCAAATCCTGAACCGTATTGCCTCCTATCCCCTGGTTCAGAATGGAAATCTCTTTCTGAGGCTCTCTGATCTGCAAAAAATCCGAGAAGAATTTCACATATCCATTTCCCAGCGGAGCGGCACAATCCCTTCTCCCACAGTCCGTAATGCTATCCCCAATGAAAAGAATCAGCTCGCCGTCTCGTAGTATGGTTTCACCCATGACCTTTGCTTTCCCCTTTCAAACGCCAAAACGCGCTTTTCTTGTCTTCCATTTCCCCCGGGTAAAATCAGGACACTGCACAGGGACACTTCCCTGCTCAATGGACATCTCGGAAAGGCCCACCAGGCAGCTCATGGCCACGGAATCATACATTTCTTTTTGCGCAACCCCTTACCCATTCAGCCACCTTCCAGAGTTCATCATGGATCTCGCGGTTTTCAGTCCCAGAGATGCCGCAGTCAGCAGAGTGGGCAGTCCCTGCGCCTGAGGTACCAGGGACAAGTCCCCCACCCACAGGTTGTCAGGCAAAAAGCCGGGATGCATGGTAGAAACATCCTCTTTGGATAAAGGAACCGTACCGCCCCAATGACCTGCACTGTGCAACCCGGCCACCAGGTCTCCTTGCACTCCAGCTTCCCGGAACAATCGCTCCGCCTCGGCCAAGGCCTCCTGGAACCTGGATTGATCCTGCTGGGTGACTGCCTTGTGAAGGATCCCCTTTGAATCCAGACGGCCATCTGCCTGGTCGGCCAGCTTGATCATCAACCCCACTCGATTCTGGATAGGCACTGAGCGCCATGGCTTGTGAAAGAAGTGCGCCAGCCAGTCGATGTAAGGGGACAAGATATATCCTGGCCGAGGGGCATACCAGGTCATGGGAATTTCCTGATGAGCCAGAGCGCCTGGAAAGCTTCCTCCCAGCGTCAGCACGATATCCCCCCAGGCTCCGCCCTGCTGAGAAAACCCGGAGGCCTGAAGAATGGATGCCGTGCCCAGTGCCCCTGCGGCCAGAAGAACCGCGTCCCCTTCCACGCGTTCCCTCCCCAAAGACCCCCGAACCTCTACCCCTTCGACCCTGTCGTTTCTGAGAAGAAGACGCGTGACAGGACTCTTCAAGCGAAGATAAGCCCCGGCCTCGACAGCTTGATCCAAAAATCGACGGGCATCCCACTTGGCCCCGGTTTTGCAGCCCACTCCGCAAAGACCGCACGCAATGCAACGCTCCAAATCCACCAACTTGGGCATCCTTTGTGGAGAAAGGCCCATTCTCTCCGCCGCGTCGAACAACTCCCGCGTCATTGGACGCCACTGATCCCTTGGAACAAAGGTCGGCCCAATCTCTCGCTCCAATTCCTCAAACTCAGGCGAAAGATCCAGCCCGATTCTCTCAAAGCCCTCCTCGGCTCGGACCAGACATCCATAGGAAATAGAAGTGCATCCACCGGTGGCATATCCACGCACGCGAATCAGTCCCTCCGGTGTCTTGCTGATCTTGAGATGCCTAAAGAGAAGCCCGAGGACCCGTACATCGAAAAGAAGTCCCATCCTTCTGAAAGGCACGGTCCACGTCAGGTTGCGCATGAAAGGACGGAAGGAAGCTCCGGCTTCGAGCACCAGCACATCAGCCCCAGATCTGGCCAGCTCCCGTGCCGCTGTGGCCCCGGCCGATCCGCTTCCAACGACGATCACTTTGGTCATGGTTTCATGTCCTCCTGGCCGAACAATGTGATCTCCGCCTGGCATCCCTTGTCATGCGTGGGTCGATGTTCCGTAAACCTCATACGAACCTGCGGGTTCAAGCCCGCAAACATTCCCTCGTCCGCCGCGCTCAAGGCTCGACATGTATTCCGATCATAAAAAGGTGAGAGAGCGCATCTGTCCACTCTCATTCGGGCGTGATATGGATCCTTCCATCGCAACTCGAAATGAATCCCCAAAACCCTGTAAGCGATCCTGGCACACGCTTCGAGATCCATCGCGTCCCACTTCGCTCCCAGCAGTCGTCTGATACGCTGGCCCATGGCCAAGCCCAAAGGATATAATTTTCCCCGGGCAAGCTCAATCGCGGCTTCCTGACCCAAGGACTGAACCAAAAGGTCCACACGCTGACGATGAAACGAGGCCATCTGCATTCTCCTCACGTCCAAGGGACCGAAGAGCTTCGCCACAGGAAAGGTGCATCCTATGTGAAACTCCGGAACATGTGCGCCGAGAAGTTCATCCAGGATCCGCACACTGTCTCGCGCCACCTTTCCCAGAGGCAACAGCATCCAGGAATCGGGCAGCCTGGAAGCACACATCATGCGCAGATTCAAGAGCCCCTCCTTCGACTCTCCTTCATTTTTCAGGTATCAGCAAGAGATAGTCGAGTCCAAACATATGGCGTTTGGGATCGGCCAGAGGATTGGATCCCACGACCTGTGCCTCCAGGAGGTTCTTTCCATCCAACAGTTCGACCTTGCCCAGGGAGATCTCTTCCGTGGCCACAACGCCATCGTGGTAGAAATCCATGGGCTCTCCCAGCCGTTCTCCATTCAGCGAGAACCGCATGATTCCGTAATCCGCGGCCTTTGTAAAAACGGCCCGCAGGTCGTATGTGCCGGCCATGGGAACGCTGAAGGACAGTGACAAGACATGTCCTGGCTCCGCGTCGATCCACCAAAGCTGATGATCCTTGCTCCAACCCCAGGAGGAGCTGTGTTGGTTTTGATGCTGCCCTCCTGTGCAAGACACCACGTCCAGTTCCTCCCCTTCCAGGGCGCCCTCGACAGCCTTGGGTTCCGGCAAGGGTGGAGGAGCCTGGATTCTGAGATCCCTCTGATCGATTTCCCTGACGTGCGTCTTAGATTCGGGCCGGGCATACCAGAAGGTGGTCGCTGCCATGCTCACCGTGGTTTCGGAGTGATGCCACACCTCCATGTCGAAAAGGAAGGACTTCTTGAAAGGGATGTTGTCCAACACATGAAAACGACTGACACAGGTTTGTCCGTAATTCCCGGGTCCATCGCACCGAGACTGATTGTGATAGGCGTGCGTGAAGAGCTCCGGACTACACCATGCGTAGCCATAGTAGTCCTCGGTCCCGGTCCCGAAATGGCTGGGGAACCTCTCGCCATCCACATAGATCTTCTCGTCCCCTTCCCCCCACCACGTTTGGATGGGGTTGGTCACGTGAAGCATGTCGCCCACGAACACGCCTTTGCCTTGAATATCCAAATAATTCCAATCTCGCATCGGCCGGGTAGGAATGTCGTATTCCGACCGCCATGAGGCATGGAAGTGCATGGATCGTTTATCCCATTCCCATCCGCCTGTGGTGAGATGTCCCGCCAACTTCACGGACTGTTCCCCCACATTGGCGACAGTCAACCTGGCCCGGCTTCTGAAGGGCATGACCCAAGTGCTGATCATCCTGCCATCTTCGGTCACCGCGGAGGGCAGGGACACATAGGCGTTGATCCCCGGGGCTGTGGCAAAGAAATCCCCCAGGGGCGTGCGGATGGACGGTGAATCCTGATCATCAAAGGTCATCTCCAAGAGGCACTGACGCAACGCCCTGTCCAGGTCCCTGGCCTCGACCTGGCACAGAATCTCCCGAATGGCGCCGGGTCCTGTAATATCCAAGGAAAAAACCTCTCGTGGAGGAAGGGTGGCGAGGAAGCTCTGCCTGGGCAATCCATCGAGATCGGCCGGGTGGGGTCTAGCCAGGGTCTCCCTGACCTCAACGATTCGTTCAGCCAAGGGTTCGACCTGATCCAAAGAATAGGTTCGGACTCGATTCCCTCTCTTGTAGGTCCTGTAATTGACGTGATAGTAGAAGCCTGCACCGCTGGAGGTGACCTTGCAGTGTTTGGCGTAGGGGATGGGCCAATAACAATTCCATCCCTTGGCTCTAACCCCGGCCAAAGGCGAGAGATAGGGTTCCCGCTCTCCCCCTAGCATGTCCTCCAGAGGGATCTCCACCACTGGATCCTCTCCATGATCCAGGTAGATTCGCAAGATCCCAGCCTTGTCCGGATTGGCAGACCAGATTCGAACGATGGCTCCGGGTCCCTGCGCGTCCATCATCACGTATTCATACCTTCCATTCCGCGTCTCCACACGAAGAAATTTTCCCCAGTCCGCGTTGGCAAACCAGTTCTCCGTGGTGAGTATGTTCGGATCCGTGGAGTTTCGGTCATAGGAGGAGAATTGTCTGCATGTGTAATAAGGCCTCGGAAATCTCGCCAAGGCCTCGAGATCGGTCATTTCCGAAAGAAGGGACTCGAACGTGATGGAATGCCCTCCCAAGACAGATGTCGTTAGAATCAGGGCGAAGAACACCGTTGAAGGGCCTTTCCACAGCATGGTTCACCTCTTTCCATAGGAGAAACTCATTGTAAATATTTAGTGAACCCGATCCGAGCTTAGATTATAGCCGGCTGGCGAAGAGTGCGTGAATCGGCTGGGCGGGTTCAGGGGCGGCTCGACCACCGAGCTTGAGCTCGGTTCCTCGGGCCGTTCCTGTCCGCACAGGCTCGCATCATCAAGATTCCAGCGAGCCGAGCATGAGCCAAGACGATTC
>Ga0114946_10000270_pt1 | contig 33279 bp, 29 predicted proteins | sample WalLakDeSediment_FD_88676 | JGI IMG/M metagenome (GOLD analysis project Ga0114946, IMG submission 88676) | Lake sediment microbial communities from Walker lake, Nevada to study Microbial Dark Matter (Phase II) - Walker Lake 11/02/13 Deep Sediment | ecosystem: Environmental > Aquatic >... | reverse complement strand
GTTAGGGGGTAGGGGGTAGGGGGTAGGGGGTAGGGGGTAGGGGGTAGGGGTTAGCGGGTAGTGAACGGCCGGTCGTCGAGCGGTCAGGCCACAACGTCTGCCATCGAATTGTTTTATTTGCGTTTATTTGCGTTCATTTGCGGCTAATCTTCCCCCTTGGATAGCGCGCACCCGAGCATTGCCGCTAGCTCCCCCGCAGGCGCGGGTCGAAGGCGTCGCGCACCACGTCGGCGAAGAGGTTGGCGAAGAGCACCAGGGTGAACATGAAGAGGAAGGCCGCGGCCAGCGACCACCAGACGACCGGCTCGCGGGCGAGCTCCAGGCGCGCACTGTTGATCATATTCCCCCAACTGTTCATGGTCGGGTCCACACCGATGTTGATGTAGGAGAGCACCGCCTCGGCGAGGACCAGGCCGCTGAAGTCGAGCACCAGGGTGATGAGCACGATGTGCAGGACGTTGGGCAGGATGTGGCGGCCAATGATCGTGAACCGCCCGACCCCCAGCGAGGTCGCGGCCTGCACATAGTCCGCCTCGCGGAGCTTGAGGGCCTCGCCGCGCAGCAGCCGGCAGAGCCCGGTCCAGCTCGTCACCCCGAGGATGATGCAGAGGAAGAGCAGCCGCATGTCCGCCCGATGCACCAGGCTGGCAAAGGCCTCCTCGTTGTTGGCCATGTAGATCTGCAGCATGAGGATCGCGGCGGCGATGAGCAGCACCCCGGGGATCGAGTTCAGGGTGGTGTAGAGGTACTGGATGATGTCGTCGGCGAGCCCGCCGAAGTAGCCCGCCATGATGCCGAGCAGGATGGCCGCGGGGAGCATGATGAGCGTGGTCAGAGTGCCGATGACGAGGCCGGTGCGGATGCTCTTCAGGGCCTGGTAGAAGACGTCCTCCCCCACCTTGTCGGTGCCGAGGATGTGGTACTTGAGCGAGAGCTCGGCGGTGATCGCCGCGAGGACGAGGAGCAGACCCAGGGTGAGGAGCAGGGTGCGCCAGGGTACCTGGGTCTGCCCCCGCCACACCGCCGCCAGCGTCGGCTCGAAACCCTGCCCCGCCCGACGCGCGACCCGCCAGAGGATGAGCGCGGCACCCGCGAGCCACAGGAGCAGCCCCCAGATCAGCCCGCGCAGGCTGGTCAGCAGGATGTCGGGGAGGCGCTCGCCCTGCGGATCGCTCAAGTGGCTACCGCCATGGACCAGGCGGGGGTAATCGCGCACCACCGTCCCGTCGGGGAGATCGATGGTCTCCTTGGCGAAGAGATGGGTCGCGAACGGGGCGGAGTAGGTCTTCTCCTGCCGCTCGCGCAGCGGCGTGAGCACGAGATCCAACACGCTCAGGACCTGAGGCGAGTACAGGGCCTCGCCCTGAGGGCCCTTCTCTTCCAGCCGCGGGTGAAAGTGCAGGCTGTCGAGCAGCCCGACGACGATGTAGAAGCCGAGCACCACCAGCGCGGCCGCCCCGATTCGGCTGCGCGCCACCCGACCCCAGGGCTCGCGCAGGTGGGCATGGCGCGCGGCGTAGAGGCCAAACCCGACGCCCAGCGCCAGCAGCAGGAAGATCAGGGCGTCGGTGATGAGGACGACGGGCATGGGTCCGACCCTTATGCGTCACAATCGCGCGCAGCGCGCTCGAAATCCCCCTCTCCCGCGCGCGGGAGAGGGATGGGGTGAGGGAACGATCACGGCGGTACGCGAGCGATTTCTATCTATCGGGGCGGCGCGTATCGCCATGATCGTTAGGACAGCCGCACCCGCGGGTCGACTAGGGTATAGGAGATGTCGGTCATCAGGAGCCCCAAGATGTAGAGGACCGAGCCCAGGAAGACCATGGCGCGCACGATGGCGAAGTCCTGATTGTTGATGGCGTCGATGGTGTAGCTGCCGAGCCCTGGGATGCCGAAGAAGGACTCGGTGATCAGGCTCCCCATGAACAGCAGCGGCAGCACCACGACCACCCCGGTCAGGATCGGGATCAGGGCGTTCTTGAGGATATGCCGGAAGAGCACCAGCCGCTCGCTCAGGCCCTTGGCGCGGGCGGTGCGCACATAGTCCTTGCCGGCCTCCTCGAGGAAGAGCGTCCGGTACCAGCGCGTCCCGGCGCCCACGCCACCGATGACCCCGATGATCACCGGTAGGATCAGGAACTTCCAGGCCGCCAGTCCCGTGTCGTACCCCGAGATCGGCACCAGGTGGAAGACCTTGCTCAGCACGTACTGCCCACCAATGATGTAGAAGAGGCTGGAAATCGACATCATTGCAACCAGAAGGACCACCGCCGCGATATCGATGTAGGTGGCCCGAAAGAAGACAATGAACAGCGCCAGGCTGATGTTGATCAGCAGCCCCACGACGAGGACCGGGACTGCGATTGCGAGGCTCGGCCACATACGCTGGGAGATGTCGTAGCCGATGTCGCGCCCGGCGTCGGAGGAGCCGAAATCGAAGGCGAAGAGCCGGACTGATTTGTCGAAGAAGATGGTGTCAGTCACCGTCGCCGCCCCAGCCGCCTCGCCGTTGAAAAAGAGCGGCCGGTCGTAGCCGCGCTCGCGCTTCCAGGTCTCGATCGCCTCGGGCGTGACGCGCTTCATGCCGAGATGCATGCGCGCCATGTCGTCCGGGGAGTTGACGACGAAGAAGAGCAGGAAGGTGATCAGATTGACGCCGATCAGGATCGGGATGGCGTAGAGCAGGCGGCGGACGATGTAGGCGGTCATAGCGCCCGACTCCGCTCGCGCCGGCGCAGACTCACCACCGCCGGCACCGCCGCCGCGACCAGCAGGCCCCCCGTGAGCCAAAGGGGCCAGAGCACCGGCTGGTTCCAGGCCATGCGCTTGGTGTGACGGAGCTCGGGGTCGACCCGGCGGTACTTGAGCGTGTTGTTCGCCATCTCGTTCGGCTTGACGTTGCCGAGCCAGGCGTGATGCAGGCTATAGGCCTTGGGGTGGAAGCCCCAGATCCAGGGGGCGTCGCGGCGGGCGATCTCGACCATCTCGTCGATCATGGCCTGCCGCTCGGGGCCGTTCTCCATGTTCTTCATGCGCTCGAACAGGGCGTCGAGCTCCGGACTCGCATAGTTGGCGGCGTTCTCACCGCCCCCGTCCACCTTGGCGTTGGGGCCGTGGAGCAGGAAGAGGAAGTTCTCCGGGTCCGGGTAGTCCGCGTTCCAGCCCCACATGAAGAGCTGACCGGTCCCCTCGCGCATCTTCTCCTGGAAGCGGTTGTAGTCGGTGGCGCGGATCACCAGCTCGATGCCGAGCTTGTCGAGCTGCTTGCGGAACCAGTTGAGCCGCGCGCGATCATCGGGACCGGTGGCGGTGGTATCGAAGAAGAGATTGAGCGCGCGCCCGGTCGCTGGGTTGCGACCGCCCGGGTAGCCCGCCTCGGCGAGCAGCCGGCGCGCCTCCTCGATGTCACGGCGTACCGCGCGGCCGTCCTCCCAGCGAGAGACATAGGGATTGATCCCGGGCTCGCCCTCGCGATGGCCGAAGATCCCCGGTGGGATCGGCCCCTGTGCGGCCACCCCCCGGCCGTTGGCGAAGATCGCGATGTACTCGTCGAAGTCCACGGCGATCGAGACCGCCCGCCGCAGCAGGCGACTGGCCTCGCCATCGCCGCCGACCACCGGGTCGCGCATGTTGAAGCCCATATAGAAGATCGACGGCTGCACCGCGGTCAGCAGCCGGATCCCCTTCTCCTCCATCGCCGGGGTGAGCGCCGCCTCCCCCTGGCTGCCGTACTGGATGGCCTGATCGAAGGCATCCGACGAGATCCCGGAGCTGTCGTAATAGCCTTGCAGGAACTTGTTCCAGTACGGGATACTCTCCTTCTCCAGGCCGTAGATGGCGCGCTCGATAAAGGGCATGACGCGTCCGGCATCGGCCAGCAGGCCCTGGGCCTCGTCCTCCGGCATCCCCTCAGAGGGGTAGCGCTCGCCGCGGAAATTCGGGTTGCGCTCCAGCACCATGCGCAGGTTCGGGTTGTTCTCGCTGAGCCAAAACGGCCCGGTCCCAATGGGGTACCAGTCGAGCCTGAGGTTGCGCTCGGCCATGCCCGGCTGGCCGTAGAAGCGCTCGGCCTCCCAGGGCATGGGGGCGAAGAAGGGCATGGCGAGCCAGTAGAGGAACTGGGGGTACTTGCCCTTGATGCGCACCCGATAGGTGTAACGGTCGACCACCTCGGCACCCGCGAAGGGGACCTCGCGCAGATCCAGATAGGGTCGCGCACCCCCCCCCGCCTCAGGGGCCGGGGCGGCCGCCTCGATGCGCTCGCCCAGCTCCTTGAAATCGAGGATGTACTCCTGCATCACGCCGGCGATCGGTGAGTGCAGCCAGGGGACGGCGAGCCGCTTGACCTGGTGGACGTAATCGGCGGCGACGAGCTCCCGCGTCCCCGCGACCGGGAAGTCGGCCAGGACCTTGACCCGCCGCAGGGCGTCCGGCGCGAGGTCATGGTAGCGATAGAAGCCGGTCTCGTCCTTGGCGAAGGCGGGATGCGGCTGATAGAGGATGCCCGGCTGGATGCGCACCAGGTATTCGCTGACCGCGATCTCATCGGCGGGGGCGTCCTCCGGCAGCTCCCGCCCATCGGCCGCGAGATAGCGCGGGACCGGCACGGACTCCGCCGTCAGCGGCACCAGGGTGAAGGGCCGCAGCAGGAGGTGATACTGCAGCGGCGGCTCGTAGACCTGGGCGAGGAAGGCGTACTCGTTCGAGCTGTAAGAGCGCACGGGATCGAGGTGCTTGGGCCGCTCGGAGAAGGAGCTGTAGACGATGTTGGCCAGCGCCTGATCCTGCGGGTAAGGGTCGTTCCAGGGCCCCTCACCGCAGCCGCTCAGACCCAAGATCATGGTTAAGAGCGCGACCGTGAGCGTCGCGCGAAGCGCGCTCGGCGTCCCCCTCGCCCTGCGGAAGGGGGCCGGGTTGAGGGACAGGGACAGGGCGCCCGCGGCCTTCCTGGCCCGGGGTGGCGCGGGCGCCATGTCCTTTAGCGCCGGTGCCGACCGCCTGCGCCGCGCAGTATCCAACAGCCGAGCTTTCACCGGATTCGCACTTTCTGTAGTGTTACGGCTCCGCTGGGGGCGGGGCGGGCGACCCGAGATCGCCGGTCCCCATGATGGCACCCGCTCGCCCTCCTGTCAGCCCAAGGGTCGGCGTGAGGCTCCGGGCACAGAGCGGGCGCCGGACCCGGCCCCTACTCCGGTTCCGCAACCACGCAGAGGTCGAGCGCATGGGTTTCCTTCAAGAGAAACGGGCACTGATCACGGGGGTCGCAAGCAATCGCTCGATTGCTTGGGGCGTGGCGCAGGCGATGCATCGCGAGGGTGCCGAGCTCGCCTTCAGCTATCAGGGCGAGAAGCTCAAGGGCCGGGTCGAGGAGCTGGCGGCCAAGTGTGGCTCCGACCTCGTGGTCGAGCTCGACGTGGCGAGCGACGCCCAGATCGACCAGGCCTTCGCCGCTCTCGCCCAGCGCTGGGACGGGCTCGACATCATCGTCCACTCCATCGGCTTCGCGCCCCGCGAGCAGCTCGAGGGGGAGTACATCGATGCCGTCACCCGCGAGGGCTTCGCCATCGCCCACGACATCAGCTCGTACAGCTTCGCCGCGCTCGCCAAGGCCGGCCGGCCACTGATGCGCGGCCGCAACGGCGCGCTGCTGACGATGAGCTACCTGGGGGCGGTGCGGGCGGTGCCGAACTACAACGTGATGGGGCTCGCCAAGGCGAGCCTCGAGGCGAACGTGCGCTATCTGGCGGCATCGCTCGGCCCCGAGGGGACCCGCGTCAACGCCGTCTCGGCGGGGCCGATCCGCACGCTGGCGGCCTCCGGGATCGCGGACTTCCGCTCGATGCTCAAGCAGGTGGAGGAGCGCACGCCACTGCGGCGCAATGTGACCATCGACGAGGTCGGCAACGCCGCCGCCTTCCTGTGCTCCAATCTCGCCTCGGGGATCACTGGCGACGTGCTCTACGTCGACACCGGCTACCACATCCTTGGGCTCGGCTGACCGCGATCGCGGCGCCCCGCACGCTTGGGTGGCCCCGGGCGGGCGAGCCGCGAACCCCATCAGGCCGCCGACGGGCGGCCTGATGCCTCGGGCGATTCGCCGGCAATCGCCTTAGTCAAATCCGCTCGCGCTGCGCAAGGGGCGCCGCTCGATCTTGGCGCGCCGCTGCAGGTCTTGCAGGAGATCGTCGAAGTGGGCACTCCCAGTGCGCTGGGCCAGCTCACGCGCCTGCTGTCCGCGCGCGGCCGGATCGAGGGTGTCCAGGTCGCCGTCAACCACCTGCGAGACGACCACCACGACCGCGTCACCGTCCGGCAGCGCTCGGCCGCCGGCGCTCACCGCCCCCTCGGCGGGACGGGGCAGGGTGAAGGCCAGGCTGCGGATCGGCTCTGGGATCTGAGCCGCATCGCGGCCGACGACACCCGCCTGCGTCACCGCGTACTGAGCCGCCGCACCCGCAAGGGATTCGCCGGCCCTCAGCCGCTCGACGACGTCATCGGCGAGTCTTTGTGCCGCCGCAGCGGCACGTTCCGCGCGCAGCGTCCGAACGATCTCTTCACGCACCGCATCGAGCGGGCGCGCGGCCGCCTCCTCATGCTCGGCGACACGCAGGGCGATGGCCTGCAGGACCTGGGGCTCTGGCTCGATGAGGTCGCTGTTCAACCCCTGACGGAGGACCTCGTCGCTAAAGGCGGCGGCGATCACCCGACGATTGGCGAAGAACCCATCGCCCCCGGAGCGATCGAGCCAGTCGCTGGTCTGCAGCTCCAGACCCAAGGCCTCCGCGGCGGGCTCCAGACTGTCCGGGGACTCGTAGGCGAGCGTCGCCAGGCGCTCCGCCCACTCGAAGAACAGCCCCTCCGCACCCCGTCGACCGGCCTCGGCCAGGAGCTCGTCGCGGACCTCCTCGAACGGCCGGACCTCGGCCTCGTCGATCGCCGTGACCTCGATCAGGTGATAACCGAAGGCCGAGCGCACCGGCTCACTCAGGACTCCGCGCTCGAGCACGAACGTCGCCTGGTCGAACGCTGGGTCCATCAGCCCCCGCTCGAAGGTCCCCAGGTCCCCGCCCTGCTGGGCCGAGCCTGGGTCCTCCGACGCCTCCCGAGCGACTTCGGCGAACGGCTCCCCCGCCAGGATGCGCTCCCGAAGCGCCTGGAGACGGGCCTTGGCATCGGCCTCCGATCGGGCATCGGCGTCCGGCGCAAGCCGCACCAGGATGTGGCGCACCGAGCGCTGCTCGCTGCGCCGGAAGCGGTCGAGATCCGCCTCGTAGGCGGCACGCAGGGCCTCTTCGTCTAACGATGGCGCCGGCTCCACGGCGTTGGCGTCGAGCACCAGATACTGCACCCGCACGCGCTCCGGGACCTGGAAGCGGTCCTGGTTGGCGCGGTAGTAGGCGACGATCTCCTCCTCGCTGATGGGCTCGTCGCTCAGGAAATCCGCCTTGGGGACGCGCACATAGCTCAGGTCCCGTTGTTGGCGGTCCAGGCGCAGCGTCTCGCGCAGCTCGCGCTCCGTCACCAGCTCGCTCGCCACCAGCGCGCGCTCCAACTGGGAGCCGACGATGCGCTGGCGCAGCCCTTCCTCATACTGGACCTGGCTCAACCCTTGGAGCTGGAGCATGCGCTCGTACGCGTCGCGCGCGAAACGCCCGTCGCGCTGAAAGGCGGGGTTGCTCATGATCGCGGTGCGCAGCTCGGCGTCGGAGGCACGGAGCCCCATCTCGCGGGAGACCTGAAGGAGCAGGGTCTCCTCGATGATCTGCTCGAGGACCTGGGGACGCATCACCCGGTCGTCGAAGAGCTCCGGGCGAAAGGCCGCGCCGAGCTGATCGCGCAACCGCGTGCGCACCTGGTGGTAACGCTGCTCGAACTCCCTCTCCGTGATCTCGATGCCGTTGACCTTGGCGACCACCGGCTCGGAGCCTACCCCCAAGTACGACTGAATTCCCCAGAGGGCGAAGGGGATGCTGATCAGGATCACGATCGCCCAGGCGATCCAACCCTGGGCGCGCTCACGAATCGTCTGGAGCATGGCTTCTCGGCGGGCGATGTTGGACAAACGAAAACGGGGTACCCGGAACCGGATACCCCGCTTGGGGTTGTTGGCGGAGTGGACGGGACTCGAACCCGCGACCCCCGGCGTGACAGGCCGGTATTCTAACCAACTGAACTACCACTCCTTTTTCACGTGGTGGGTGCTGCAGGGATCGAACCTGCGACCCTCGCCTTGTAAGGGCGATGCTCTCCCGGCTGAGCTAAGCACCCCGACGGCGAAAGGTCATTGTATCGCGTCCTTGAGGGCCTTGCCAGCCTTGAAGCTGGGGGTCTTAGAGGCCGCGATCTCGATGCTCGCGCCGGTCTGAGGATTACGCCCCGTGCGGGCGGCTCGCTCCTTGACCGTGAACGTCCCGAACCCGATCAGCGAGACGCTCTGTCCGTTTTTCAGCGCGACGGCGACGGCGTCGGTCAACCCATCGAGGGCTCGTGCCGCTGCTGACTTGGAGATATCCGCCGCCTCCGCCATCTTTTCGACGAGATCCGACTTGTTCATTAATCCCCCTATTGGTTGAGAAGATGAGTCTTCCAGGACCTGGCCAGACTCGGGCGAGCGCACGATGACTGGCCTGGGTTTATAGCGAGCGCCCCAATACCTGTCAAGCAAGCCCAAGCCGTCCAATCCCGAGCGGAGTGCTGGACCGTCGCGAACCAACACCGATTAGCAAGGGTAATGCCGCACCGCCTCGGACAGCGTCAATCCAGCAACGTGCCGCAGGGCTTGCGGTTTGGCGATTAACGATCTGACTCGATGAGCGGAAATCGGGCGGCCGGTGCTCGAGGACGCACCCATTGTACCGCCAACACGAGCATTCCCACTCACCCAAGCGCTTGAAAAAAAGAACTGGAAGACGGCGTCTTCCAGTTCCATGCCCATTCTCAGCGGCCGCGTATCCGTCGCCCGCAGCGCGCCGCGCCCCCCTCGCCGCCGGGGCGAGGGTCGGGGTGCGTCAGCGGAACGCTCAATCTCCGCTTCACTGCAATCACCGGCCCTGTGCGAGGATCGCCGCTATTGCGGCTCAGTGGTGCGTGCGCGCACCCGTCCCCTTCTTGCGACCGGGCTTGGTGACCGCCGGCGCCTGAGGCCGCTCTTCCACCGCCCCCTCTTGTCCAGAGGCAACCGCCGGCTCCCGACGCTCACCGAGCGCCACATCGAGCACCTCGTCAATCCAGCGCACAGGCCGGATGTCGAGATTCTGCTTGATGTTTTTCGGGATCTCGGTGAGGTCCCGCTCATTCTCATACGGGATCACCACGATCTCGATCCCGCCTCGGTGGGCCGCGAGGAGCTTCTCCTTGAGCCCGCCGATGGGTAGGACCTCCCCGCGCAGGGTGATCTCGCCCGTCATGGCAACGTTCGAGCGGACCGGCACCTTGGTCAGCGCCGAAACCAGGGCGGTGCACATGGCGACTCCCGCGCTCGGGCCGTCCTTGGGCGTCGCACCCTCCGGGACATGGACGTGCACGTCGTACTTCTGGTGGAAGTCGGGCTCGATCCCGAGGGCGTCGGCCCGGCTGCGCACGACGGTCATCGCCGCTTGGATGGACTCCTGCATCACGTCGCCAAGCTGGCCGGTGTAGGTAAACTTGCCCTTGCCCGGCACCAGCGCCGACTCGATCCGCAGCAGCTCGCCGCCGACCTCGGTCCAGGCGAGACCAGTGACCTGCCCGACCTGGTCGAACTCCTCGGCGCGACCATAACGGAAGCGCTGCACGCCGAGGTATTTCTCCAAGGCCTTCGGGGCGACAACGACGGTCCCCGTGCGCTTCTTGAGCAGGACCTCCTTGACCACCTTGCGACAAATCTTGGAGATCTCTCGCTCCAGGTTGCGCACCCCCGCCTCGCGGGTGTAGTGGCGGATGATGTCGCGGACCGCGCCCTCGCGAATCACCAGCTCACCCGACTTCAGGCCGTTGTTTCGCATCTGTTTCGGGATCAGATACTTCTCCGCGATGGCGACCTTCTCGTCCTCCGTGTAGCCCGAGAGGCGAATGACCTCCATGCGATCGAGCAGGGCCGGGGGAATGTTCAGCGTGTTGGCGGTAGCGACGAACATCACCTCGGAGAGATCAAAATCGACCTCCAGGTAATGATCGTTAAAGGTGTGGTTCTGCTCCGGATCAAGCACCTCGAGCAGGGCCGAAGCGGGGTCGCCGCGGAAGTCCATCGCCATCTTGTCGATCTCGTCGAGCAGGAAGAAGGCGTTGCGGGAGCTCACCTTGGAGAGGTTCTGAATGATCTTGCCGGGCAGCGCCCCGATGTAGGTGCGACGATGGCCGCGGATCTCCGCCTCGTCCCGCACCCCGCCGAGTGACATGCGCACGAACTTGCGGTGAGTGGCACGCGCGATCGATTGACCAAGGGAGGTCTTGCCGACGCCCGGCGGCCCGACCAAGCAGAGGATCGGGCCCTTGAGCTTGCGCACCCGCTGCTGCACCGCGAGGTACTCCAAGATGCGCTCCTTCACCTTGGCGAGCCCGTAGTGATCGGCCTCGAGGACCTCTTCGGCGACCCGAATGTCGTTGCGGATACGGGTGCGCTTCTTCCACGGCACGTTGACCAGGGTATCCACGTAATTGCGCACCACGGTCGCCTCGGCCGACATGGGCGACATGAGCTTGAGCTTGTTGAGCTCCCCCAGGGCCTTGGCCTTGACATCACGCGGCATGCCGGCGGCCTCGATGCGCCGGTTGAGATCCTCGATCTCGTTGGGGGCGTCCTCGAGCTCGCCGAGCTCTTTTTGGATCGCCTTCATTTGTTCGTTGAGATAGTACTCCCGCTGGTTCTTCTCCATCTGCCGCTTCACACGGCCGCGGATACGCTTCTCCATCTGCAGGATGTCGTTCTCGGCCTCCATCAGCCCCATGAGGTGCTCGAGCCGGGCCTGCACCCCAACCATCTCCAGCACACGCTGTTTCTCATCGAGCTTGAGGGACATGTGCGCGGCCATGGTGTCGGCGAGCCGACCGGCCTCGTCGATGCTCGCAAGGGAGGTGAGGACCTCGGGCGGGACCTTTTTGTTGAGCTTGACGTACTGGTCGAACAGATTGACCGCGGAGCGCATCAGCACCTCTTGCTCGCGCTCGTCCGCCTCGATCTCCTCCGCTAAGGGCACGGCCATCGCCGTGAAGGCACCCTCGATACCGACGAACCGCTCGATACGGGCCCGCTGATTGCCCTCCACCAGCACCTTGACCGTACCGTCGGGGAGCTTCAGCAGTTGCAGGATGTTGGCGAGGGTACCAACCGAGTGGAGGTCTTTGATCGCCGGGTCGTCGACCTCGGCGCTCTTCTGGGCCAGCAGCAGGATCTGCTTATCGCCGGACATGGCGCTGTCGAGCGCCCGGATGGATTTCTCCCGGCCAACAAACAGCGGGATCACCATGTGCGGATAGACCACGACGTCCCGCAGCGGCAGGACGGGCACTTCCTGAGTTGTCGTGGCGGATTTGGGCGAATCTTTCAGGGTCATGAAAACCTGCGCTAGCTTAGGGGTCGGGTTGGCATGAGGGGGCTGGGACACCGCCCTGCGGCGGCACCGGCTGCGATCCCTCAAGCGATGATTGGCTCAACGGCACCAGGACCGTGGCGGAAGGATTAGGGCAATCGAGCCCCTCTTCAACGCTCGACCGCCTCAGCGCGGGGACGATGCGCCCCGAGGCGCTCAGTCCGAGGCCGCGAGCTGCTTCTCGGGGCGCTCGTAAATGATCAGGGGAGAGGTCTCCCCGCAGATGACAGAGCGGTCGACAACGACCTTGCAGACGTTATCCATCGACGGCAGGTCGTACATGATGTCGAGCAGGACCTGCTCCACGATCGTGCGCAGCCCGCGGGCACCGGTCTTGCGCTCCATGGCCTTGTGAGCGACCTCCCGTAGCGCGTCGTCGCGCAGATCGAGCTCACAGCCCTCCATCTGGAACAATCGACCGTACTGCTTGACCAGCGCGTTCTTCGGCTCGGTCAGGATCTGCATCAGGGCCGCCTCATCGAGCTCCTCGAGGGTGGCGACGACCGGCAGACGACCGACGAACTCCGGGATCAAGCCGTAGCGAATCAAGTCCTCCGGCTCGACGGAGTTCAGCACCTCGCCGATCTTCTTCTCGTCGCTCGGGCCCTGAACATCGGCTGAAAAGCCGATGCCGCCCTTCTTCGAACGGTTGCGGATGACCTTCTCGAGCCCGGCGAAGGCACCGCCGACGATGAACAGGATGTTCGATGTATCGACCTGGAGGAATTCCTGCTGCGGATGCTTGCGGCCGCCTTGTGGGGGGACCGAGGCGATGGTGCCTTCGATCAGCTTGAGCAGGGCCTGCTGCACGCCCTCACCGGAGACGTCGCGGGTAATCGACGGGTTATCCGACTTGCGCGAGATCTTATCGATCTCGTCGATATAAACGATTCCGGTCTGGGCCTTTTCGACGTCGTAATCGCACTTCTGCAAGAGCTTTTGAATGATGTTCTCGACGTCCTCGCCGACGTAGCCCGCCTCGGTCAGGGTGGTGGCGTCGGCAATGGTGAAGGGCACGTTCAGAAGCCTGGCCAAGGTATCGGCCAAAAGGGTCTTCCCGGAGCCGGTCGGCCCGATGAGGAGGATATTGCTCTTGGCGATCTCGATCTCTTCCTTGGCCTCGGTCGCCTCGAGGCGTTTGTAATGGTTGTAAACCGCAACCGACAGGACCTTTTTTGCACGCTCCTGGCCGATCACGTATTGGTCGAGTATGGCCTTGATCTCACGGGGCTTGGGGAGCTTGCTGGTCGCCTGCCCCATGCCCTCCTCCATCTCCTCGCGGATGATGTCGTTGCACAGCTCGACGCACTCGTCACAGATGAAGACGGACGGACCGGCGATCAGCTTGCGGACCTCGTGCTGACTCTTACCACAGAATGAGCAGTAGAGGAGCTTGCCGTCGTCGCCTTTGCTGTGGGTGCTCATCGAGTCTTGCTCTCCAGAAGGTCTCTCTAGATTTGGCGAACGCGCGCTCTCCCCCGATCTGCGAGACCGGGAGCCTCCTGTTGCGATACCCGCCTACGCCTCCAGTCCCGAAAAGCGGCAATCGACGCGGGAATCCGGAAGCTGCGTTGAGCGGACTCCGCCGGCACATCCGCCGTAAGGACGGGAAGCGCCGAGCCCGTTGGAAACGGCTGGGCCAATCATAGCGGTTTGCCCTGAGATGGCAAGGCGAGGACGGCGCCCAAGAGCGCTGCCCCCGGCAAGCCGGTACGCACTCGAGATATCACCGTCGCGCCGCCACCAACGCCCAAAGGTGGGTCGCTCGCGTGCGAAGATGGGACAAAAAACCAAGCCTTAGGATGAAAGTCGCGCCCAGCGCGCTCCATCTCCCCCTCGCCCTCTGGGAGAGGGCCGGGGTGAGGGAAACGGCCATGGCGAGCAGCGCCTTTCCTGGTCTGGGGTGGCGCTGGTCGCCATGGCCTTACGATGAAAGTCGCGCGCAGCGCGCTCCCTCTCCCCCTCGCCCTCTGGGAGAGGGCCGGGGTGAGGGAAACGGCCATGGCGAGCAGCGCCGTTCCTGGTATGGGGTGGCGCTGGTCGCCATGGCCGTTAGGCAATTGCCGGCAAACCATGCATCAGATCGCGAAGGATGTTCGTTTACCTGCGACGACTGCCGACGGGCGCATCGTCGGGCGATGAGACGGTCGGCGCGACGCCGAAGACGGGCGAAAGGAAGAGTGAGACGGTGCCTGATTCGACAGAAATCACCTCAGGTCGCGGCCGCAGCCACGCGCTCATCGAGGACCTTGTCGACCAGCCCGTACTGGACGGCGTCCTGCGGACCCATGAAGCGATCGCGCTCGGTGTCCACGCCGACCTTATCCACGGGCTGCCCGGTGTGACGCGCGAGGATCTCGTTCAACTGCTCGCGAATGTGCAGGATCTCGCGGGCGTGGATCTCGACATCCGTCGCCTGCCCCTGAAAACCACCCAAGGGCTGATGAATCATCATGCGCGAGTGGGGCAGACAGTATCGCTTGCCCGCAGCACCGCCAGCGAGGAGCAGCGCCCCCATGCTCGCGGCCTGACCGATGCACATGGTGCTGACGTCGGGCCGGATGAAGCGCATGGTGTCGTAGATCGCGAGCCCTGCCGTCACCGATCCGCCCGGGGAGTTGATATAGAGATGGATATCCTTCTCCGGATTCTCGGACTCGAGGAAGAGGAGCTGGGCCACGACCAGGTTGGACATATAGTCCTCCACCGGGCCGACTAGGAAGATCACGCGCTCCTTGAGCAGGCGCGAGTAGATATCGAAGGAACGCTCGCCCCGCGCCGTCTGCTCGATGACGATCGGCACCAGGCCGAGCCCTTTGGGGTCCCATTCGCTGTACGCTGAGAGGATGCTCATGGTCGCTTCACCGCGCCGGTCTTTGTCATAACAGTGGAAGTCGCGCCCCGCGCAATCTGCTTCTTGCTGGCCCTGTGGGCGGGGACCAGAGCCGGAAGGTTGTGCGGGCGCCGTGCGCGACTCGACCAATCAACCCAAGGCAGACGCGCCGGTCGCCTGCGTGAAGGTGGTGTGCTCGTCCACGATTGCAACTTGGCCCAGCACCCAGTCGACCACCTGATCTTCGAGGGCGAGGCTCTCCACCGAGGCAAGGTGCTGACGGTCGCCGTAGTAGTAGTCGATCACCTCCTGCGGGTCCTCGAAGGTCGACGCCATCTCCTCGACCAGAGCACGCACCCGCGCCGGCTCCGCCGTGATGCCGTTGACGCGCACGACCTCCGCGAGGATCAACCCGAGTGCAACCCGCCGCCTGGCCGCCTCCTCGAAGAGCTGATCGGGGAGCTCGAACTGGCCGCCGCCGGCGTTCTGGCGGCTCTGCTCCTTGAGGACGCCGATCTCTGCCTTGACAAGGCCCTCCGGCAGCTCGATCGGGTTGGCCTCCAGCAAGAGATCCAACACCTGATTCTTGACCCGTGCCCGCAGGCGCTGATTCAGCTCGCGCTCCATGTTCCGACGCACATCCGCGCGCAGACGCTCTAGGTCACCACCGGCGATCCCGAGGGCGCGCGCGAGCGCCGCATCGAGCTCAGGCAGCACAGGCTCGGCGACTTTTGAGACGCGGATGTCGTAGGTGACGGACCGCCCCTTGAGATGGGCGACCGGGTACTCGTCTGGGAGACGCAGGTCCAATCGACGCTCCTCGCCCGCACTCGCCCCAAGCAGACCAGCCTCGAAACCGGGCACAGCGCGCCCGCTGCCGAGCTCGAGCTCGGTGTCCTCTGCGCTCCCGTCGGGGACGTCCTCGCCGTCGACCTTCGCCGTGAACGACAGCGTCAGACGGTCCCCCTGCTGAGCGGGCCGGTCCGCCTCGCTCCAGCTCCGGCGCTGACGGCGAATGCGCTCGATCATGGCGGCCACGTCGTCCTCCGTCACCTCGGCCACGGGGCGCTGTATGGACTTCCCCGCGAGCGCGACGAGCTCGATCGTTGGCAAGACCTCGAACGTCGCGGTATAGGCGTACCGCTTCTGATCGAGCTCCGGCTCGACGCTGGGCTTTCCCGCGGGGCGCAGGTGCTCTTGGCTGAGCGCCTCGGGGAAGGTCGACTCGACCATCTGGCCGAAGACCTCGGACTGGACCTGGGCACCAAAGCGCTGACGCAGGACCTTCAGCGGGACCTTTCCGGGACGGAAACCGGGCAGCCGAACGGTGCGGGCAAGCTCGCGCAGCCGCTTGTCGACCTCCGCCTCGAACCGCTCCGGCGGCAAGTCCACGCGCATCCGCCGGTGTAGCCCCTCTGCGCTCTCCACTGATACCTGCATCGTCTTCGCCTCTCTCCTCAGAGCTCGTTCACGGGCGGAATGGCCAAGAAGCGGACGCCGCGATCGACCGGACCCGCGATCATACGCCCCGGCGTTGCCGAGCCGGGGTGACTGGCCGTACATCCAGCCGCGGGAGGGCGTTGGGCGGCGAGATGTCGATCACCCCCCGAGCCTCGCTGACCGCTCAACCCACACCCGCGGGAATGCCACAAAGCGGGTTAGTTTAGCGGCTCCCCTCGCGCTCTGCCACACGATCGAACGTATCCGGCGCCTTGTCCGCCGGGGTCGGCATCGGATAAGGTGGCCCGCATGAACTTCGCGGAGCTTCGCGGCGGCGGCGGACACTGGATCGAGGGGTACGCGCCCGGACGCATCCTCATCGACGGTCGCAGCTACCAGGAGGGGCTGATCCTCAGTCCCGAGCGCATCATTTCGGGCTGGGGACCAAGCACCCCTGCGAAGCTGACCAGTGAGCACGTCGCCGAGCTGATGGCACTCGCACCCCAGGTCATCCTCATCGGCACGGGCGCCCGTCAGGTCTTGCCCCCGATCGAGGTGCTCGAGACCGCCCTGGCCCGCGGGGTGGGGATCGAGATCATGGACACTGGCGCGGCCTGCCGCACCTACAACCTGCTGATGGCCGAGGGGCGCAAGGTCGCCGTTGGACTCATGGTCGACTGAGTCCTCGCGCTGCGCCCTCCACACCCGAGCCCAGAAGGAGCCGCCCTGCGATGGACCTCAAGATGTTCCTCTCTGTGCTCGCCGTGGCCGTCCTCGGCTTCGTCGGCATCTACCTGCTCCTTCCCGAGGAGGTGAACGACGGCGTGGTCCGGCTGCCCTGGCAGGCAGAAATCGACGACCAGGGCCGCAACCGGGCGTTCGGCTTCACCCTGGGCGAGACCCGACTCTCGGACGTTCGCGCGGTCTTCGGCGAGGAAGGCAAGCTCAGCCTATTCGCGCAGCCGGCAGACGGGACCTATGCGGTAGAGGCCTATTTCTCCCAGATCTACCTCAACCGACTGAGGGCGGACTTCGTGATGAACCTGGTCGTCGACCAGGACACCCTCGCCGAGATGTACGAGCGGGGGCTGCGCATCAGCCAGCTCGGCAGCGGGGCCAAGCGTGTGACCCTCGACCCCGACGATGCCAAGCGCCTCGCCGACCACCCGATCCGCGGGATTACCTATCTGCCATGGAAATCGCTCGACGCCGAGATCATCGAGCGACGCTTCGGGCCGCCCGCAGAGCGCGCGACCGAGGAGAAGACGGGGGTGACCCACTGGCTGTATCCGGATCGCGGGCTCGACATCGGTCTCGACCCGCGCGGCGGGGTCGTCATCCAGTACGTCAACCCCACCGACTTCGCGGCGCTCACCACCCCGCTGCGGGCCGAGCCAGTGGCGCCTGCCACGGACCCGGCCGAGTAGCCTGCGCACACGGGTCAGGCTCGCGGGCGGCCGCCTCCGCGAGCCACTCGCCCTCGGGGAGAGGGGCGGCGTGAGGGAATCGGCCCTATCGAGCAGCGCCCAGCATGGTTTGGGCTGGCGCTGGCCGCCGTGGACATCAAGGCCCCGACCGCTCGCCCGCCTCCCGATCATTGGACGATGGGTTCGCGGCGGGCTGTTGCGCCGACGGGGCTTCCTCCGTCTCATCCGCATCGGGGAAACGACGCCGGTCCTTGCGGCGCTCCTCATCCATCAAGATCCGCTGCGAGTCGCCCTCCAAGTCGTCGAACTGGCCGCTGCGTGCCGCCCAGAACAGCACCGCAAGGGCCGCGAGGCCCACCAGCAGCATGCCGGGGATGAGGCTGTAGATGACTTCCATCGCGGCTCGTACCTCCAGCTCAACGGCCTCGGGTACGCTGGAACAGGGAGCGGATGCGTGCCGAGTTGCTGATCACCGCGAGCGAGGAGAGCGGCATGGACACCGCCGCCACCAGCGGGGTGACCAGTGCCGCCATCGCCAGCGGGATCATGATCAGATTGTAGGTGATCGAGATCCCGATGTTCTGGCGGATCGTCCTCAGCGTCCGCCGGGACAGGGCCGCGGCCTGAGAGACCTTGTCGAGCTGGCTGTGCATCAAGACGATATCGGCGCTCGCGATGGAGACGTCGGTACCGCTGCCCATCGCAATGCCGACATCCGCGCGCACCAGGGCGGGGGCGTCATTGACGCCGTCACCCACCATCGCCACCTGACCGCCGGCGCGCTGGAGGTCAGCAATGACGCGGTCCTTGTCTTCCGGGAGCACCTCGGCGATCACCTCGACCCCGCCGAGCCGATCGGCGATCCGCTCGGCCGCGGCGCGGCGGTCTCCCGTCAGCAAGGTCACACGGATACCCTGCCCTTTGAGCCCCGCGACGACCTGTGCCGCCTCCGGCCGCAGCCGGTCCTCAACCGCGAGGCGCAGGACCCGAGCGCCGTCGATCGCCACATCGAGATGGCTGGCGCTCGCCTCCCCGCGCCTCGCCCCAGCGGCAACGAGCTCGGCATCCGCCCGGACGCCGTTGCGCTCGAGCCAGGCGGGGGTGCCCGCAATCACCACCCGGCCGTCGACTCGGCCGCGGATACCCTGGCCAGGGCGCACCTCGATCTCGCCCACTTCTCGCCCGCCCTGGTCGATGCCCTGACGGGCGCAGAGCTCCAGCACCGCCACGGCGACCGGGTGCTCCGAGAAGCGCTCGAGGGCCGCAAGGTCGGCGAGGACCTCGCGTACCTGCGGGTCGGCGATCGGCTCGGCGCCTTCGACCTCCCAGGCGCCCTGGGGTGTGGACAGGGCCATGACCGAGGGTCGCCCCTCGGTCAGCGTACCCGTCTTGTCGAACACGAAGTGGTCGATGGACGAGAGGCGCTCGAGCACGGCGCCAGTCTTGATCAGGATGCCTTCCCGCGCCGCGAGTCCGGAGGCGACCGCGATCGCCATGGGGGTGGCCATGCCGAAGGCGCAGGGGCAGGTGATGATCAGCACCGCGGTGGCCGCCATCAAGGCCACCTCGAAGTCGCTGCGCACCCACCACAGGAAGGTAAGCGTCGCCAGCGTGAGGGTCACCGCGACGAACCAGGGGACGATGCGATCGGCGGTGCACTGGATCGGGGCCTTGCTCGCCTGGGCGTCCTCGACCAGGGCGATGATGCGCCCCAGGGCGGTGTCTTTGAGTAGCCCGTCGACCTCGACCCGCAGCGGTCCCGATCCGTTCAGGGTGCCGGCACAGACCGAATGGCCCGCGTGCTTGACGACGGGGGTCGACTCCCCCGTCAACATCGACTCGTCGATGCTGCTCTCGCCGAAGACGATCCGGCCGTCGACCGGGATCTTCTCCCCCGGGCGCACCAACACGGTCTCGCCGCGCTTGACCGCCCGGATCGGAACCACGGCCTCCTCACCTTCCCGTAGCACCGTCGCCACCCGAGGCTGAAGATCGAGCAGGCGCTGAGTGGCGGCGACCGCACGGCGCTTGGAAAGCGACTCCAGGAACCGCCCAACCAGGATCACGAAGAGGAAATTCACCACCGTGTCCCAGTAGACGTCGCTGACCGTCGTACCGGTGACGGTGACGTAGAGGGAGTAGAGGTACGTGATCGAGGCGCCGATCGCGATGGGTAGATCCATGCTCAGATTGCGGTTGCGCACCCCGATCCACGCCCCCCGATAGAAGGGCCAGCCGGAGTAGAGCAGGGTCGGCGTGGCGATGGCGAACCCAAGCCAATGGAACAGACTGCGGAACTCCCCCTGATCCGCGCCCGTATAGAGCGCGATGGAGATCCACATCAGGTTCATCATCGCGAAGCCCGCGAAGGCCATGCGGTAGAGCAGCGCCCGGTTGTGGCGGGCGAGCGACCCCTCGGCCGCCTCGGGGTCGAAGGGCAGGGCGGCGTAGCCGATCTCACCCAGCCGGCGAAGCGCCTGCGAGAGCTTGAGGCGGCGGTTGTCCCAGCGCAGCTTGAGGCGCCGCCCGGTGAGATTGACGCGCGCCTCCTCGACCCCCGGGAGGGCCTGGAGGCTGTTCTCGATCAGCCAGACACAGGCGGCACAGTGGATCCCCTCGACCAGGAGGTTGATCTCCCGCTCGTCCCCAAGGGCATCCAGGTACTCGGCCTGGACCTCGTCGAGGTCGTAGAGGGCGAGGTCCTTGGGCGGCTCCGGTGGCGGGCCCAAGACCTCCCCGTCCGGGGTGCGCTGGTAGAAGCCATCGAGACCGGCGGCGTGAATGGCCTCGCACACCGACTTGCAGCCGGTGCAGCAGAAACCCCGCTCGGCCCCTGCCACCCGGCTGGCGACGCGCGCCTTGGGTGCGACCGGCAGCCCGCAGTGGTAGCAGCGCGCGCCCGCGCGCTCCGCGGCTTGGAGGGGGAGGACGGGCTCAGCGAGCGCCTCTTCGCTGCTGGTCACGAATCACGGGCGCTGGACGTTGATGCGCTGGCCAACCGTGTACTCTTCTCCCCCAGTGCGCACGGCGACCAGGGTGTCCCAGACGCCGATCAGCGGGAAGCTCACATCCGCCACATAACGCCCGCGGCCCTCCACCGCCATCGGCAGGGAGAAGTCCCTGGCCTTGTCCGACGGCCGGTAGGCATGGAGCTCGACACTCTCCGGGACGACCGGCTGACCCGCCCGATCGACCAGAAAGAACCGGATCTTCGCCGCCTTCCCCGCCTGGATGCCCTCCGGGATATCGGCCCGCATCTCCCAACCGGGATTGCGCTGGAGCCGGGTGAGCATGGTCCGCTCGTAGTCCTGGCCGCGCTCGTAGTAGTTGTCCACCACCAACCCCGGATTGGTGGTGACGGCTAAGTAGACCATGGTCGCGTTCACCCCGAGCACGACGACGAGCAACCCGATCCAGGCGATCACCCAGGGACTGCGCCAAGCGGGGAGGGTCTTGGTTGTCTCTATGGAATCCATCGTTCTCTCCGGCCTCTGTTGTCTCGTTATCGCGTCTCGCCAGGGCCGCCCAGGCTTTTAGCGGGCCGGGCCCATGAACACGGTCTGACGCTGGCTCTGAACCCGCTGACCGCCCGACATCGCGCCTTCCACGTGGAAGCTCAGCGGCACGCGATCGCTTTGCAGATCCTTCCGTGGGATGCGCACCAGCACGGTGGCGGGAGACACCGTACCCTGGGCCGCGGGGACCGGCTCCTCGGCCCCGACCAACTGCAACGTCGCCGGACCACCCGACACGCTCACCCGAACGGCGAGGTCCTCGTTGGTCTTGTTGAGGATCTTGAGCGTGTACTTGTTCTGGATCGAGCCGTCGCTCAGGGTCACGAAGAGCGGCGCGCGCTCTTGCAAGACCTTGAGCTCGATCGCATTCAGCGACGCCAAGCCGTAGATGATACCCGAGAGCGCGACGAGCAGAATCGCGGAATACACCCACACACGCGGTCGCGTCAGCATCGCCTTGGTCGGCCTGCCCTCGATCTCGTCGAGCGAGGCGTAGCGAATCAGCCCCTTGGGCCGGCCAACCTTCTCCATCACCGCATCACAGGCATCGATGCATAGCGCGCAGGTGATGCAGCCCTCTTGCTGCCCGTTACGGATGTCGATCCCGGTGGGACAGACCGCGACGCACTGATTGCAGTCGATACAGTCCCCCGTCGTGCGCTTGTCCGGGCTCTCGCCCTTTTTGACACGCCCCCTTGGCTCGCCGCGCTTGAGGTCATAGGTCGGTAACAGGGTCGTGCGGTCGAGCATCACCCCCTGGATGCGTGCGTAAGGGCAAAGCCAGAAGCATGCCTGCTCCCGAAGCCAGCCCGCGAGCACGTAAGTGCCCACGGTGAACAGGGCGACGGTGACGTAGACGGCGACACCCGCCTCGCCGGCGAAGAAGGTGCGCCAGAGGGTCGGGGCATCGACGAACCAGGCCACGAAGCCTAAACCGGTCGCGAAGCCGATCAGCACCCAAAGGGTGTGCTTGAGGGTCTTGATGCCCGCCTTGCGCAGGTCGACCGGTGCCTTGTCCAGCTTGCGCCGCTGGGGTGGCTGCCCCTCCAGCTTCTCCTCGATCCACGTATAGACGTCGGTCCAGACGGTCTGGAAGCAGAAGAACCCGCACCAGACCCGCCCGGCGAGGGCGGTCGCGACCGCGAGGAGGATGGCAAAGAACAACAACAGCAGCGACAGCATCCAGAAATCCTGGGGGAGTACCGTTGCGCCGAAGATGTGGTACTGCCGGTTGGGGATATCGAAGAGCACCGCCTGGTGTCCGCCCCAACGCAGGTAGGGTCCGAAGAAATAGACCAGCCAGACCGCGGCCGCCGCCCATTTCAGCACCCGCCATTTCCCAGGCAGGCGCTTCGCGTGGATCGTCTCCCCGCCGGTATTGACGTGCCAGTGGACGGACTCCGCATAGAGCTCCTCCACGGTCTTTGTGTGCCCTTCTCCCCTCGTGTCGCTCACTGATCTGCTCCGGAAAGGTCGCTCGTCGCCAGCGGACCAGCGCCGCGGCCGGCCCAACGCGGAAAGCTGCGTATGTTAACCGGCGACGCCCCGCCCGGCATTGCGCAATCGCAATCATAACCGGGTGATTCGGATCGAAAACAAGGCACAAAAAAAGGGGGATTCTGGATCCCCCCCTTGGTTCCGACTGCCCGCTTCGGGCTACTGCCCGGTCTTGTGCTTGGCAGCATCCTCGTTCATCAGTTTGATGACCTTGAATGCCAAGAAGACGAAGATGATGATCGCAATCACGACCATCGCGATCGACATCAGGGTCACCAGGTCCCAGGTTAACGGGTTCATGAGCTCCTCCGATCAGGTTTAGGCGTCGACAGGGGCCGAGTCGCTCGCGGCCCCCGCCGCTCCGACGGGCACTCAGTCAGGGCGTCACTGTCCGCCGCCGAGTTGGTGGACGTAGACCACGAGCTTCTTGATGTCCTGCTCGCTCAACCGGCCTTCGAAGGCCGGCATCACGCCGTCGCGGGTCTGCTCCACGCCGGGCTGATTCACCCCGTACCTGATGGTGTGCCGCGCGCTCTCGTAGCCGCCGGGCGTGAAGCGCCAGATCCCGTCGGCGAGGTTGGCCGCCCCGACCGTCACGACCGATCCGTCGGGCAGTTGCGCCAGGATGCCGTTCGCCTTCTCGCCGTGGCAGGCATTGCACCCCTTGCCGCGATACAGGGCCCAGCCCTCTTCGCTCCCCGGCTGACCCTTGCTGAGCTCCACGACCCAGGTCGCCAGCCCGTCGATCTCGGCCTCACTGAGGATGTCCTTGTACGCCGTCATCGCACCCTTGCGCCCGTTCGCGATCGACTCCGTGAGCTTCGCCGTCGTCCCCCCGAACAGCCAATCGTCGTCGGCCAGCACGGGGAACCCAGGGTTGCCCTGTCCGCCGCTCCCGTGGCAGGCCGAGCAATAGTCGCCGTACAACACCTTGGCCGAGGCGATCGTGTATTGCGTCAGCCCTGGATCGGCGAGGATCTGGTCGGCCTTCATGGTCGCGATTTCTTCCTCGAAGGGCGCACGGACCGCCTCCACCTGTTTCAGCGACTCCTGGTACTCCTTGATCTGCGACCAGCCCAAGATGCCGGGTGTCGGCTCCTGACCGATCGGCCACATCGGGTAGAGAATCGCGTACCCCACCCACCAAAGCACCGATGCCCAGAACCCGATCATCCACCAACGCGGCGCCGGGTTGTTCAGCTCCCTGAGGTTGTCGTCCCAGATGTGCCCGGTGTTGTTCTCACCGGGGAAGGGGTTATGCTCCGCCATGTTTCTCTCCGCTCTCTTTGTCGTCCTCATCGAACGGGATGAATCGCTTGGATTCGAGCTTGTCCCGATTCTTCGGACGAAAAACCTGGAAATAGGCCACAACCATCAGAACGAAGACGACGACGGTGATCGACAGGCCGATCCAGTCGTGCGTCGTCATCGCCCCCCAGTCGGTATGAAAGTGCTCGGCGAGGCTACTCACGATAGACCTTGTTCTCGTCGAGGGTCGCCATGGTCCCCAGGACTTGCAGATAGGTCACGATCGCGTCCATTTCGGTCTTGCCCTCGACCAGCTTGGGCGCCACCTCGATGTCCGCGTCGGTATACGGCACCCCGATGGACTTGAGCCCCTTCATGTGGCGTTGGATCTTGGCCCCGTCAACCCGCGCCTTGTCGAGCCAGGGATAGGCCGGCATCAACGATTCCGGCACGACCGACTTGGGCTGGCGCAGATGGACCCGCTGCCACTCGTCGGAGTACTTGCCACCGACGCGCGCGAGGTCGGGCCCGGTCCGCTTCGAGCCCCACTGGAACGGATGGTCGAATACCGACTCCGAGGCGAGCGAGTAGTGGCCATAGCGCTCTTTCTCATCCCGGAACGGGCGAATCATCTGCGAATGGCAGGTATAGCAACCCTCGCGCGTGTAGACGTCGCGCCCCGCGAGCTCCAATGCGGTATAGGGCCGGACCCCTTCCCCGGCCTTCCAGTTCCAGCTCAGGGCCCCGGCATCATTCACGGCGACGATCGGGTCGACACCGGCCTTGGCCCAGACCAGCTCCGGGTGCTTGTTGTGCTCCATCGTGTTCTTCATGTAGAAGAGCGGCACGATCTCGACCAGCCCGCCGATCGACAGAACGACGGCAGTGACCGTGACGAGGCCCCAGATTCGGACCTCCATCCACTCTTGAAAACCCTTCACCTTGGTTTTTGGCTCAGCCATGATTCTCTACCCTCCCGATCAGGCCGCCGCCGGCACGGCGCGCGCCTTGTTGAGGCTGCCCTCGGAGACCGACTTGCGCACGGTCATGAGGATGTTGAACAGCATCACGATCGCCCCGAAGAGGAAGATCATGCCGCCGATCGCGCGCATCGCGTAATACGGATGCAGGGCATCCACGGACTCCACGAAGGTATAGGCGAGGGTGCCGAACTCGTCGTAGGCCCGCCACATCAGGCCCTGCATGATGCCGGCAACCCACATCGCGACGATGTAGACGACGGTACCGATCGTCGCCGCCCAGAAGTGGAAGTTCACCAGCTTCTCCGAGTACATCTCGGTATGCCAGAGACGGGTCATCAGATGATAGATGGCGCCGATTGAGATACCGGCCACCCAGCCCAGGGCACCCGAGTGCACGTGACCCACCGTCCAGTCGGTGTAATGGGACAAGGCGTTGACGGTCTTGAGTGACATCACCGGCCCCTCGAAGGTGGACATCGCGTAGAAGGCCAGGGCCATGATGAGGAAGCGCAGGACATAGTCGGTGCGCAGCTTGTCCCAGGCACCGGAGAGGGTCATCATGCCGTTTACCGCACCGCCCCAGGACGGGATGATCATGGCCAGGGAGACGGCGGCGCCGAGGGAGCCGGCCCAATCGGGGAGCGCGGTGTACTGCAGGTGGTGGGCACCGAGCCAGACGTAGCCGAACATCAGCGCCCAGAAGTGGATCACCGAAAGGCGGTAGGAATAGATCGGGCGATTCGCTTGCTTGGGCACGAAATAGTACATGATCCCGAGGAACCCGGCGGTGAGGTAGAAGCCGACCGCGTTATGGCCCCACCACCACTGGATCATCGCATCCTGCACCCCGGAGAAGACCGAGTAGGACTTGAACAGGCCGACCGGGATGGCCAGGCTGTTCACCACGTGCAGATAGGTGATCATCACCATCATGCCGAGGAAGAACCAATTGGAGACGTAGATGTGCGGTGTCTTCCGATTGGCGATGGTCATGATGAAGTTGAAGCTGAAGGCGAGCCATACGACCGCGATGAGGATGTCGATCGGCCACTCCAGCTCGGCGTACTCCTTCGCCTGAGTGAAGCCCAGGGGCAGCGTGATGACGGCGAGCACGATGATCGCGTTCCAGCCCCAGAACACGAACCATGCCAGCTTGTCACTCCAAAGACGTACCCCGCAGGTGCGCTGGACGGTATAGAAGGCGGTCGCCATGAGCACGGAGCCGCCGAAGGCGAAGATCACGGCGTTGGTGTGGACCGGACGCAGGCGCCCGAACGATAAGTAAGGGCTGTCGAAGTTGAGGATCGGCCACGCGAGCTGAGAGGCAATCCAAACCCCGACCAATGCACCTACCACCAGATAGACCACCGCCATGATGGTGAACCAGCGTACAACATCGAAGTTGTACTTCTGTTCAAGTCCAGCGTCCATATACCCTCCCCGAGAATGACTGGGAAACACAAGCAAGTACGGGGCCATCCGGCCCCCTGTATCACACCCCGAGCTCCTACGGCACAGCACCGTCAATCTGACTGGATTCAGGTGCAGAAGTCAAGATTGACAGGGCCTTGCGCCGCACCGGCTGCGGGAGCTGACTCACCTTTTCTTGACTTGCGTCAATTGCGTCCCTCGAAAAAATAACCGCATGGCTTGTCCGGAGCCCCCCTTGCTTGAAACACCCCGACGTTGCGACCGACGGTAGCACTCAGGATTTGCCGGGCAGGCGAATGAAAGGTCCACGCGACCCCGTCTTGCGGCTCGGCGCTGACATTCGGCCAGGATGGCCGATCAGGGCCGCCCAGGGGCAGCGAAAGCTCGGGCGAGCCGCGCGGGACTCAGGGGTTGTTCACTTGAAGAAGGCATCCACGGAGAACCCCTCCTTCTCCAGGATGTCGCGCAGCCGGCGCAAGGCGTCCATCTGGATCTGTCGGACCCGCTCTCGGGTCACCCCGAGCTCTTGGGCGACCCGCTCGAGGGTCGAGTGCTCGTAGCCATGGATGCCGAAACGCCGCTCGACGACCTGGCGCTGCTTGTCGTTGAGCTTACCCAGCCAGTGGTCGAGATTTGCTTGGATATCCGCGTCTTGGATCTTTTCGGCGGGGTCGTCGGCGGTCTCGTCCGGGAGCATGTCCACCAGCGGCTTGTCGGCGTCCTTACCGTAAGGGGTATCGACCGAGGCGATGTGCTCGTTCAGACCCAACATCCGTTTGACCTCGACGATCGGGCGGTCGAGCAGCCCGGCGATGTCTTCGGTCGTCGGCTCGTGATCAAGCCGCTGCGCCAAACCCCGTGCGGCCTTGAGGTAAAGGTTGATCTCTTTGACGACGTGGATGGGCAAGCGCACGGTGCGGGTCTGGTTCATGATCGCCCGCTCGATGGTCTGACGGATCCACCAGGTCGCGTAGGTCGAGAAACGAAACCCGCGCTCGGGATCGAACTTCTCCACCGCACGGATCAGGCCGAGATTGCCCTCTTCGATCAGGTCGAGCAGGGGCAGGCCGCGGTTGAGGTAGCGCCGGGCGATCTTCACCACCAGGCGCAGGTTGCTCACGATCATCCGCTGGCGCGCCGCGTTGTCGCCGCGCTGCGCGAGTCGGGCGAGGTGAACCTCCTCCTCGGCGGTTAGCAGCTTGGAGGCGCCGATCTCGTTGAGGTAGAGGCGGGTGGCGTCGAAGTCGGCGTCGTCGGCCGCGAAGCGAGTCGGCTCGGTGGCGGCCGCGCCGTTCTCATCCTCGACGAGGCCGCTGGCCTCCCGCCCCGCCTCCGCGAGGTCCAACTCCTCGTCGTCGAGACCCTCGGCGCGAAGCAGACCCGAATCCTCGCTCGAGTCGCTCGCATCGTCCGAGTCCTCGGGCTCGTTGGTGGTCACCATGCCCAGCACCCTACCGTGAAAGTCGCGCGCGGCCCGCTCCGCGTCCCCCGCGCCCTCCGCGAGAGGGTCGGGGTGAAGGAAGCCCGGCATGACAGCCGTGCTTTCATCTTGCGGGCCGAGACGGGTGTCATGCCGGAGTCGGACCCTAGTCCCGGCCGCCGGCCCGCACGACTCGGCCGCCGCGCATCACCGCCGCGGGACCCGTCTGAGGTCGGTGGCGAGGTCGCCGCCGAAGCGGCCGGTGCTCGGCAGAGGCACGCGGGGCGCGCGTCAGCGCGATCTGGGCAAGTAGGCCAAAGGATCCGCGGCGATACCGTTGCGACGGATCTCGAAGTGGAGCTGATACTCCCCGCCCGGCCCCTGCCCGACCTCCGCCACGCCCTCGCCGCGCCGCACTCGCTGACCTTCCTTGACCAGCAGCCGCCGGTTGAACCCGTACGCGCTGAGAAACTCGTTGTTGTGCTTGACGATGATAAGGTTGCCGTATCCCTTGAGTCCACTGCCGCCGTAGACCACCGTGCCCCCTTCTGCGGCAACCACTTGCTGGCCCTCGCGCCCCGCGATCCGCACGCCCTGACGGGTGCGATCGCCCGCCCGGAAGCCCTGCACCACGTGCCCCGACAGCGGCCACTGCCAACGCAGGCCGCTGGCGCTCGCCTTGACCGGCGCGGTCGTCTTGGCCGGCTCCGCGGCCCTTGCCGTCGCCTGAGGCCGACTCGCCCGCGGGGTGGCGGGGCTCGCGGGCTCGGCGGTCTGCCGCGCAGGTCGCTCGGCCTTATCCGGTTTCGGCTTGGCCGTCAGGATCGACCGCGGAGGGGGTGCGCCGGGGTCCGGGACGAGCCGCAACAGTCTGCCCGTGTAGATCCGGTAGGGAGGGCCGAGTCCGTTCCACTGGGCCAGATGCGCCATTTCGATATCGTGGCGCAGCGCGATGTGCTGGAGGGTATCGCCGGCGCGCACCCGGTAATAACCGCGCGGGACCGGCGCGCCGCCGTCGCGACTCTCCACGCTCGCGGGGGAGGTTGCCGCGCAACCGCCGAGCAAGGGTAGCCCCAGACAGGCCAGCAGCACGACCAGCGCGGGGTGCGCCGCTCGGCACCAGGGCGGCAGCCGGAACCGAGGCCGGTGTCGGGGCACGGGTGCCGAGACGCCCATCCCGCCTCTCAATAGAGTACGAGCACCACGACGACCAGCGCGACCAAGATCCAGCCGATGCGGTCGACATAGTCCCGCAGCACCCCTTCCATCCGTTCGCCGCCCCAGGCCATCAGCGCCGCGACCAAGAAGAAGCGTGCCCCTCGCCCGACCAGCGAGGCCAGCACGAACGGGATCACGGCCATGTGCAGCACGCCGGCGGTGATGGTGAAGATCTTGTAGGGGATGGGGGAGAAACCCGCGATGAAGATCGCCCACACCCCCCATTCGGCAAACCAGGCCTGAGCGGCGGCAAAGGGCTCGGCGTAGCGACCGCCCTCGACCACCAGGGGCTCGACCAATCCAAAGGCGAAGTAGCCGATGGCATACCCGAACAACCCGCCGAGGACCGAGGTCAGCGTGGTCAGGGCGGCGTAGAACCAGGCCCGCCGAGGCGCCGCCATGCTCATGGGCGCAAGCATCACGTCCGGCGGGATCGGGAAGAACGACGACTCGGCGAAGCTCAAGCCCCCCAGATACCAGGGGGCATGGCGATGCCGCGACCAGCGCATCGCACGCTCGTACAAGGGCGAGAACAGGCGCATCAGGCGACTCCTCCGAGCAAGGGGACGAAGGTCACCGGCTCCAGGATCTCGTGCTCGTAACCGCTTTGCGAGCGCACCACCCGGACCAGCACCTGATGACTGCCGCGACCGATGGGCAACACCATGCAGCCATTGGGGAGGAGTTGATTGATCAGCCCCCGGGGTATCCCCTCCGGGGCGGCGGTGACGAGGATGGCAGCGAAGGGGGCATACTCCGGCCATCCCAGCCCGCCGTCACCGTGCCGCAGCCGCACGTTGCGCAGCTTTAATGCCCGCAGCCGGCCTTGCGCCTCGCCGAGCAGGCCGGCCACGCGCTCCACGCTGTAGACCCGCCGCACCATCGAGGCAAGCACGGCCGTCTGATAGCCGGAGCCCGTGCCGATCTCCAGCACGGTATCCGGCCGCCCGTGCTGGAGCAGGGCCTCGGTCATGCGCGCCACCGTGTACGGATGGGAAATGGTCTGACCATGTCCGATCGGCAGCGCCGAATCCTCGTAGGCCCGGCTCGCGAGCGCCTCGTCCACGAAGAGGTGCCGCGGCACCTTGCGCATGGCCTCCAAGACCGCCGAATCGCGGATGCCGGCCTCGGCGAGGCGCTGGATCAGGCGCTCGCGGGTGCGCAGCGAGGTCATGCCAACACCCGTCTGGAGCGCCTCGGCGTTCATTTGCACGCCTCCAGCCATTCCGCGAGCGGCCCGAGCAGGGCGTGGCGAGTTAGATCGACCTGCAACGGGGTGACCGAGACGAAGCCGTTGCGCAGTGCGTAGAAGTCCGTGCCAGGGCCGGCGTCCTGCTCCGGACCCGCGGGTCCGATCCAATAGACCGTCCGCCCGCGCGGGTCCCGCGCTTGGGTCACCGGCTCCGCCTTGTGCCGATGTCCGAGGCGGGTTACGGCAAAACCGCGCAACTGCTCGTACGGGAGGTCGGGCACGTTGACATTGAGGATCAGGTTGGGACCGAGCGAGCTCGACAGCAGGTTGCCGACCAAGCGCTCGGCCACCCGCGCCGCGGTCCCCAGGTGCGCCGGCTCGAAGGCATCGATCGAGATCGCCATCGCCGGCAGACCGAGGAAACGCCCCTCGGTGGCCGCCGCGACCGTGCCCGAGTAGAGCACGTCATCGCCGAGATTGGGGCCGTGATTGATGCCGGCGACGACCATATCGGGCTCCTCGCTCAGCAGCCCGGTAATCGCCAGGTGGACGCAGTCGGTCGGCGTGCCCTCGACCCGGATGTAGCCGTTCTCGGCGCGATGGGCGCGGATGGGCACCGTCAGGGTCAGTGAGTTGCTGGCCCCGCTGCGATCGCGGTCGGGGGCGACCACCGTGACCTGCCCCAGGGTGGACAGGGTATCGGCGAGCACGCGAAGCCCGGGGGACTGGTAGCCGTCGTCGTTGCTGAGCAGGATCTTCATGAGCCCTGGGGAGCCGCCGCACGGGCGAGGGCGTGGGTCGTCGTGATCGGGGTGGTCAAGCCTGCGTCCTTAGTCCCGGACCTGGCGCGCCCTGCGCACCTTCGGGCGCCTTGTGGCGCGCGATCATACTGGAATCGCGGGCGGCGGACACTGGCCGGGCGCAGGCCCCGGTCACTGGTATACTCCCTGCGGGCGTCCCCGACGGTCGCAGCGCCATGCCCCAGCCCCCCGACGAGACGGAAGCAGACCTCTTTCGCGAGGCGGTCGCCGACGCCGAGCGGCTCGACGAGGAGCGCCCCGAGCCCTACCGCCGCCGCCCCCGCCCAGTCCCCATCGTCCAGCCAGGCTACCTCAGCGAGGAGACGGGCCCCGCGGCCCTGTCCGAAGCGGAGGTCGAGTGCGGGGAGCTCCTGCTGTTCGCCCGACCCGGGGTCCAGCGGCGCCTGCTCGCCGATCTCCAGCGCGGCTACCTCCCGGTGGAGCTGGAGCTCGACCTGCACGGGCTCACCGTGAGCCATGCCCAGCGCTGCCTCGACGAGTTCCTCGCCGACTGCGCCCGCCGACGGGCGCGCTGCGTGTCCGTCATCCACGGCAAGGGGGCGCGCTCTCAAGAGCGCCAACCGGTACTCAAATGCAAGGTCAACTACTGGCTGCGCCTGCGCGCCGAGGTCTTGGCCTTCTGCAGCGCCACCCGCCGCGACGGCGGCACCGGCGCCGTCTACGTCTTGCTACGCAACCCCGACAAGGCGACGCGAGAACGCCGCCGCGGCTGATCGCGAACCCCGCCGCGGGTGCCGGAGTGCGGAGCCGTTCAGGACTGCGGCTCCGTCCAATCGACCAGCTCGCGCAAGACGGCGGTGGCGTAGGCCCCCGCCGGGAGGGCGAAGCCGAGGAGCAGATCGTCGGCGTCGACGGGCTCAGCGCGCAGGCCGTCGACCGCCAGCCGCAGCGGCCGGCGCTCCTGGCGCAGCCCGGCGGCGGCGAGCCCGGCCACCCACTGCGGGAAGCGTTCGGCGACCGACGCCTCCAAGTCCGCGACCTCACCGCTGACCAGGGCCGCGCCCGCCCCCCAGAGTGGCCCAGTCGGGTCGAGGTCGAAGGCCAGCACGCGCTCGCGCAGGCCCTGATCGACGGCGGGCACCGCGAAGTGCGAGCGCGAGCCCCGAAGCTGGAGCCGATCGCCGGCGAGCGCCTGGTCCCAGTCGCCGCGCGCCACCCGCAGCGCGAGCACCTCGTTGAAGAGCTGCGAGCGCGCCGCCGAGAGCCAGAGCCCGCGTCGATGCCGGTCGACACGCCGCAGCTCGCCCGCGAAGAGCGCGCCGGCCGCGAGCAGGTTGCCGTCCTCGCGGCCAAAGCGCTGAGGGCCGAAGTAGTTCGGCACACCGCGGAGCCGCACCCGCTGCAGCCGCTCGCCGAGGGCGTGGCGGTCGCCAGCCAGTCCGCGGACATGGATGCGGAAACGGTTGGCGCGCAGCGCCCCTCGCTGGAGCTTGCGCCGATGGCGGTGGGCGGCGAGGATCTCGACCCCCGGGAGCGGGAGCGCGCCCCAGTCTGGCTCCGGGCGGCCGGGCAGGTGGACGCTGAACCACTGGGTGGTCAGCGCGTGACGGTCCTTGAGACCGGCGTATCCAACCGCGCCGGCCGGGACCCCCGCATGGACCGCCAACTGGCGGGCGACCCACTCGGTGTTGGCGCCGCGCTTGCGCACCAAGAGGAGGCAATGCTCGCCCTCCCCTTCCGGCTCGAAGCCGATCTCCTCGCTGACCTGGAAGTCCTCATCCCGCTCCCGCAGCCGACCGCTCACCGGGGGCTCGCCCTGGGCCCGCGGCAGGTCCGAGAAGGAGCGCCAAGGCGCGGGGCCGCCGCTCATTCGGCGAGCAGGACGACCGCGAAGGCGGCGATCCCCTCCCCGCGGCCGGTAAAGCCCATGCGCTCGGTGGTCGTCGCCTTGACGTTGACCCGCTCGGGCGCGCAGCCGAGATCGGCAGCCAGCGCCTCGCACATCGCGGGGATGTAGGGCGCGAGCCTCGGGCGCTGGGCGACGATGGTGAGGTCCGCATTGTGGACCGCGAGCCCGCGCCCACGCAGGCTCTCCATGACCCGGCGCAGCAAGATCCGGCTGTCGATGCCGCCATACTGCGGGTCGTCATCGGGGAAATGCCGGCCGATGTCGCCGAGCCCGGCGGCGCCGAGCAGGGCGTCGCACAGGGCATGGATGGCGACATCGCCGTCGGAGTGCGCGGCAAGCCCCTGGTCGTGCTCGATGCGAGCTCCGCCGAGGATCAACGGCCGGCCGGGCGCGAAGCGATGGGCGTCGATCCCCTGACCGATCAGCATAGCCGGCCTTGCTCGGCGAGATAGAAGCGCGCCAACGGCAGGTCCTCCGGACGCGTGACCTTGATGTTGTCCGACTGCCCCTCCACGAGGCGCGGGGCGAGCCCGAGGCGCTCGACGGCGCTCGCCTCGTCGGTCACCAGATGGCCGGCGTCGAGCGCGCCGCGCAGCGCCCGGCGCAGCAGGCCGAAGCGGAACATCTGGGGCGTATAGGCGTGCCAGAGCCGGTCCCTGGGCAGGGTGCGCCGGACCCGACCCTCGGCATCCGCCTCCTTCATGGTGTCGCGCACCGGCACGGCGAGCAGACCGCCCACCGGGTCGCCCTCCAGGGCAAGGACCAGACGGTCGAGATCCGCCGCGCGTAGGCAGGGCCGAGCGGCGTCGTGGACCAGGACCCAGTCATCGGGGTC
>Ga0114946_10000269_pt1 | contig 33308 bp, 18 predicted proteins | sample WalLakDeSediment_FD_88676 | JGI IMG/M metagenome (GOLD analysis project Ga0114946, IMG submission 88676) | Lake sediment microbial communities from Walker lake, Nevada to study Microbial Dark Matter (Phase II) - Walker Lake 11/02/13 Deep Sediment | ecosystem: Environmental > Aquatic >... | reverse complement strand
TCGCCGCAGGCCGGATCCAGGGCGTGATCTCGCTCGGTGGCGGTGGCGGCACCGCGATCGCCTCGGCGGCCATGCGACCGCTGCCGATCGGATTTCCAAAGCTCATCGTGTCGACGCTCGCCAGCGGCAATACGGCCCACTACGTGGGCACGACGGACATCGCGATGATGCCTGCCGTTGTGGACGTGCAGGGGCTCAACCGGATTTCGCGGACGATTCTCGCTCGGGCCGCGGGGGCGATCTGCGGCATGGTCGAGGCCGACGTGACCACGGGCGACGACAAGCCGCTCGTCGTGGCCAGCATGTTCGGCAATACGACCAAGTGCATCGAGGCGGCGGTGCCGCTCCTCGAACAGGCGGGCTATGAGGTCCTCGTCTTCGCGGCCACGGGCACCGGCGGCCGGGCGATGGAGGCCCTCATCGCCAGCGGCCTGGTGGCCGGCGTGCTCGACGTCACCACGACGGAACTCGCCGACGAGCTCGTCGGCGGCGTGCTCACGGCGGGCCCCGAGCGGCTCGACGCGGCCGCGAAGCACGGCGTGCCCGCCGTCGTCGCCCCCGGCTGCCTCGACATGGTGAATTTCGGGGAACGCCAGACCGTTCCGGAGACGTTCGCCGGCCGCACGTTCTCCATCCACAACCCGCAGGTCACGCTCATGCGGACCACGCCCACCGAGTGCACCGCCCTCGGCAGGCTCGTGGCCGAGAAGGTGAATGCCTCACGCGGCCCCGTGAGCGTGCTCATCCCCCGCCGCGGCATCAGCGTGATCAGCGCGGCCGGCGGCCCGTTCCACGATCCCGCCGCCGATGCGGCGCTCTTCGGCGCGATCGAGAGCGGCCTGCGGCCCGGCGTGAACTGCACGTCGCTCGACTGCACGATCAACGATCCGGCCTTCGCCCGCGCCTGCGTGGAGGCCCTGCTCGCGAACATGAGGATCGGTCACACAGGAGGTTCCCCGTGCCCCAGGTAAAGCATTACGGCGTCTTTCAGTTCAAGCCGGAGGTGAGTGCCGCCCAGATCGAGACCTGCTTCCGCGAGATGGCGGGCATGGTGGGGAAGATCCCCGGGCTCCTCGACTTCCATTCCGGCCCCTATGACAGCGGCGAGGGCCTGAATGACGGCTTCACGCACGGCTTCATCATGACGTTCGCAAGCCCGCAGGCCCGTGACGCCTACCTACCGGATCCCGAGCACGAGCGGGTGAAGGCGATCGTGGTGCCGTGTCTCGCCCGCGTGATTGTGTTCGACTTCAACATGCCCGCCTGACCCGGAGCCTCGTCCATGCGCAGCCTTGTTTTCAGTCTGATGGCCGTGTTCGTCGGCGTGGCTCAGGCGGGTGAGGCGAGGTCTTTGTTTGATGGGATGTCGCTGGCGGGCTGGGATGTGCGGGCCGGCGAGGAGCGGTGGTGGAAGGCAGCCGACGGGATGATCGTGGGTGGGTCGCTCGAGGAGAAGGTGCCGCACAATACGTTTCTGGCCACGAACGACTCGTTCGAAAACCTCGAGCTCACGTTCAAGATCCGCATTCGCGGCGCGGGGGGCTTCGTCAATTCGGGCATCCAGATTCGCAGTGAGCGGGTGCCGATGTCACACGAGATGAAGGGCTACCAGGTCGATGCGGGCCCGGGCTGGTGGGGCAAGCTCTATGACGAGTCGCGGCGGAACAAGGTGATCGGCGAGCCGCAGGATCCGCAGGCGCTCGCCGCCGCGATCAAGGAAGGCGACTGGAACGAATACAGGATCCGCACGGAAGGGCCGGCGATCCGGTCGTGGATCAACGGCGTCGCGGCGCTCGACTACGTCGAGAAGGACGCGGCCATTCCGCTCACCGGCCGAATCGGCCTCCAGGTGCACGGCGGCGGCAAGGCGCTTGTCGAGGTGAAAGACATCAGAATCCAGAGCCTGGCCACTGGGATGAAGGCCGGCAACGCCGAGGGGGCCGTGCCGCTCTCGGCCGCCGACGAGGCTGCCCAGTTCAGGCTCCCCGAGGGCTTCACGGCCGAGCTCGTGCTCGAGGAGAACACCGACCCGGCCATCCGGATTGGCAAGTTTGTGGCCCTCGCGTTCGACGCCCACGGCCGGCTCTGGACGACGACCGCGTTCGAGTATCCCGTCGATGGCAACGAGAGCCCGGAGGTGGCGCGGCAGCTCTTCGCGGCCGGCGGCCGCGACAAGGTGGTCGTGGTCGATGATCCGTGGGCGGCGCAGCCGTCGCCGCCGCGGGTGTTCGCCGAGGGGCTCGCGATCCCGCTCGGCGTGCTGCCGTATCGCGACGGCGCCTTCGTGCAATACGGCACGGAAATCCGGTTCTATCGCGATACCGATGGCGACGGCCGGGCCGACGCGCACGAGACCGTGCTCGACGGCTTCGGCGTGCAAGACTCGCACCTCTTCCCGCACCAGTTCACGCGGGTGCCCGGCGGCTGGATCCTCATGGCCCAGGGCCTGTTCAACAAGTCGTCGGTGAAGCGGCCGGGGGGAGTGCCGTTCGCTGATGGCACGACGGAGGCCCGCTTCGACGCTTGCAAGCTCGGCCGGTTCAAACCCGATGGTTCGCAGTTCGAATCGCTCACAGCCGGTCCCAACAACATCTGGGGGCTGACGATCTCGCGGGAGGGGCACACCTGGCTGCAAGAAGCCAATGACCTCGGCTTCCCGATCTTTCCCTACGAGCCGGGTGTGCTCGTGCCCACCGGCTCCGCTGACCGGCTCCGTCCGTACCAGCCGATGATGCCCGCACCGCTGGGGCCGCCGCAGATGGGAGGCAGTGGCTTGAGCGGTCTGGCCCTGGCCGACGATGCCGATGGCTGGCCCGGTCCCTGGGGCGCCGGTGCGGGCGCCACGGAGGGCGAGCGGGTGTTTTATGTCGCCAACCCGATCACCAATCAAATCCAATCGATCATCGCGACCCGGGCGGGCGAGCGCTACACCTATCGCAAGGGGCCCGACCTGCTCACGAGCTCCGACAAGGCGTTTCGCCCCGTGGCCGTGCAGTTCGGCCCGGACGGCTGCCTCTACGTGGTCGATTGGTACAACAAGATCATCTCGCACAACGAGGTGCCGCGGAACCATCCTGACCGCGACCGCGAGCGCGGCCGGATCTGGCGGATCAGGCACGCCTCGCAGCCGATGCGAGAGCCCGTGGCCGTGGCGAAGCTGCCGACCGAAGACCTGCCGAACCACCTCGGCGCCGCGAACGCGCGGATCGCCGACCTTGCCTGGCAGGAGATCGTCGATCGCAAGGCGACGACGCTCGTGCCCGTGCTCGCGCGGCAGGCGGCCGACGCGAGCGCATCGGTCGCCGCCCGCGCAGGCAGCCTCTGGGCCCTCGAGGGCCTCGGCGCGGTGCCGCCGGCGCTCCTCGAGACGCTCGTCGCCGACCCGAGCCCCGACCTCAGGCACGAGGCCATCCGGATCGCCGGCGCCACCTGCTCGGAAGCCGACTTCCGCCGGCTCGCCGAGCCGCTCGTGCTCGACCCGTCGCCGCGCGTGCGGGCGGCGCTCGGCGACGCGCTGCGCCGGATTCCGGTCACCGAGCCCGACACGATCGCCCTGATCATGAAGCTGGGCGGGAGCCGTGCCGACGGCGACGCCTGGACGGTGTACGACCGCGACTTCGAGCGGTATCTGGCTCGTTGGGCGCTCGAAAAGCATCCCGCCGCGGTGGCGGCGTTTCTCGATTCGCCGGCCGGCCGGGCGCTGCCGCTCGACAACCGATTGCTGGCGACGCTCGCCCTCGAGCCGCAGGCGGCGGCCCTGGCGGTCGTGAATCTCCTGCCCGAGATGCAGCGGCCTCTCGATGTGCAGGAAGTCCGCGTGCTTGCCGCGCAGGCGGAGGTGCCCGCGGTGGCTCGTGCGCTCGAGCGGCTGGCCCTCGATCCCACATCACGAGCCGCGGCGCTGCGGGCACTGCTCTCGTTTCGCACGAGCGTCACGAATCCCGGCATCGAGTCGGTCGTCGCAAAGGCCACCCGCGCTATTCTCGGGGAGGGCGTGACGAGCCCCGACGCTGCCTTGGCAATCGAACTCGCCGGCAGCTACAAGCTGCGGTCGCTCGAGGCGGAGGTGGGGACGATCATTGCCGACCCGACGGCGACCGCGGAGCACCGCCGGGCGGCGATCCGCTGCCTGCGGGAGATGGGCTCGATGAGCATCGCCACCATGCAGATGCTGCTCTCGGCGACGGTGAACGATGCGGCGCTGCGAGCCGATGCGATCGCGGCATGTGCCGAGTCGCGAGATCCGGGCACCTGCGCCACGCTCGTCGCTGCCTGGGACGAACTGGCGTTTGCCGAACGGGCCGTGGCGGCCGCCGGCCTGGCCCGGCACCGCGAGGGCGCGCAGGCGCTCCTGGCGGCATGCCACGCCGACGACATCGACGCAGCCACGCTGCCGATCGCCGTGCTGGCCGACATGCGGCAGGTGCTCCCCAACAGCCCGCAGCTGGATGCCATCTGGGCCGACGTGACGGCCGGTGCGGCCCAGGTGCTCCGCCTGACCGGGAACGACGCCGGAGCAGGCCCGGCCGTGTCGCTCGACGGGCCGTTCACCGTGGAGGCCTGGGTGAATCTCGAGCCGCCCGTGGGCGCCGAAGACAGCCTCCTCGCCGCCAGGGGCCTCATCGACATGAACTTCTTCGCAGGGAAGTTTCGGGTCTGGACGAAGGAGCACCGAGACATCGTCGTCGCGGCGTCGACCACCACACCCGACGCCTGGACACACTACGCCGTCACCCGTGATCCCGAGGGCACGTTCCGGATCTATGTCAACGGCGAACTCGATGCCGAGAGCGCGCACCGCGAGACGATTCCCTACCCCGACCTCCGCGTCGGTGTCAGCACGCCGCAGGGCAAGGACAAGGGCACACGCGGCAGGTTCGCCGAGTTCCGCGTGTGGAATGAGGCCCGCACCGCCGCCGAGATCCGGGCCGACTTCGACCGCAGCTACGTTGGCGACGACGGCCGGCCGGCGAGCCTCGTGACGCATCACGGCGGCACGGCCTGGAGCGGGCTCGCCGGCGACGCCCGGGTGGAGCCGGCGCTCGACGCCCCGGCGCTCGTCACGTCGGATCAGCTCGCGGCGCGGGTCGAGAAATTCTCCCGCTTTCGCCAGCTCGCCGAAGCCGGTGGGAATGCGGAGCAGGGGCGGCAGCTCTTCGCGACCCGCTGCCTGACGTGCCATCAGCAGGGTGGCCAAGGAGGCCGGATCGGTCCGGCGCTCGACGGCCTCTGGCTGACCGGCACCGAGGCGATCCTGCGAAACGTGCTGACGCCGAACGCGGCGATGGAGGGGGGCTACCGCGCCTTCCGCGTCGTGACCCGGGATGGCCGGGTCGTGCAGGGGTTGCTCGTGTCCCAGGATGGGGAGGCGATCGTAATCCGCCAGCCCGACACCGCCGACCTCCGCATTCCCGCGCGGGACGTGGCCCAGGCCGGCTTCACCGGGGTCTCGATCATGCCCGAGGGACTGCTCGAAGCGATGTCGCCGGAGGAGGTCTCCGACCTGTTCGCCCACCTCCAGACGCTCACCACCGCCCCGCAGACCCGCTGAAGGGGCCCGGGCCGCGAAGAATCATGCGGGGGGACGCACGCATGCGAAGGTGGTAGAATAGGGTGGCGTTGTGGTTAGCCCGCCCGGTTTTCCCGCCTCCCGACGTTCGCCATGCGCTTCTTCGCTCGCCTTCAGGCGACTGTCGTTTTCGTCGCGGTGCTCGTCGCGGCTCGGGGAGCCGTGACAATCGCCGAGGGTGGGGCCGAGCATCCGGGGCTGGGCGTCTACCGCGAGCACTGTGGCCGGTGTCATGGGGAGAACGGTCAGGGCACGGCCGACTTCCCCGACCCGCTCTCCGGCGACCTGTCGGTCAATCAACTGACGGCCTACATCGACGAGACGATGCCGGAAGACGACCCGCACAAGGTCACCGGAGCCGCCGCTCGTGATGTCGCGGCCTATGTTCACGGGGTCTTCTACTCACCCGTTGCCCGGGATCGCAATCGCCCCGCGCGGGTCGAGGTGTCGCGGCTGACGGTGCGCCAGCACCGCACCACCGTCGCCGACCTCGTCGCCAGCTTTCGCGGCCGCGGGCCGGGTGTCGACGACCGCCGCGGCCTGCACGCCGAGTACTTTCACGAGCGGGGATTCGACCGCAAGAATCTCGTCTATGAACAGGTCGATCCCCAGGTCGATTTCGAGTTCGGCGTCGAAGGCCCCGACCCGGAGCGGTTCGAGCCCAACCGCTTCGCCATTCGCTGGATGGGAGCGCTCGTGCCCGCCGAAACCGGCAGCTACGAATTCGTCGTGCAGACCGAGCACTCGGTGAAGTTCTGGCTCAACAACGCCTCGTACGAGCCGCCGTTCATCGACGGCTACGTGAAGAGCGGTGACGAGACGGAGGTTCGCGGCAGCCTGTTCCTGCTCGGTGGCCGGGCCTATCCGTTCAAGCTCGAGTTTTCCAAGGCCAACCAGGGCGTCGACAACAAGAAGCACGAGCAGCTGACCAACGCCTCGATCCGCCTGCTCTGGAAGCCGCCACACGGCGTACTCGAGACGGTGCCGGAACGGTTCCTGATTCCCTACGAGGCACCACCGGTCTTCGTGCTCCAGACTCCGTTTCCGCCCGATGACAAGTCGATCGGCTACGAGCGGGGCACGACGCTTTCACAGGAATGGTTCGCAGCCACCACGGCCGCGGCGAGCGAGACGGCCGCCTTCCTGCTCGACCACGTCGAGCACCTCGCCCACGTCAAGCGGGACGCTCGCGATCGTCGCGAGAAACTCCGGGCCTTCGCGGCCACGGTCGCGGAGCGGGCCTTCCGCCGTCCGCTGACCGACGAACTGCGGCAGACGGTCGTGGACGGCCCGTTCGCCTCCGCGCCGGACCTCGACACCGCCCTCAGGCGTTCGCTGCTGCTCACCCTCACGTCGCCCCGGTTTTTGTTTCGGGAGACGGCCGCGGTGGCGGCTGCTGCTGACGCATTCGACACGGCGGAGCGGCTCTCGTTCGGGCTCTGGGACTCGATTCCCGACCAGCCGCTGTGGGACGCCGCCGTCCGCGGGCAGCTTGCCACGCCGGAGCAGGTGCGGAAGCAGGCTGAACGGATGGCGCAGGATCGACGGACGCGGGCCAAGCTGCGTGACTTCCTGTTTGCGTGGCTCCGTGTCGATCTCGGGCCGGAACTGACGAAGGACGCCCGGGAGTATTCCGGGTTCTCTCCCGAGGTGGCCGCCGATCTCCGGGCGAGCCTCGAAATCTTTCTCGACGAGACGGTCTGGACGCACGGCGACTTCGGCCGGCTGTTCCGCGACGACGAGGTGCCGCTCAATGGCCGCCTGGCCGCCATCTATGGCGTGGATCTTCCGGCTACGGCCCCGTTTCGCCGCGTCCGCCTCGACGACGGCCGCCGCGGCGGCGTGCTCTCCCATCCGTATCTGATGAGCGTCTTCTCGTATGCGGGAGCCACCTCGCCCATCCACCGCGGCGTGTTTCTCGCACGGAGCGTGCTCGGCAACGTGCTCAAGCCGCCGCAGGAGGCGATCGCGCCGCTCGCGCCCGACCAGCATCCCGATCTCACCACGCGGGAGCGCGTCGCGATCCAGACGAGTGCGACCGCCTGTCAGAGCTGCCACACGATGATCAATCCGCTCGGCTTCGCGCTCGAGGAGTTCGACGCGATCGGCCGCTACCGGACGGAGGAGAAACGGGGCAGCATCGCGAAGCCGATCGACGCGTCAGGCGGCTACCATCCGCGGGAGGGAGACGCCGTCCGATTTCGCGGGGCCCGTGAACTCTCCGAGTATGTGGCGGAGAGCCGCGATGCCCAGGAGGCTTTCGTGCAAAGCCTGTTCCACGCCCTCGTGAAACAGCCCGTGCGGGCCTGGGGGCCGAATGCCCTGGAAACACTGCGGAGCGGTTTCGCCGCCGCGAACTTCGATATTCGCCGCCTGCTGGTCGATATCATGACAACGGCCTCCACGCCTCCGCCGCCCGCGCTGGTGGCCGACGTCAAGCCCGAGGAGCAATCGCGATGACACAAGGCACGATGAGGCAGGTGACGCCCCCGGTCGCGCTGCCCCTCTCCCGCCGCGATCTGCTTCGCCGCCTCGGCGTGGGCTCGGCCGTGTTGCCGTTCCTGGGGAACCTGCCCAGCCTGGCGTTCGCCGGAGCCGCCACCAATCCGAAGCGCCGGCTCGTGATCGTGTTCAGCCCCGACGGCGTGGTGAAGAAGAACTTCTGGCCCACCGTCACGGGGCCGTTTCTCACGCCGGGACCGATTCAGGTGCCGGCCCCGCTTCCGCCCAGCCTCGAGCCGCTCGAGCCGTTCCGCGATCGCCTGCTGACGCTCAAGGGGGTGCACAACAAGGTGAAGGGCGACGGCGACCTGCACATGCGGGGCATGGGGTGTCTGCTCACCGGCACCGAGCTCTTCCCGGGCAACGTGCAGGGAGGCGGTGAGACACCGGCCGGCTGGGCCAGCGGTCGCTCCATCGACCAAGAGATTCGCACCCATCTGCAATCCCGGCCCGAGACGGCCACGCGGTTTGGCTCGCTCGAGTTCGGCGTGCTGGTTCCCAACCGGGCCGACACCTGGACGCGGATGGTCTACGCCGGCCCGAACCGGCCGGTGGCCCCGATCGACGATCCCTATCAGATGTTCGGCAAGCTCTACGGCCAGCTGCGTGACCGCGAGAGCATGCGGAGCATCCTCGATCCGCTTCGTGCCGATCTGGCTCGCGTGGCCGCCCAGCTGCCGGCCGAGGACCGGCGCATTCTCGAAGAACACACGGCCCTCGTGCGCGAGTTCGAGCAATCGCTCGCCGCGGAGCCGGTCGCGGTGCCGCATGCCGTCCCGGTGCTCGAGGAGGGGGTCGTCAAGCAGAACGACGAGATGCCGCGGCTCAGCCGGATGCAGATCGAACTCGTGGTCGCCTCGCTGGCGGCCGACTTCACGCGGGTGGCGACCCTGCAATACACCAACTCCGTCGGTGCGCCGCGGTTCAAGTGGCTGGGCATCGACGAGACGCAGCACGACCTCTCGCACGAGCCCAATTCCAACGAGGTGGCCCAGGACAAGCTCACGCGGATCAACGCCTGGTATGCGGGTGAAATCGCCTGGTTGGCCACCCGGCTGGCCGAAACACCCGAGCCCGGTGGCGATGGCTCGCTGCTCGACCACACCACCATTCTCTGGACGAACGAGCTCGGCGAGGGCAACAGCCACTCGCATGCCGACATTCCCTGGGTCATGATCGGCGGCGGCCTCGGCTTCTCGATGGGCCGCGCGGCCGACTACGGCGGCGTGCCCCACAACCGCCTGCTCATGACGCTGGCCCACGCCATGGGCTATCCGGAGCTCACCCGCTTCGGCAACCCCGACTACTGCGGCGACGGCCCTCTGACCGGCTTGAGCTGAGAAGCGTTTCCGTTCCGAGAGCGACCCTGCCGAGCATGACGGCGCGGGCATTACCGCGCGGGCATCTCCCACGCCGAGCGGAATGTGATGCCGTCGGGGATGACCTCGACGATCAATCCGCTGGCGCCGAAGACACCCTCCATGTCGGCCGCGGAGGGCAGCAGTTTCTGCACCGTGGCGAGCATCGACCGATACGCGGGCGCGACGTCGGCCGGTTCCAGGCTGGCGGCGAGTTCGCAAAGCGAGCCCAGCGTGCCTCCGGTGCGGGTGGCGTCGCCCACGGAGAAGACGCGGGCGGGCCGGAGCGTGAGGAGTTCGCCGGCGCGGCGGACAGCCACGCTCTCCCGCAGGGCGGCGTTGCCGGCCGGAGGCGTGCGGATCGCGGCCAGCGTGGCCTCGGCGGTCTCCTCGCCGAGTGTCACCACCGCATGATTCCGCCCCACGAACACCGCCGCGTTGGCCGGCAGGCGGAGGGCCTGGAAGCCCTGCTCGTCGCGGATCTCTCCGCCGACCAGCGGGGCGAGCCGCTGCAAGAGTTTCACAAACGGCGCCTCGTCGACGAGCTGCCAGACGAGGGCCATGCGGTCGCCCCCCGGCATCGCCTGGAGGCCCGCGTCGGTCCGTGTCTTGCGGGCTTCGGCGAGCGCCGCGGTCACCACGGTCGGATAGCTCACGATCCAGTGGCGGCTGCCCAGGGCCGTGAGGAGGCCGGGCAAATCGATGCCGAGCCAGCCCTGCGTCTGCATCTCGCCGACGTTGAACATGTTGGCCGCCTGCTCGCCCCCCTCGGCTGCGGCGAACTCACGGACGGTGGCGTAGGCCTTACCGAGATCGAGCGAGATCTGGGTCACGTCGGCCACGTCGTTCGTGGCGAACGGCGGTACCTCCGCCGCGTCGCACTCCTGATCGAGGATGCGGGCCAGCCCGTGCCGCGGAGCCGGCAGCCCCAGGAACAGGCCCTGCCGGAAGCAGCCGGCAGCGAAGGCATGCCGCCACACGAGCGGTCCGATGTCGTCGAGACCCACGGCCCGGAGGCGGCGGCGGGCCTCGTCGGTGTCGGTGATCGCCGCCTGGAGGAGCGGACGCGGATCAACGACGATGTCGGCCAGCACCTGGCCCTCGGGGAGCACGGCCCGCACGGCCGCCGGCTGGAAGAGCTCGGCGAGCGGAGCAGCGGCCGACGATGACGAGGCGGCATGATCGGCCAGCAGCCGGGCGAACGTCTCGCGGGCTGCATCGGTCGCCTCCCCGGCATCGGCATCCTCTGGGATCGTCGTCTGCACGGCCAGCAGCCGGCCGTCAAGTCGGGCGATGAACGTGTCGATTTGGCCAGCCTTCACCTGCGGTGCCGTTTTGGCCCGCTCCGCGAGTTCCTTCCGCAGGGCCTGGAGGCCGGCGGGATCGATCGGCTGGTCGATCTTCAGGTCGCCAAGATCGGCCCGCATGATCGGCTGCGAGAGCCACATCACATCGTGACCTGCCAGCGAGAGATCGACCCGCTTCGGCGGCTCCTGGCCCCGATCCCGATTCGCTGCTATTGGCTCCTCTTCGATCCACGTCTGCACGGCGGTCAGAAGCTTCGCAGCCGTGTCGGGGCCGGGTTCGGTCCAGCCGAGCGTCATCACAAGGGGTGGCCGGCCCGCCCCGCGGCTCTGCACGAGCATCGCCATGCCGGTGTCGCCGGCGAGGCCTGCGGTGAGGTCGGCCTGGGTGAGGCCGTACTTCGCCAGTGTCTCGTCGAGATCGTCGTCGGCCCCCTGCCCGTCGGCGTCGGCCAGCCCGTCGCCCACGGCCTTGAACAGATTCCAGAGCCGCTTCGGTTCGAGCACGACCGCCCCGAAGCGGGTCTTCGAGCGGATCGTGTCGAGAAAGGCGGCCGCGTCGGGGAGCCGCACCATCACGGCGGTGTCGGCAGGCAGACACTCCCATGTTGGTCGGAGGTCTGTCGGTCGCAGCTCAGCCTGCGCGACGCCACCGACCAGGGGGAGCAGGCCGGCGAGAACGACGGTGGCCGTGAACAGAGGCCGACGGGCATGACAGGGCATGAGGGGAGGCTCCGAAGACCATGCTCACTCCCGCCACGGCGGCGGGAGGTAGGTGACGCCATTCTGCGGCTGCGACTCGTCGTAGAGCCACGTGTCGCGGTGCACCAGAAAATCGACGAGATCGGTCGCGGGAATCCCGAAGGCCAGGCCGTCGAACACGGCGGCGCCCGCACAGGCCACGGCCACCACCTCCCCGCGGGCGTTGAAGATCGGCCCGCCGCTGTTGCCCGGGTTGATCGCCGCGTCGGTCTGGATGAGCCGCACGGTGTCGATCGTCCGCGTGGTACTCGACACGATGCCCTGCGTCACGCTCCGCTCCATGCCGAGCGGGTTGCCGATCGCGAACACCATGTCGCCCACCCGGAGGTCGTTGCGGTCGTTGATCACGACCGGTTCGGGGAGCGGCCCCTTCAGCTCCTCGGGATCGATCTTGAGGATCGCCAGGTCACGCAGCGGCTGGAGCGCCACGATTTTCACGCGGCGAAGCTCGTGCTTCTCGAAGCCGGCCCCGCCCCCGCCCGCAACCTGACGGCCTGGCTCACGGCGGAAGAGCGTCACCTGGATTTTTGTGTGCTTCTCCACGACGTGATAGTTGGTGACGATGTGCCCCTCACGGCTGATGAGGAAGCCCGTGCCGAGCCCACCGGGATTGCGGACCATCACGACGGCATCGCCGAACCGCTTCACGAGTTCGGGCACCTCGCGGGCCTCGAGCATGCCGGTACGAAAAATGCCGCGGTCGGTCTCACGGCCAGCGCCCTCCTGGGCCGCAGCGTCGCCCCGCACGTCGAGCACCCGCTGCGCCGGGATCTTCATCACATCGAAGCCGAGGTCGAGGACGATCCCGTCGTCGTTCCGCTTGAGCAGCGTGCCGGTCACCTTCGCCCCGCCGATGAGCGTGACGGTGACGATCTCCCCCTCGCCGTCCGCCGGCGGAGCCGCGGACACCACCGGCAGGCCCTGGGCGACAACCACCAGGGCCAGCAGCCACGCCGCGAAAAGACCATCTGCCATGGGTCTCGTGCAGGTCATGGCCGCTTCTCCACGGGTGCTTGTGTTTCAGGCTCGCTTGCCGCGGCGGACTCCGGGTCGTTTCCCAGGTAGATGAGCAGGCGATCCTGGCTCACCAGCACGAGATCGTGGGCATCGTCGCCGTCGGCATCGAGTCCGGCGATGATCCGCGGCTCGCTCGTGAGCTCCTTCGATTCGCCCCCGTCGTAGGGGTATTTGCGGTCGTCGAACACCTTCCACGACACCGACCGTTCGAGGCCCGCGGGCATGCGCACAAGCGCCGTGAGCTGATGCTTGCGGTCATCGCAGAGGGCGACGTCGTCGTTGCCGTCGCCATCCATGTCGGTGGCGAGGATGCGGTGGATCGTCGACTCGCGCACGCCGCTGCGCCGGCCGATCCGTCCGTCGATGCTGTCGAGCAGCTTCAGTTCCCACGGCGCGCCGTGCGACAGCCGCACGATGCGGTCTTGATCGATGAGCACCATGCCGAGCACCGGGTCGTCCCGGAGCGTGCCCGCCACGGGCGGCTTCACGCTCGCCGCCACCCGCATCACGCCCGCCTCGTCGGCCTCCAGCCGATGGAGAAACCCGCCTCCCTGCTCGAGCGCCCAGGCCTGGGGCCGCCCCGTGTCGCCGCTGGCCGCCACCGGCACGTAGGCGGCGATCTTTTGTCCTTCCGTCAGCATCACCTGGTCGACCGGATGGAGATCGTCACCGAGCCACTGGAGCACCCCGTCGGTGAGCCGGGCCTTGCGGATGCGGCCCTCGACCTCGAGCGCCATGTATTCCGTCGGATCGAACTTGGCGAGCAGCGCCGGGGCCGACACCACGGGCTTGCCGTCGACGAGCCGCACGAGCCGCCCCGCCGGGGCATAGGCATCCTGGACGAGCAGCGTGTCGTCTCCGAGCCACACGACCTGGTCGACCTTGGCACCCAGGTCGGAATAGCGGGTCGCGGTCGGCTCGGCCGCACCCGCCGGCCAGACGAACAGATCGAGGTCGGCGCCCACCCGCTGCGCCCACCAGACCGTGGAACCGACCGCATCGAGCGCGAGGATCTTCCGGTCCTTGCCGTCTTTTACAGTGCCGTCCATCACAGTGCCGTCTTTCGTGTCCGAGCCCTCTCCGCCTGGCACAAACGGCTGCGGATAGGTGAGCCGTCCGTTTTCCCACCGGCAGCGATGCATGTCGGCGGCATCCTTGGCCCACACGAGCAGGAGCGGCTCACCGCCGGCCGCCTGCGGCGCCGCGAGGCCACGAACATTGACGATCGTCGGAAACGACTGCTCCGCCAGCCAGCCGCCCGGACCGAGCGCATGCACGCGGAGCCGGGGCTGCGTGGTATCGACGGCGACGATCACCGGCACCTGCGTGGCTGGACCGCCCGCGCGAGTCGTATCGCCCTCACCGGTTCCGCCGATCAGCATCCCGCACCAGCCGCGCTTCGTCGCTCCGACCAGCGGCAACGCCTCCTGCCGGCCCACCGCCGTCGCCTCGCCCCGGGTGAGTTCGTAGCGCCGGAGCACCCCCTTGTCGCTGCCGCCGAGCAGGAGCACCTCGGTCTTCGCGTCGCGGGCGGCCGCCACCTGCAGCCCCTCGATCGGCAATTCGTGAATCGTCTGCGCGGGTAGGAGGCTGCCGTCGGCCGCACACTCGTGCCAGCGGACGACCTGGCGCGTGACGTTCGACCACTCCACGAGATCGGCGTCGCCATCGCCATCGAGATCACCGAGAAACCAATCGATGCGGCCCCGGGACTCCCGCGGCGAGAGCCAGCCGGCCCGAGCCCCACGCTCGAGCGGCAGCTGCTGGATGCCCTGCTCGTAGCTCACGAGCAGCTCGTGTCGCCCGCCCGGCAGATCACGCACGAGCAGGATCCGGCCCCGGCCGGTCGGCTTGCCGGCCAGCAGATTCCACTCGCCCGTCTTCTTCCAGGCACCCCGGGCGTCGGCAGGCAGATCGGCGGCCTGCATGTAGATCGACACCCGGTTGGAGGGCATCGTCAGCACGAGCAACTCGGGCCGCCCGTCGCCATCGATGTCGTGGGCCACCGCGTCGATCGGCATCTCGTCGATCGAGATCTCGCCCCGGGAAAACTCAGGGGCGAGGGGCAATTCATTGGGCCTCTCGGGGTCGGTCGCGTCGGCCCGCGTGCGCTCGTCCGGCGCCAGCCACCGGTAGAGGTCGATGCGTGCCTGCCGCGGGTTGACGACGATCACATCGTCACGGCCGTCGGCCCCCAGGTCGGCGACGGTGAGCTTCTCAGCCCGCCCGTCGAGCTGGATCACCCGCATCCCCTGCCAGCCCCGGAACCCGGGGACCTCAGCCAAGGGCTCGGAGGGACCTGCGGCGGTCGCGGTGACCGTGGACACGATGAGGAGCGTGAGAAACGCCGCGGCTGCTCTGAGCCGGAGAGAGAATCCGTTCTTGTTCATGGTTTCCTGATGGTACCACGTTCGCCGGGCTCGGGGCTCATGGTGCAGCCACGTCGTCGTGGATCGGTCATCACGCGGGGTCGTGGTGCCTCAACGATGCCCCATCACCGCCTCACCCCCGGACTTCCGTCCGGGGCTTCTATGGGGCGAGCACGCGCCATCGATACAAGCCCCGGACGGGAGTCCGGGGGTGCGTACGCGCGACTGCACCAACCGGCCACCACGACCCCCCTCGATCACAGATCCCCGCCGACCCACCATCCTCACTGACCTGCCACCTCCGCGCCTCCGCCGACCCGCCATCCTCACTGACCCGCCGGCGTCGAAAACCCCCGGCTACTCGAGCTCCGGGAGCATCGCTTCGGCGGCGGCGGCTTCGCGGAGCTTCTCGAGAGCCTTCGCCTCGATCTGCCGGACGCGCTCCTTCGTCACTCCGAGCGCCGAGCCGACCTCCTTCAGGGTCTGCGGCTCGTGCTCGTGGTCGAGGCCGTAGCGGCGGATGATGATCGTCTGCTCCCGCTGGTCGAGCCGGTCGAGAAACTTGCCCACCTGCGCCAGACGGTCACTGGCCGCCAGCCGCTGCTGGTATTCGTCTTCACGACAATCGGCCGCGGCATGGAGCAGCTCCGAGTCGGCCGCCCGGAAGCGATCGCGGCGGCGATGCTCGTCGGGGATCGTGCGGGCATAGTTCTTCATGATCGCCCACGAGGCGTAGGTGCTGAACTTGTTGCCCCGGGCATAGTCGAACTTCTCGACCGCACGGATGAGCGACATGTTGCCGTCGCTGACCAGGTCGAAGAAGCTGTCGCCGGGCGAGACCCGCCGCTTCGCGATCGAAACCACGAGGCGGAGATTGGCCCGCACGATCCGGTTCTTGAGCTCCACGATCTCGCCGTAGAGCTTCTCGATCTGGTCCATGAGCCGGGCGCTCGGCCGCTCGGGATCGAGCTGCTCGCGCAGATTCACCGCCTTGTGCTTCAGGTAGTTGAACTTGCGGAACAGCCAGACCTCCTGCTCGCGGGTGAGCAGCGGCACCTCGTAGAGGCTCGCCAGGTAGGCGGGCAGCCCGCTCGGCCGCCGCACCCGCTTCGCATCGGCGACGCCGGGGAACGGCTGGTCGACCACCTTCTCCGCGCTCTTGCGGGCGAAGAGGGCGTTGGGCATGTAATCCAACGGCAGCTGCATCACCTGCTCGGCCCGCTGGCCGAGGATCACCCGGTAGATGCTCGCCTTCGAGCGGTGATACCGGCGGGCGATCGATTCCACCGACTCGCCATGGAGGTGGTGCTGGTAAATCCGGGCGCAGCTCTCGGGCCGCAGCCGGCCGTCGGCCGCGGGGAACACGGCGTCGTCGGGATGATCCTGATCGAACCGCTTGATCGTGTACCGGATGGTCTCCACGCTCCGCTGGAGCCGGGCGGCGATGCGGCGGTGCACGTCGGCCGGCGAGGCGCCCGCCGCGGCCAGCCGCCGGGCCCACGAGATGATCTTCTCGTGTTCCTCGTCGTTGAGCTGGCTGAACCGGGAACCGCGCTCGACCCGCAGCGGGTTAGCGCGAATGAAGTGGTCGACCGTCGACTTCAGGAAGCCGACCCGGCGCCGGCCACCGACCGAGAACCGCTGGGCCACGAGCCCGTGATCCCGCCATCGGGAGATCGTCTTCGTCGACACGTTGAACCGCTTGGCGACATCCTCGATCGAGAGGATTTCGTCGGTCGCAGCCGCGGCATGCTGGCCCGCATGCCGGACCAATGGATGGTGGCCCGGCGAAGCCGCGGAACGCTCGTGGGCAGCTGGGATTGGGATGTTGTCGGGGAAGAGCCGAACGAGATGTCCTGAAATGTCGGATCGCATGGTAAGTCTCCTCTCTGGCCTGTCCGTGACCAGGGTGTGATGGCGGTTGAAACCGTCGTCTCCGTGGGGTTCTCCGTAACCCCCTCCAACGCTCGTCCGAGGACGTGAGAGTTATACGCCTGGTCTGAAGAAAGGTTCAGCACCTCGGGGCGGCCTTGAGAAATTCCCTGACAGCCCGTGCGAACGGACCGCTGGAAATGTGACGGAAACGAAAGCCGGAAAAGCACTTGCGTTGGAAAAAGATCGACTCGAAAGGCCCGGGCAGGCAGCCCCCCCAAGCCCCCTTCCCCGGCCTTCTTTTCCAGATTCACACCACTGGACACTTGGGAGTCAAGCCCCAAAGGCCCCTGCGAGGCGGCTCGGAGGGGGGGCGGACGACGCCGTCGCCGGGGCTGGAACGGCCACTGTCTTGACGCTCGCCTGTTTCACTGGGATCATCCGGGGCTTTGGAGCGCAAGCCATCGAGAAACAGCATCGCATCAACGACCAGATCCGGATCTCTCCGGTTCGCGTCATCGGCTCTGACGGTAGCCAGCTGGGCATCATCCCAACGGATCAAGCGCTCGGCGTAGCCCGTGACGAAGGGCTCGATCTGGTGGAAGTTGCGCCTGGCGAGCAGCCGCCAGTCTGCCGGATCATGGACTTCGGCAAGTTCAAATATCAGCAGAAGAAGAAGCAGCACAAAACCCACGTCCACCATACGAAAATCAAGGAGATCCGCCTTCGCCCCAAGACCGGCGAGCACGACATCGACTTCAAGGTCAATCAGGCCAAGACCTTTCTCTTGCACAAGGACAAGGTCGTCGTGTCGGTCGTTTTCCGGGGTCGCGAGCTCGCCCACATCGACGAGGGGCAGCGGGTCATGAAGACGATCATTCAGCAGCTCGAGGAAATCTGCAAAGTCGAGTCCGGACCGCAGCAGATGGGCCGTCGCCTCGTCTGCACACTGTCACCAAAATAAACACTGTCACCCAAATAAAGACTGTCACCAAAATAAGCTTGGCCCCGAAGCCCGAAGTAAGCTTGAAGGCCTCTCGAACAATTTTTTGAAAGGATCGACCCATGCCAAAGCAGAAGACCCACAAGGGCACGAAGAAGCGATTCCGGATCACCGGCACCGGCAAGGTGAAGCATCGCCGTGCCGGCACGAGCCATCTTCAGGTGCGGCTCTCGAGCAAGCGGAAGCGCAACCTGCGGGGCACCGGCGTGCTGGCTCCGGAAGAGACGCCGAAAATCCACGAGGCCCTCGGCAAGTACAGCTACTGAGCCAGCGGTGGTGGAGATCGGGCGTTTTTGCCGTGTTTTGCCGGGTCCGCTTGGCAAACGCCCAGCGGCAAGCGACATTTGATTTCTTCGATCAAGACTTTTTGCGAGACGAGCGATGCGTACGAAGAGTGTGGTGCCTCGGCTGCGGGCCAAGAAGCGGCTGTTCAAGCGGGTGAAGGGTTCGGTCGGCGGTCGCCGCCGGCTGCTTCGCACGGCGAAGGAATCGATCATTCGCGCGGGCGTCTACGCCCACCGCGATCGCCGTCGCAAGAAGCGTGACTTTCGCCGCCTCTGGATCGTGCGGATCAACGCCGCCGTCCGCGAGCGGGGCATCCGCTACAGCCAGTTCATCGCCGGCCTCGAGAAGATCGGCTGTGAACTCGACCGGCGCACGTTGTCCGAGATGGCCGTGCTCGACCCGACCGGGTTCGACGCCGTCGTGGCCGCCGTCCGCCAGGGGCTGGGCCTGCCGGAGCCGGCCGCGGTCGCGTAACGCCGTGACCGCGCTCGACGCGTTTCTCGCCGAACTCGAACGCCTGCGGTCCGACGCGGCCGCCGCCCTCGATTCCGCGGTTCCCACTGGCGTCGCGTCGGCTGACGCCGTGGAAGCGGCCCGCGTGGAGTTTCTCGGCGCCCGCAGCGGCCGGCTCAAGGCCATCCAAAAACTGCTCGGCGGCGTGCCCGCCGCCGACAAGCCGGCCGCCGGCCGGCACTTCAACGAGACGAAGGCCGCCGTCGCCGCGCTGCTCGCAGCCGCGCAGGCCCGCGTGGCCGCCGCCGCGACGCCGGCCGCCCCGCCGCTCGACGTGACGCTCCCCGGCACGCCCGTGCCCCGCGGCCACCTCCATCCGCTCACGCAGACGATTCGCCGCGTGCAGGAGATCATGGGGCGGCTCGGGTTCGAGAGTGTCGACGGCCCCGAGGTCGAAGACCAATGGCACAACTTCGAGGCCCTCGCGATCCCCGCCGAGCATCCGGCCCGCGACCCGCTCGACAATTTTTATTTGGCCGTGGCCCGGGGCTCCGATCCGCTGCTGCTCCGCTCGCAGACAAGCACTGTGCAGATTCGCGTGATGGAGGGCCGGAAGCCGCCGCTGCGGATCGTGTCGCTCGGCCGCGTGTATCGGCCCGACACGGCCGACGCCACCCACTACCCGATGTTCCACCAGGTGGAAGGCCTGCTCATCGAGCCGGGCACGACGATGGCTCACCTCAAGAGCGTGCTGCGGCTCTTCGCCTCGAGCTTCCTCGGGGGTGACGTGCACGTGCGGTTTCGCCCCTCCTTCTTCCCGTTCACCGAGCCGAGCGTAGAGGTCGACATGGAGTGGGGTGGCCGCTGGGTCGAGATGGGAGGCGCGGGCATGGTCGATCCCGCCGTGCTCGCCGCGGTGGGCTACGATCCGGCGGAGGTCTCGGGCTTCGCCTTCGGCCTCGGCGTGGAGCGGATTGCGGCTCGGCGGTACGGCGTGGCCGATATTCGGGATTTCTTCCGGAACGACGTGCGGTTCCTCTCGCAGTTCTGATCTGATGGTCTGAGCAGGCTGGCAGCATGATCCTCTCGAAACAGTGGCTGGCGCAGTACGTGGACGGGCCCGACTCGGCCGCGGAACTCGCCGAGCGGCTCGCGCTCGCGGGGCTCAACCACGAGTCGTCGTGGGAGGTGGGGGGCGACACCGCCGTCGAGATCGAGGTCACGAGCAACCGGCCCGACTGGCTGGGGCACCTCGGCGTGGCCCGCGAGGTGGCCGTGCTCTGGCGACGGCCGCTGCGGCTGCCTGACGTGAGGCTGCCGGAAGGGAAAGGCGAAGCCGGCTCGGCCATGGCCGTCGAGATCGCCGCACCGGAACTCTGCCCGCATTACTCGGCGCGGGTGATCCGCGGGGTCACGATCGGCCCGAGCCCCGACTGGCTCGTCGAACGCTTGCGGACCGTGGGCGTGACGAGCGTCAACAATGTCGTCGACGTGACGAACTACGTGATGCTCGAGTGCGGCCAGCCGCTGCATGCCTTCGACCTTGCGCGGATTGAAGGGGGGCGGATCGCAGGGGGGCGGATCATCGTTCGCCGCGCCGTCGCCGGGGAGCCCTTCGAGGCCATCAATCACAAGACCTACACGCTCACCGACACGATGTGCGTCATCGCCGATGCCCGCCGGCCGGTGGCCCTGGCCGGTGTCATGGGGGGTGCCGAGACCGAGATTCGCGGCGACACGACCGACGTGCTCCTCGAATCGGCCCAGTTCGCGCCGCTCGCCGTGCGGGCCGCCGCCCGTGGGCTCGCGCTCGCGAGCGCGTCGTCCTATCGCTTCGAGCGGGGGCCCGATCCGGCCATGGTCGAGTGGGCGTCCCGCCGCGCCGCGGCGCTCATTCTGGAGGTCGCCGGCGGCCGGCTCGAGGGGGATGTCGGGACGGCCGGCACGCTCGCCGTGCCGAAGTTGTCGGTGTCGCTCGCGTCCGGCCGCGTCGCTGCGGTGCTCGGAGTCGATGTGCCCGCCGAGCGGCAGCGGGAGATTCTCGCGGGGCTCGGGTTCGTGGCCGAACCGCCCACGACGGGCACCGATCCCGCCAACGGCAGCATGCGCTGGCGGGTGCCGTCGTGGCGGCGCGACGTGACCCGCGAGATCGACCTCGTCGAGGAGGTCGCCCGCATCGAGGGCTACGACCGGGTGCCGGAGAACGTGGCGATCGCGGCCCGGCCGGTGGAATGGTCGGATCGCGAGCAGACCGTGCGGCGGGTCGGGGAGGTCTTCGTCGGCGCCGGCTTCTGCGAGGCCATGACCCGCAGCGTCGTGACGACCGCCCTCGAGGAGACGCAGAGCCCCTGGACCGACGCGGCACCGCTCACGATTTCCCCGCCGCTCGTTCGCGGGGCCGACCGTCTGCGCCGTTCGCTCGTGCCGAGCCTGCTCGAGGCCCGGGCGGGTAACGAGGCCGTCGGGGCACCGCATGGCGAACTCTTCGAGATTGCCCGGGGGTATGTCGCGCGGCCGGGGGCCGGGAAGACGCCGGCCCGGCAGGACGAAGGACCGCTCGAGGAGCCGCTGCTGGCCGCCTGCGTCACCGGGGGGGATTTCTTTCGCGGCAAGGGGATCGCCGAGGCGGTCCTCGCCGCCCTGGGCGTGACGGCGATCGCCGGAGAATCGGCCGGCGGACACGGGGATGTCGTGATCGATATGCGGCCAGTGTCCCTCGATCTGTTCACTCCCGGCCGGACCGCCGAGGTTCTGCTCCGGCGGCAGGGTGGGGCCGCCGAGCGGATCGGTGTCGTCGGCGAGGTGGCCGCTCCCGTGCTCGAGCGGCTGGCCGTCGCGGCCCCGGTGACGGCGGTCGAACTGCGGCTCGACCGGCTCGAGTTCGCGATCGGTCGCGATCGGGTCCGGCGGCGACCCAGCGATTTTCCGGCCGTGCAGCGGGACGTGAATCTCGTCGTCGCGGCCGACGTGCCCTGGGCCGACGTGGAGGCGGCCATTCGGGTTGGAGCCGGCGAGCTGCTCGCAGGGCTCCAGCTCGTTCAGGTCTGGGAGGATGCCGAGCGGCTCGGCGCGGGCAAGAAGAGCTTCGTCGTCGCCCTCCGGCTGCGGAGCGCTGCCGGCACGCTCTCCGGCGAGGAGGCGGCCCGGGCCGTGGCCACGGTCGTGGCATCGTGCGCCGAGCGGGTCGGGGCGACCCTCCGGGCGTAAAAGGGGCAATTCTTTGCTTCAGCGGTCGGAGTAGACCCGCGTGACTTCTTCCTTCGTGATCGGGGCCGGCTGGTCGGCGCTCATCAGCTGGATCTGCACCCGCTGGTCGCCCGCGCTGCGGCCGCGGACCCGCACGCGATAGACGGCCTCCTCGGCCGGCGCGAGTGAGGCGAGCGGCTCGAAGAGCACGACGAGGTTCTCCACGCGATGGCCCGCCGGGCCGCGGGCGTCGACCGGCTCGAGGTCGCCCAGGAGCGTGGCCACGAGGCGGACGCCGGTGGCGGGCTTCGTGCCTTGGTTGCCGACACGGATCACGTATTCGGTGAGACCCTCGACCTCGATCGGATCCTCGCTGTCGGTGACCTCGAAGGAGAGCGCGGCCAAGCCCTCGACCTCGCAGACATGCACGGCCTGATCGGCGAGGCCGTCGGCGCTGCGGGCCGCGGCCACGATTCGTTGCGGGCCGAGGTCGACCGGCATCACCACCACCTCGACGGCACCGGTCTCACCGGGGGGGAGTTCCTCGAGGTTCCAGAGCACGCGGTGGGTGCGCTCGTCGTGCCAGCCGGCGTTGTTGGCCCGCACGAACTTCATGCCGGGGGGCAACTGGGCGGCGAGCTCGATCGACCGGGCCGTCGCCGTGCCGGCATTGACCATCGCGATCTCGCAGGTGGCCGTCCGCTGGAGGAACCGGCGCACGGGCATGTCGAGGGCGAGCTCGAGCGTGGGGGCGGTGACCTCGAGTTTGATGAACTCCTCGACCTCGAGGCCGCCGTCGGCGCGGGCGGCAAACCGGGCCGTGTGAATGCCGGGGCCGCGGGTGCCGAGCACGAGGTCGATCGTGCGGCTCTCGCCCGGCTTCAGCTGGCCGACGTCGAATTCGAGCTCGCGACCGGAGCGATGCGACACGTTCTCGGGCAGGAAGCCTTCGAGCACGACGCCGGTGGCGATCCCCGTGCCGGGATTCGTCACCGTGATCGAGAGGCCGGCATCGCGGCCGATGCGGGTGGGCTCGGGCGCGTTGGACGTGATCGCGAGGGCCGGCTTCGTGGCCCGCGACCGCACCGAGGCTTCCGCGCGGAAGCTCACGCTCGCCACGCTGCCGATGTCGCCTTCGGTCTGTGGCATCAGTTCGATGACGACGCGGGCCTGTCCGCCCGGGGGCAGCTCGCCAAGCGGCCAGACCAGCTCGGCCTCGGCGCCGGCCTGGCCGGGAGCCGCCGGGGGCGTGGTCGTGACGAGCGAGGTGCCGTAGGGGACGGCATCCCGGAGGAACACGTCCTGCGCGGTGGCGCTGCCGACGTTGCGGACGAAGATCTCGTAGCGGGCCGGCTTGCCGACCTGCACCTCGCGAGGCCCGCGCTTCTCGACGGTGAGCTGCGGCGACTGCACGCCTTCGAGCTGCACCGGGCCCGGGCGGCCCTGGCCGGCCACCGGAGGGGACTCTGCGGCGGGGCCGCGGCGATCAAAGGGCGACGGGGCGTCGTAGCCGGGATCGGCGAGGGGATTGGCCGCGGTGTCGGCCGGTCCGCCTGCCATGGGGGGCGCGGCCGCGAACGGCACGGACGCGGCGAGCACGGCCGGGGGTGGCGCGACGGGAGCGGGCATGACCGGAGCCGGCATGACCGGAAACGCTGCGGGGGGCGGCGCGAACCGCGGCAGGAGGCCACCGGAGGCCGGCGGGGGCGAGGGCACGAAATCCGGATTTCTCACCGGCGGTGCCTGGGCGAAGGGCGAGGGCGTGGGCGGCGGCACCGGTGCGGCCTCGAGCGGGGCGGCAAAGGGTTCGGGTGCCGGTGGTTCAGCGCCGTGCTCGGCAATGATCTCGGGTTCGGGAGCGATCGCGGGAACGGTCTCGGCAGCCGGCGCTTCCGGGGCTGGCTCAATGGCAGCGACCTCTTCTGGAGTGAGCTCGGCGGGAACGGGCTCGGCGGGAGCGGGTTCTGCTGGAGCAGGCTCGGCGGGAGCGGCCACGGCCGGAAGAACTTCGTCGTCGGTTTCCAACGCGGCTTCTGGAACCGTCTCAGTCGCCAGTTCCGTCTCCGACTCGATCGACGTGGACTGTTCCTCGACAGGACTCGATTCCGGAATGTCGATGTCGGCAGTGACCTGGCGGGAGAATCGCGACATCGTCCGCGGTTCTCCAGTCTGCGGCTCGGCATCGCCACCGGTGCGGACGATCGGTGTGGCTGGCTCGAAGGAGGCCGGCCGCACCGGATACTCGTCGTGCTCGCCGGTCGTCGGGAGCTGGAATTCGGGATCGACCGCCTGCTCGGCGGCGACCGGCCGGTCCACCCGCGAGCGGCCGATGCCGAGGGCCCAGACGAGCCCGAAGCCGACGCAGCCGCAGATGACCGCGCCGAGGACGACGGGCAGGTTGGATGAACGTGGCGGGATGACGAGCGCCTGACGGGACGGCGGGGCGGGATCGGCCATCGATGGGCTCCCTCGCAGGGTGGATCCGTCGCGGGACGGAAGGAGACCCCGGGGAGATAGCAGGCCGGCGGCAGCGACAGAAGGTCAGCTCCCCAGCACCTCGTGGAGCCGAAAGTGAAACTTGCCCAGTTTGCCACCGTAGTTGCCGGCGGAGATGGCTGCAGACGTAATTGCCGAAGTGTCATGGGCCGGGCTATCATTTGGTAATCATTTTTGTGCCCTACGGAATTCCTGTAATCGTTTTAGAGATTTCAAAAGCATTTTTTCTGGTCCGAGAAACCATTTTTTCGACATACTGATCAATGAATCTGTTTTTTTGAATCCGTAAGCGTTTTTGATGAAGCCATGGCCATGCCGTCCACTGAGAATTTTGGGCCCGCCGGCTACGCCCGGTTGGTCGCCCGCCATCGGCTGAAGACGATTCCCAACTGGCACGAGTCGATCGTGACCGGCACCGCAACGCGGAAGGAGGTGGCCGGCGCAGACGGCAGCGTCGTCGAGACGTATGGCCCCACCTATTGGCCGGGCGAATCCGACTTCGACCACCTCGAGTTCGCACTCAAGTACGACGGCACGAATCTCGCGATGTTGTCCGCGATCTTCAACGTGCTCCCGGCCGAAGGCTTCGAGGCGTTCGTCGCGGCCGCGCCGTTCGGCAAGTATCGCCGGCGGCTTTGGTATCTCTACGAGTGGCTCACGGGGAATCGCCTGCCGCTTCCCGACATGACGAGCGGCAACTACGTGGAACTCGCCCCGGAGGACGAATGCTTCACGGCACGGCGGCGGCGAGTGGCGAGGCAGCGGATCGACGACAACCTGCTCGGCGACCGATCGTTCTGCCCGGTCATCCGCCGCACCGCGGCACTGGGGGCGTTCGCGGCAGGGAATCTGGCGCCGCGGCTCCAGTCGCTCGTCGCCGGGTGCACTCCGGAGATTCTCCGGCGGGCGCTCTCTTACCTTTCCATAAATGAGACACGGAGCTCGTTCGCGATCGAGCGGGAGGAGCCTTCGGCGGATCGAACGGAACGATTCGTGGCGCTTCTCGGGCGGGCCGCCCGCGAAACCTGGTGCCGCAAGCCGCAGCTCGTGACGCTGCAGAATGCCATCGTCGACCCCCGGTTCGTCGAAGCCGACTACCGCACGAGGCAGAATTGGGTGGGCGAATCCGTGACGCTCGGGCAGGAGCGAGTGCATTACGTCTGCCCGCGGCCGGGCGACGTGCCCGCGCTGATGGAAGGCCTGATCAAGGCCGACGAACGGCTCCGGACCTCCGCGATCCATCCGGTGGTGCACGCGGCGCTGGTCGGCTACGGCTTCGTGTTCATCCATCCCTTCCTGGACGGCAATGGCCGTATCCACCGCTTCCTGATCCACAACACGCTCGCCACGCGGGGCTTCACACCGCCGGAGATCATCGTGCCGGTGTCGGCGGCGATGCAGCGCGACGAGCGAGCCTACAACGCCTCCCTCGAGGCGTTTTCAAGGCCGTTGCTCGAGTTCGTGACCTACGCGTTCGATACGGAAGGGGAGATGACGGTGGCAGGCGACTGGTCGGATTGCTACCGATTTCCCGATCTGACCGTGCAGACCGAGGCGCTCTTCCGGTTCGTGGAACAGACGATCGACCGCGATCTCCCGGAGGAACTCGCCTTCCTCCGCGGCTACGACCGCACGAAGCGGCTGATGCAGGACGTGGTCGATCTGCCGGCGCGGCAGCTCGATCTCTTCATCCGGCTGTGCCGGCAGAACGGCGGCAGCCTTTCTGCGGCGAAGCGGCGGTCGCAGTTCGCGATGCTCCGCGACGACGAGATCACACGGCTCGAGGAGGCGGTGCGGCACGGCTTCGAGCCGGAAGAGGCCGAGAAAAAGGTGCCAGCCGAGAAAAAGGTGCCAGCCACCAAATCCAGGTAGTTTGCAGGTTGCCTATTTTTGGTGGCTGGCACCTTTTCCCTCGGCGGCAGCGGCAGCAGATCAGCTCCCCAGCACCTCGTGGAGCCGAAAGTGAAACTTGCCCAGTTTGCCACCGTAGTTGCCGGCGGAGATGGCCGGGATCTCCGGCCCGGCCGCGGCCTGGATGCCGGCGGCCATGGCGGAGGCCACCACGTCGCGGTCGGTGCCATCGATGACGATTTCCAGGGCGGCGGCGGCGTCGGCCGCCAGTTCGGTCGGCACGCGACCGACGAGGCCCGGGCAAAAGGCGTCGTTGGTCGAGGCCTTGAGCTGGGCGTAGCGCGAGCCCACTTTGCTGCCGGAACGGACGACGCCGCCGGGAAACGGAGTGATCGTGCCGGGGATGGCTTCGATCGCGGTGACCGCCCGGCGGGCCGCCGCGAGGGCCGCCTCGAGTGACGTGCCCTGGAGGATGAAGTTGCCGCCGCCGACGCCCTTGGCGACGCCCACCGTTTCCTCCACGAGAAACTCGCCGTCCATCACCGGCACCCGCCAGAATCGGCGGCCATCGAGGACCTTCGTCTTCTCGAAGCCGTCGCCGAAAAATCGTAGGTGGCTCCCTACCGCGGCCCGTTCCTCGGCCGTGGGCAGGCCGTCGAACACCGCGGTCGTCGGGCAGGTGAGGAGGCACTGGGCGGTGCGGTTGCCGACCGCCTTGGCGAGGCTTTCAGCATTGAAGGCGAAGGCGAGGATCGCGACGCCCGGCCGCCCGTCGGGCGTCGCGGAGGGAGCGAGCCGGGATTCCACGCCGATCTCCGCATCGCAGCCGATGACGCTCGTACCGTAGCCGCAGGCGGCGACACAGGCGGCGTCGAGCCAGTGTTCGTCGTGGGCGGTGACGACCAGCCGCGCATACCGCAGGCCGAATGCCTCGGCGAAGGTGTCCGCAATGTGTGTGGAGCCGATGAGCATGCCGGGAACTGTTCTCGTCGCCGAGTGAGGCAGTCGCATATGCTACGCGGAAGTCCGGGAAAGGCCGACCCCCGGCCGCCTGCCTCCGGTTTCGTCCCTCTCGTTGGAAGGATCATCGCCGATGTGCCCCCGCCTGTCGCGTCTTGTCGCCCTGCTCGCCGCCGTGGTGCCGGCCTTCTGGATCGGCTTGTCGCCCGCCTGCGGCGAGTCCCCCGTGCCCGCCTCCCTCGCCGCGAGCGGCGTGGCGATCGCGCCCCGGGATGCGGCCTTTTTCTCGGCGACGCTCCGGCTGCAGGAGCAGTGGCAGCGGATCGAGTCGAGCAATGCGTATGCATCGATCATGAAGCTGCCGGCGGTCCGTCGGGCTCTCGACTCGCTCGAGGAGCAGCGGACGATGCCCGGCAGCCCGCTCTCGATGGTCGAGACCTTCATGTCGCTCCCCGAGAACATCGAGGCCCGGGAACTGCTCGCCGACATGATCGCCACCGACACCTTCGTCTACGGCGAGCCCTCCTGCATCTCGTTTCTGCAGCTGGTGAAGAAGCTGCAGCGGGCGCAGCAGGCGGCCGCGCTGCTCAATGTCCGCGGCTTCGGCGGCGGATTCATGCTCGACGAGGAACTCGAGCTGTTCGATGATTCCGACGAGCCGGAGGCACGGGCGGGGCGGCTCCGCGTGCGGCCGGTGCGGCTGCGGGCGGACGCCGGCGATGATGGCGATGATGGCGAAGACGATGATGCCGGAGACGATGGCGGCCCCGGCCTGATGCTCGACGAGTTTGATCCCCAGCAGGTGCAGAAGCGGCTGCTCGCCCAGACGCTGGTCGACAACCTCGATCTGCTCGTCGTGCCCGATGTCGTCTGGGGCTTTCGCACCGGGAAGGCCGACACGGCCAAGGCCCAGCTCGCCCGCCTCGAATCGCTCGGCAGGCTGCTCGTGCAGATGAATCCCGATTTCGAAAAGGCGATCGAGCGGCGGTCGGTGGCGGGGGGTGAGTTTCTCGTCGTCACGCTCTCCGGCGCCCAAGTGCCGTGGCAGGAACTGCGGGACGAACTGGCCGACGACCTGGAAGACAGCAACCTGGTTGATAGCGCCGGGCTCGACAAGGTGTTCGAGCGGCTGGAGTCGCTCGCGGTCGTCATCGCGCTAGGGCAGATCGGCGACCGCGTGATCCTCTCGGTCGGCGGCTCGCTCGACCACCTCGCCAAGCTCGCGCTGCCCGCGGGTGTGCGGCCGGGGCTCCTCACGACCAAGCCGTTCGAGCCGCTCCGGCGGCATGCCGACAAGCCGCTTACCGGCATCTCCTACATGAGTGGCGAGATGGCCGCGGCGCTGGCCACCACGGCCGACGATCTCGAGGCGACGGGAGAAATGCTCGCCGCCGCCGCGGAAGCGGGTGATGTGTCCGAGGAGGCGTTGGAGGAGACCAGGCAGTGGCTCGCCGACGGCGCCGCGAGCCTCGCCACGCGGCTTCCCACGCCCGGCCCCTGGCTCGCGTATGCGTTCCTGGCGGACGAGGGCTACGAAGGCTACGCCTGGGATTGGGCCGGCAATCGTCCGTTTGACGGCACGAAGCGGCTCGATCTGCTCGACCATGCCGGCGGGGCACCGCTGGCAGTGGCGGTGCTGCGGCTGAAGGCCGACCCCCGATTCTTCGACGACGTCGGTGCATTCATCAACCGGGGGCTCGATCTGCTGCGGAAGTACGGTCTGCCCGGCTTCGACGACGCCGACTTCGACGAACTCATCCGCGTCGACGAGGCCCTGGCTCCGCTCGCGACCAGGCTCAAGGCGACGATCCGCAAGAAGATCCTGCCCGCGATCGGCGCCTGTCAGGTGGGGCTCGTGCTCGATGCGAAGGCGAAGGTGAAGCGGCCGCATCGTGACCTGCCGTCGTCGGCCGAGCCACTGCCGCTCGTGGAGCCGGCCCTGGCACTGCCCTTGGCCGATCCGAAACTGTTTCGCGACGGGTTGAGCGACATCTTCGCCTTGTCCGACGAACTGGTGGCAGCCGTCCGGCGGATCAATCCCGATGCGGTGCGGCCCGACTATCGCGTGCCCGATCCCACGAAGGACAAGGTGGATGCGGGCACTGTGTGGACCTTCCCACTGCCCAATGCGGGGCTCGACGACCAGGTGCGGCCGACGATCGGCGTCGGCGAAACCGCGGCCGTGTTTTCGCTCGTGCCGGCGCAGGCCATCCGGATGCTGGGGGCCAACCGGCTGGAAACGGGATCGGGTCCGGCCGAGTTCGAGGAGCCTCTGGCCTGCGCGGCGGCGCTCGACTTCGCGGGGATCGTCGACGCGGTTCGGCCGTGGGTCTTGTATGCCGTGCGCTATGGTTGTGCGCTCCAGCGCGAGGGGCAACTCGGTCCGGATGAAGATCTCGCCGCCGACGATGAAACGGAGCAGGCCAAGGAGGCCCTCGAGGTCGCCGGCGCCGTACTCGAGGCGGCCAGGTGCTTCCGCTCGGCGGTGGCCGCATCGACCGTGAAGGACGACGCGCTCGTAACGCACTGGCGAAACGTCATCCGCGATCTGCCCGCCAAGCCGTGAGCGCGGCGGTCGACCGCCGGAGCGTCGCGAACCCCGCCGGCATCGTCACTCGCGGCCGAGCTCACGGGCGAGGAACGTCCATTCGAGCGCGTCCATGAACGCCTTCTGGCGGTTGTCGGCGGCGCCGCCATGCCCCCCCTCGATGTTCTCGTAGGAGACGACCCGCAGGCCCAAGTCGCGGAGGCGGGCCGCCATCTTGCGGGCATGCGCCGGGTGCACGCGGTCGTCGCGGGTGCTCGTCGTGAGGAGGAGCGGCGGATAGGTGCCGTCGGGTTGCACGAGGTGGTAGGGAGAGAATCCCTGGATGAACGCCCATTCCTCTGGACGGTCGGGATCGCCATATTCGCCGACCCAGCTCGCGCCGGCGAGGAGCCGGTGAAACCGCCGCATGTCGAGCAGGGGCACCTGGCAGACGACGGCGCCGAAGAGCTCCGGCCGCCGTGCGTAGAGATTGCCCACGAGGAGCCCGCCGTTGCTGCCCCCCTTGATGCCGAGTTTCGCGGCTGAGGTGACGCCGCGGCGGATCAGATCCTCGGCCACGGCCGCGAAATCCTCGTAGGCCCGGGGCCGCCGCTCCTTGAGGGCCGCCTGATGCCACGTCGGACCAAACTCGCCGCCGCCGCGAATGTTGGCGATCACATGGATGAAGCCCTGCTCCAGCCAGGCCGCGCCGGTCACGGGGTCGTAGCCGGGCACGAGCGGAATCTCGAAGCCGCCGTAGCCATAGAGCAATGTCGGCGCGGGCAATGTCGGCGCGGGCGGCGTCGCGGCATCGGCACCGGCAGCACGGGCCGGCACAGCGGGGCCGATCTGGAAGTAGGGCACCCGCGTGCCGTCAGCCGACACGGCTTCGTACTGACTCACCGCCAGGCCATCCGCCGCGAAGAACGCGGGCGACCGCTTGAGCGGTTCGGCGGGCGCCGCCGCGGCCAGGTCGCCGAGCGAGAGCGTCGAGGGCTCGAGCGGGCTCGTCGTCACCAGGAAATACTCGTCGGACTCGATGTCGTCGACCGGCGTGATGCTCGCCGTGCCGATCTCCGGAACGCCGGGCAACGGCGCCGACTCCCAGCGGCCGTCGCGGAAGGAGAACACGCTGATCCGACTGCGGACATTGTCGAGCGTGGTGAGAAGCACGTGGCCGCGGGTGGCGGCGAACGCGGCGAGCGACGTCCGCGGCCCCGGCTCGAAGAGCACCTGAAACGCCCGGTCGCCGGCCAGCATCGCGTCGAACTCGATGGCGAGCAGCGCCCCTGCGGGATAGGTCGTGGCGGCCACGGTCCAGGGCGATCGCAGTTCGATGAACAGCCAGTCGCGGTGGATGCGGAGATCGGCATCGGCAGGCTTCTCGATCGTCACGAGCGTGTCGCCCCGGCGCACGGACCATTCGCTCGTGTAGAACGTCATCCGCCGGACGACGAAATCCCGCTCGTAGCCGGGCGTGAGATCACGGAAGGCGGTGACCATCATGTCGCCCTCCTCGCCCGCGAACACGAGTGGTACGGCGGCGAGCGGTGTGCCCCTCGTCCATTCGCGGACCGTCCGCGGGTAGCCCGACGCCGTCAGCGACCCCGGCCCGAAATCGGTCGCGACAAACAGAGAATCGGCGCTGCGCCAGGCCACGCGGCTCTTTGCTTCGGGGAGCGTGAAACCGCCGGGTACGAAGGCCTTCGTGTCGAGATCGAACTCCCGCACAACGTCGGCGTCGGCCCCGCCCCGGGAGAGCGACACGAGGCAGCGGCGGCCTGCGGGTTCGAGCACGTTGGCCCCGTGCCAGACCCAGTTCTCTCCTTCCGCGCGGCCGAGGGCGTCGAGGTCGAGAACCGTCTCCCATTCCGGGGCGGGCGTGCGGTATTCCTCGAGGGTGGTGCGTCGCCACAGCCCGCGCGGGTTGGCGGCATCCCGCCAGAAGTTGTAGAAGCGGTCGCCGATCTTCTTGACGTAGGGAATCTTCTCCCGCGAGTCGAGGATCGAGAGGATGCGGGCCTCGAGCCGCGTGAACGCCTCCGTGCCGGCGAGCTCCGCCAGGCACTCGGCGTTGCGCTCCCGCACCCATGCAAGCGCCGCCTCGCCCCCGACGTCTTCGAGCCAGAGATACGGATCGGCCGGCTCAACGGCCGGAGCGGGCTCCGCGGCCGAGGCGGCGGGAGTCGTGGTCACAGGGGGCATGGCCATGAGCGTGAGGGTCTGCAGGACGAGAGCGAGCGGGAGGATGAGGCGGGGTGCGCTGCGCATGAAGGTGAGTGTAGCGAATGGGGTGATGGGTGATGGGTGATGGACTTGGGTAGTGGGGTGTGGTGGTGATGGGGCATGGTGGAGGCACCACGACCACGCACGATGATTGATCCACGACGACGCTGCGACACGGAAAGACGACGCTACTACACGGGCAGCCCCGAGCCCCACCCGACACTCACCCGCGAATCTGGCCGCTGCCGATCACGACGTATTTGTAGGTCGTCAGTTCCCGCGGGCCGCAGGGGCCGCGGGCGTGGAGCTTGTCGGTCGAGATGCCGATCTCCGCGCCGAGGCCGAGCTCGCCGCCGTCGTTGAACCGTGTGCTCGCGTTGACGACCGCGACGGCGGTGTCGACGCGGGCCGTGAAGCGGTCTGCCGCCGCAGCGTCGGCCGTGATGATCGCGTCGGTGTGCCGGGAGCCGTGGCGATTGACGTGGTCGATTGCGGCGTCGAGAGAGTCGACGACGGCCACCGACATCTTCGGGCCGAGGAACTCAGTGGCCCAGTCGGCCTCCGTGGCGACGCCCGCAGCCGGCACGAGCCGCCGCGTGGCCTCGTCGCCCACGAGTTCGACCCCGCGGGCCGTCAGTTCGGCCGCGACCCGGGGCAGAAACGTCGCCGCCACGTCGGCATGCACGAGCAGTGACTCGGCCGCGTTGCACACGCCCATCCGCTGGCACTTCGCGTTGACGGTGACGGCCTCGGCCATCGCCAGGTCGGCGGCGCGGTCGACGTAGACGTGGCAGTTGCCCGAGAAATGCTTGAGCACCGGCATCCGGGCCTCGGCACAGACCCGGCGGATGAGCGCCTCGCCGCCGCGCGGGATTGCGATGTCGATGCAGTCGTCGAGCGCGAGAAACTCTCCAACGGCTGCCCGGTCGGCGGTGTCGACGAGCTGGACGGCGTCGGCTGGCAGGCCACCGGCTGCGAGGGCTTCGCGCATGGCCTCGACGATGCGGGCGCTCGACCAGGCCGCCTCCTTGCCGCCGCGGAGAATGATCGCGTTGCCCGAGGCGACCGCGACGGCTGCCGCGTCGGCCGTGACGTTGGGTCGGGATTCGTAGATGAAGAACACGACGCCGAGTGGCACCCGCACCTTCCGGACGATGAGACCATTGGGACGGACCGACTCCTCGAGCAGCTCGCCGACCGGATCGGGCAGGGCGGCCACTGCCTCGACGCCGGCCGCGATTCCCTCCACCCGGCGCTCGTCGAGGAGCAGCCGATCGACGGCCGCGGGGGAGAGGCCGTAGCTGGGGGCGGCGGCGACGTCACGGGCGTTGGCGGCGAGAATGTCGGCGGTGGCGGCGCGGATGGCGGCCGCGGCGGCCCTGAGCGCGGCGGCCTTGCGCTGGTGCGGTACGGAGGCCAGGTCGATCGCAGCCCGCCGGGCCCGCTCGGCGATGCCCCGGCAGTGGGCGCGGAGGTCGGTGACAGGGGGGGCGGACACAGAAGGCGACGCGGCAGACGACGCAGTGGACGCAGTGGACGCAGTGGACATCGGGGGCTCGCAGGGTCGA
>Ga0114946_10000268_pt1 | contig 33326 bp, 37 predicted proteins | sample WalLakDeSediment_FD_88676 | JGI IMG/M metagenome (GOLD analysis project Ga0114946, IMG submission 88676) | Lake sediment microbial communities from Walker lake, Nevada to study Microbial Dark Matter (Phase II) - Walker Lake 11/02/13 Deep Sediment | ecosystem: Environmental > Aquatic >... | reverse complement strand
TCATAACTGCACCACGCGGTTATTCCTATCCAGGAACTTTTTAGTGGTCTTTGCATTCAGGATGCGCTCAATGTCAGCAGCCAGTTCATCGCGGGCAGTTATTACTGCTTCACGATTGTAGTTGGTAAAACCGTCGATAGGAAAGAAAATATTTGTGCTTCTGGCAGTTACCTTGCCCCGGTCGCTCTGTCGCCAGATCCACTTCCTGGTTTTAATATTGCTGCCGGAAGCATAAACCAGTTCTTCCTCTTCGAGTATTTCCGGATCGGCTTGACCAAAAGGAATAAAGACATCGCCTTTTCTACTAAAGCGTACCTCTATACTGCCTTCAGCTGCATCGAGATCATGGGCACCCATGGGCAGGGTATATTTTAATGAATATTTGTTAACCAGGTTCACAGCGGGGTTTATGTCGGGGAGGTTGCTGCCTTTGACAATGCGGGTCGTTAGCGCTTCAACCGAACAGGGAAATTTGTTCGGATTGATGTCCATCTTTTTAAATGAATCGCGGTATGGCTGTAAGTCCTGATGTTCCTTTGGTTTAATTGATTGGAATTTTTTACGGGTTTCATCAATTGCTTGCTCAAGTAAAACCCATATTTCTTTGTTAGTTCCGCTATTATCCAAGCCCCTTGCGACGACTACTCCGAAGCAGACTTCCGGCAGGATCTCGAAGACCTTGTCGTCAATTATAAACTGCATCTCTTAATCACCTCATCTTCAGTTAATATTATTATAGAGGATGTTGTCACTGGCTGTCGAATGCTTTGTCAGGATTTAAAGTGAACCCATACTTCCATATTAAAGGAGGGGCCTTTAATAGAATGAAAGTTATCGTGGATGCCGATGCCTGCCCTAAAGCGGTTCTGCAAACATGCCTGGATTTAGGGCGTAAACACAATATCCAGGTGTGGACAGTTGCCAGTTTTAACCATAATATAAAATCTGATCATCATATCATGGTCGGCAGCGATTCACAGGAGGCTGATATTAAGATAACAAATCTTGCGGAAAAGGGAGATATTGTTGTTACCCAGGACTGGGGCCTGGCAGCTATGCTTGTTGGTAAACAGGCCAGGTGTTTAAGCCCTGGTGGTAAAGAATACCGGCCTGAATATATAGATTTTTTGTTGGAGGAGAGGGAACTGAAAGCTAAGTATCGTCGCAGTGGGGGCAGGACTAAAGGGCCTAAAAAGCGGACTGGAAAAAATGATACGGATTTTTTAATCGAACTGGAGAAAATGATAATCCAGGGGTAATTTCTCAGATGTTTATCTTGATATCGCTATTTTCTTTCAGGTTGGAAATGTGTTCCAAAATTACCCGCTGGACTTTTTCTTCTTTCATCTGAAAAGCTCTTTGTTCCCGCATCTCTTTTTCCAGCTGGAGCATGGCCTCTTCTGAATATTCTTCTTCCAAAATATCACCGTATAACTCTTCTAACTGCAGGAAATACATTTCAACCTGCTCCATTGGTATATCCGGATCTTCTGCTTCCATTAACTCTTTTAGTTCATTGATTTCATTTATTATCTGTTCGTAGTATGCTTCAAGTTCTGCCCTTTCTATCTCTATCTCTTCCTCGATAATACGCTCTCCGGGATTTTCCTCCAGGTATTTATCCATATACTGCTCCAGGTAATTCTGGATCGACAATTCCCGGACAATATCATCGTTTAGTTTGCTGCGGGTCATATTTGCTACTTCCATTTGTTCCAGCAGTTCTTCTTCTCCCCCGAATGCTGTTACATATTCCTGGTAGCGCTCTTCAATCTCTTCATCACTTATGGTTATGCCTTCCTTTTCAGCCTGTTGGGTTATAAGCATAGGGATAATGAAGTAATTATCGAGCACCTGCTGTTCCAGCTCCTTTAAAGTCGCTGCCATTTCTTCACTGTCCAAATCTATACCCTGCATTTGATACTGCATCTTTTCCCGTTCGATGGCCTGTGCGAATTCTTCTTTTGTGATTTCTTCACCGTTTACTGTGGCTATGACTTCTTCACCCTGTGATATTCCTGTTTCGCCGTCACAGCCAATAAGTGCAGCGCTTAAGGCCAGTCCAACCAGAAAAACTATCGCAATTGTTATACTACCTTTCCTGCGAGGGGCACTCAATTTGGTATTGTTTTTTCTTTTGTTAATCATATTAACCTCCTGTGTCAGATAAACTTCAGTTTGCCATTATCTAAGCCGGTGCCCATAATAACAGAAACCGGCTTTACTAACAAGGGGGTGATAGGGTGATTTAATTAAAACCATAGTGGGCTGATTGCTTTCGCAGCCTGCATGTTGAGGTAATAAAACTGAGAAATTGGCAACAACCTTTAAGAAAATATTATCGATCGGGTTTAGGTTTGGCTATGATCAGGCAGTCGTTTGAATATATTTATCCCTATTTCCAATGGCAGCGATAAGTATGATATTATAAAAGAAAAAACCATATATGGATCTAACCTGACCATTAGTTAAGTCAATTTAGGCAAGTGATTTTAAGGGAGTGAGATGATGTCTGAAATTTTACTTCAAGCGGCAATAGTTATCTTCGTCTACTTTTTTGCATTTTTTCTGGTAGCCCAGTTTATCCGTAACAACTCTATAGTCGATATGGGCTGGGGGGCAGGATTCGTTGTAGTGGCCTTTGTAACCCTTCTAAGCCAGGGCGCTTACGCGGAGAGGAACCTGTTGATTACCCTGCTGATTACTATCTGGGGCGGTAGGCTAACTTATTATATTGTGCGGCGCAACTGGGGCAAACCTGAAGATTTCCGCTATGCCAAGTGGCGGAAAGAATGGGGGAGCTGGCTGGTGCCCCGGGCATTTTTGCAGGTTTTTATGCTGCAGGGGCTTTTGATGCTGATAATTGGTTACCCGATTATCGTGGTAAACTCCAGCCCGCAGCCTGGATTGAACTTCATTGATTACCTGGGACTTTTCATCTGGATTACCGGTTTCTTTTTTGAATCTGTTGGTGACAAACAACTTGCAGAGTTTAAGAAGGATCCTGCCAACAAGGGGCACGTTATTCAAAGCGGCCTCTGGAAATATACACGCCATCCCAATTACTTTGGAGAAGCAACCATGTGGTGGGGTATTTTCCTGCTGACTATTTCTGTGCCTCTCGGCTGGAGCGCGGTTATCAGCCCGCTGACTATAACCCTGATGTTGCTATATGTTTCGGGAGTGCCCATGCTGGAGAAAAAATATAAAGATAATCCTGAATTCCAGGAATATGCCCGGCGTACAAACAAGTTTTTTCCCTGGGTTCCAAAAAAATAACATCTGGTTTGGAGGTTTTATATTATGCTTAAATTTATCCTGTTATACCTTGTGGTTTTAGGGGCATTCTTAGTAATTGACATGATCTGGCTGGGGCTGGTAGCCAGAACTTTTTACCGCGATCAACTTGGTTTTATGATGAGATCAAAAGTTAACTGGCCTGCTGCTATTATTTTCTACCTGCTTTTCATCGTGGGGTTGATATTTTTTGTTGTCTATCCGTCGATTGGCCGGGACAACTGGGTTTACGCTATGTTCAGCGGTGCTTTTTTCGGTCTTGTCTGTTATGCCACTTACGATTTGACTAACCTGGCCACATTGAAGGATTGGCCTCTCAAAGTTACCATGGTCGATCTGGCCTGGGGTTCAGTTCTGTCGGCAGTGCTTTCATTAATTGGCTTCTTCTATGGCAGGACACTTTTCTAAACAGCTCTCTCAGGGGGGCGAAGGTATTAAACTTCACCCCCTGGCTACCAATGATTAATTATTAATCATGGCTGTCAGCCTGGGGATGGTCTGAGCAGCATCTCCCCAGAGAGTGATAACTTGCGGTTGTTTGTAAAGCAGGTTATCGACTCCTGAATATCCTGGTTTCTCATCCAGGTTACAGATAATTATGTTCTTCGCTTTTTCCGCATCCAAGATTGGCATTCCGGAAATTGGTGTCCCATCGGCAGCGTTGGCTGCAGGGTTTACGACGTCGCAGGCTCCTACTATGATTACCAAATCGGCATGAGCAAATTGTGGGTTGATGGCATCGATATCCATTAGTTTTTCGTAATCGATTCCTGCTTCGGCTAAAAGTACGTTCATATGTCCGGGCATCCGCCCTGCGACCGGGTGGATAGCAAACTTGACTTCTTTACCTTTTCCTTCGAGGGCGTCGGTGAGTTGACGAACTGCCATCTGGGCCTGCGCTACGGCCATACCATAACCAGGCACAATAATAACCCTGGTTGCATTTTGAAGCAATTCAGAAAGAGATTCCTCCGGAAATTTATCTTCCACGGCTGCCTGTCCGGTATCTTCAACGGCCTTTTCTGCCTCAGCTGTTACAGCTTCTTCGGTTGTGAGCTCTTCACCGCCTTCTTTGGATGAAATGCCGGTTACTGCATCAAAGGAAAGTCTTTCTTCTTGAACCGGGGGGGTTTTTACCTGTGCCCCCGGAATAAAACCGGCCAGCACCGCTAAGAGGCTTCGATTCATGGCCCGGCACATAATCCGGGTCAAAATCAGGCCGGCAACGCCAACAAGGGCTCCTGTTCCTGATAGGATGAGATTTTCTACGGCCAGGCCGGCTACTGCGGCGGCGATACCTGAAAAAGAATTTAAAAGGGAGATAACAATAGGCATGTCGGCTCCGCCAATACGCAGGGTCATTAAGAAACCGGCTATAAGCCCAAGCAGGGCAATAAAGGGCATAAACTGTCCAAAGTAAAGGCCCAGAAAGCTCATATTAATGATGATCAGCAGGGCAGCTACCAAAATTGCTACCCGTAAAATGTGGCCATGTCCCTTAAGCTGGATCGGTATGCGAAAAGCCAGCCCCTGGAGTTTTAATACAGCAATTATACTGCCGCTGAAGGTTAAAGAGCCTACACCCAAAGCCAGGCCAGCGGTGCCCCAAAAAAGCATTATTGTTCCTTCGCCTCCGTAACCCAGGACAGCGGTCCAGACAACAAGAGCCGAAGCTGCTCCGCCAAATCCGTTTAATAGAGCAACTGTCTGGGGCATGTGGATCATCCTGACTGACTGGCCAAGGATTAGCCCAAGGATGCCACCGATAACGACATAGATTATGGCTGAAGAAAAGGAGCCTTGACCGGTAGCGATAAAGGTCCAGGTAATGGCGAACAACATTGCTAAAGCGCCCAGCCGATTGCCCCAGAGGGCGGTTCGGGGGGACTGCATCAGTCGGATTCCGGCTAAAAAACCAATTATAATCAGTGCTGCAAATACTATTGTTATTGCCACGGGATTTCCTGCACCTCACTTTCGCGTTTCTTGCCCTTGAACATGCGCAGCATGCGCTCGGTAACCCAAAATCCGCCGGCTACGTTAATCATAGCCAGGATCAGGGCCGCTGCAGCCCAACCGCCGGCTCCTGCAGGTGCAGTGGCATATACGGCCAGGGCACCAATTACAGTAATACCTGAAAGTGCGTTCATTCCGGACATAAGAGGGGTATGCAGCAGAGGAGGCACCGCGGATATAACCCGGTAGCCCAGAAGCGCTGCGGCAATTAAAACAATGAACATGGCATAAAACATAAGTTAGATCAACTCCTCTACTCCTGACCCATGGCCTTCAGGGTACCGTGATGTACAATACGTCCGCCATAGGTAACCAGGGTTGACTGGATAATCTCATCGCTTGTATCAGTTTTGGCTTTGCCGTCCTGCAGCAGGTAGGACAGGAAATTGAAAGTGCTTTGGGCAAACATGTTAGTGGCATCTATTGGCAGGGTTGCGGGAATGTTCATAATTCCACTGATAGTAACTCCATCATAGTTGAATTCTTCGCCGCATCGGGTAATCGCGCAGTTGCCTCCCTGGTCTACGGCGATATCAACAATAACAGATCCTTTTTTCATTTTTTTGATCATTGGCTCATCGATAATCAATGGAGCTACTTCTCCAGGGATAAGAGCACTGAGGATGACAGCATCGCTTTCTGCAACATGCGGCGTTAGGATTTTACGTTCCTGCTCATACCATTCCCTGGGTAACCGGCGGGCGTAGCCGCCTTCTCCTACCGCTAATTCCCGGGGGACGTCGAATTCAATATTTTCAGCTCCCAGGCTGCGAGCCTGTTCATTGGCTTCGGGTCGGATATCAAGGGTTTTAACTTTGGCCCCCAGCCTTTTTGCTGTGGCGATAGACTGTAATCCTGCGACCCCGGTTCCGATTACCAGGAATTGAGCGGGGTGAATTATGCCAAAAGAAGTCGGCATCATTGGAATGAAACGTCCCAGGTTGTTGGCGGCAAAAATGACTGCTTTGTATCCGGCTACTGTACTCATCGATGTTAAAGAGTCCATTTGCTGGGCTCTTGAAATCCGCGGAATACCATCCAGGGTATATCCGGTAATCCCTCTTTCAGCAAGGATTTTTATACCTTCGTGGTTTACAGAGTGTGCCGGGTGCAGGAAACTGATTATCACTCCATTTTCGGGAAATAGTTCGGCCTCATGCTTACCTAATTCTTCATGGTAACGGGGCTCTTTGACCTTTATAATAATGCTCGCCTGCTTATAAATTTCGCGGACATCCGAGATTATTTCCGCCCCTTTTTCTTTAAAACTCTCGTCATCAATGTAAGCACCTTCTCCTGCGCCGGCCTCTACCAGGACACGCGCTCCTGCGGAAACCATCTTACCGACTGTATCAGGAATAGCTGCCACTCTTTTCTCCCCGGGCATTATCTCGCGGGGAACTCCAATAATAATTTTGTTAATCTGCACAGCAATCACCCCCGGTTTTGTACGGAAAAAAAGCTTCCGTTTGCCTGCCTGGAAACCCGTAGATCTTATTTCCAAAAGCCGTAATAGCTATTATTGCTTAAAATTTCCGACTGCTGCAATAGTAGTCAAAGGTAAGATTAACATATCCTAGTATATTATATCAGAGGATCCGGAAGGTTAAAACTGTATTTAAGCCAAAATCTGAAATAAACGCTTTGCTATTGAGCTTTAAAGCCGGTTGTAGTAAGCTTAAACTGCATTTAACATATTTAATGTCGGAGGCTGTAATTGATGATCCTGGTAACGGGAGCGGCGGGTAAAACCGGTCGGGCAATAACGAAAGCGCTGGCTGCCCGTAATATGGATACGCGTGCCCTGGTACGTCGGAGTGAGCAGGTCGTAGAATTGAAAAAAGATGGCGCAGCTGATGCTTTGATTGGCGATATGGTAGATGCTGATACTTATCCAAGGGCGATGCGTGGGATTAAGGCTGTCTATCATATCTGCCCGAACATGCACCCCTCCGAAATAGAAATTGGCCGCCTTGCTATTAATGCTGCCTGTGAGTTTGACCTGGATCACTTTGTTTATCATTCAGTTCTGCACCCACAAACTGAAAAAATGCCGCATCACTGGCAAAAAATGCGTGTTGAGGAACTGCTGTTCGAATCAGGCCTTAAATTTACCATTTTACAACCTGCGCCTTATATGCAAAATATTCTGGCGGGTATTAAAACAATCCTAACCCACGGCCTTTACAGGGTTCCATACCATCTTGAAACCCGACTCAGCATGCTTGACCTGGAGGACCTTGGAGAAATCGCAGCGACTGTAATGACTGAACCCGGCCACATGGGCGCTGTTTATGAAATTGCAGGTATTGCAGGATTAACTCAGGCAGAAGTCGCTGCCATTATTGGTGATACCCTGGGGCAAAGAGTCGTAGTGGAAGAAATCCCTATTGATAATTGGCGCCGGGAAGCGAAGGAATCGGGGATGGGGCCATACCAGTTGGAGACACTGGCAAAAATGTTTGATTATTACGCTAACTATGGTTTATGTGGCAGCAGCAATGTTTTACGCTGGCTTCTCGGACGTGAACCAACAAGTTTAAGCAGTTTTATAAATCGCGAGTTTACCAAATAACCCTACAAACGGAGGTAGAAGTGATGTATGTAACCGATCTGGATAAAACCGAAGAAATTGACATCACCCCCGAAAACCTTAAAGGGAAAGGAAAGGCCACAGTCCGATGGCTTCTTGGTGAACCTGAAGGCGCCCCGAATTTTGAAATGCGCTACTTTTCTCTTTCCGGTGATATTTCTACTGAATGGCACAATCATAATTGGGAGCACCAGGTGTTTGTGGTTAAGGGAAAAGGTAAATTCCTTTCAGTCGAAAAGGAAGTTGACCTCGAGCCCGGCAGCGCTGTGCTGGTAGCACCGGAAGAACAGCATCATTTTATCTGCACCGGTAACCGTTTCGATTTTATCTGTGTTGTGCCTAAAGGGACCCGCAACTGTACAATCAGCAACGGGAAATGATAAAGTAGGATTGTATGGGGATGCTATCGAAAATTTAAGATCAGTTCGGGCCGTGAAGGAGGAGTCGAGATTATCCGTGAGAAAATTCGCCTTTTCGGTTCCTCCGGGAAAGCCTGAATTGAATCAGTCGACGATATTGAAGTCTGCCCTTGTTTGTGTTAAGATTTAATCCTGATATCAGATTCACTGTTATTATTTTTCCGGCTAAGAAGGATTTTTGCAGATTTTGGCGAAGGAAATAAATTAAGTACAATATATTGCGTATGAACCCTGTGGGAGAGTTCCGTTCAACGGACGCCGAAGGAGCAACCTTCCGCCTTGGCGGGCGGCAGGGGAAACTCTCAGGTTTCAGTACCATCGGGGGATGCACCTCTGGAGAGCGCCCGCTCAGGCGGGGCACCGACGGGGAAAGCCTCTTAATTTGTATAAGGGAGTAATCTCTCAGGTATCAGGGACAGAGTAAAAGCCGCAGGGCTTTCTCTGTCCTTTTTGTTTTCTTGTTTCCAGCAGTGAAATTTTCTAAGAAAGGAGGATGTTACTACTGATGAGTGAAGCTAAGAAAACACCATTCTACGAAAAACATGTTGCATTAGAAGGAAAAATTGTCGATTACAGCGGTTGGCTCCTGCCGGTGCAGTATCCGAAAGGGTTGGTTGAGGAAGTTCACGACACCCGGAAAAGAGCAACTATTTTCGACGTCTCACACATGGGGGAAGTTAGTGTCAAAGGTAAAGATGCCGAAGCGTTTTTACAGAAAATCGCGGTTAATGACATTTCCAGGCTTAAAAACAATGCTATTATGTACAGCCCGGTTTGTTATCCCGACGGTGGGGTTGTCGACGATATCCTGGTCTATCGCTTTGACGAAGAAGATTTTTTCCTGGTAGTAAACGCAGCAAATACTGATAAAGATTACGATTGGTTTAAAGATAATATTTTTGGCGATGCCGAATTAAAGAATCTTTCTTCCGACTATGCCCAGATTGCCCTGCAGGGACCTAACAGCGAGGCAATCCTGCAGCAGTTAGCTGATGCGCCGTTAGCCGAAATGAGAAATTATCATTTTCTGCCCGAAGTAAAGGTTGCCGGGGTTGACTGTATTGTATCCAGAACCGGTTATACCGGGGAAGATGGCTTCGAGGTTTATTGTAAAAATGATGGAGCTGATGCCCTTTGGGATGCCGTTTGGGCGACTGGAGAGAAGTATGAGCTGAACCCTGCAGGACTTGGAGCCAGGGATGTCCTGCGCCTGGAAGCATCGATGCCTCTCTACGGCCATGAATTGAGCAAAGAACTTACACCCCTGCAGGCCGGCCTGGATCGTTTTGTTGCCCTCGAAAAGAAAATCGCATTTAACGGGCAGGAAGCCTTAAAAAAGCAGCAGCGGGAAGGAATGAACAGAAAACTTTTCGGCCTGGAAATGCTGGAGCGGGGCGTGCCTCGCGAAGGTTATCCGGTTAAGGTCGGAGATCAGGAAATTGGCTGGGTCAGCAGTGGGTCTTATTCCCCGACGCTGGACAGGTTTATTGCCATGGCTTTCTTAGATCCGGAAGTTGTTAAGCAAACCAGGGAAGTTGATTTAATGATCCGCAATCGTGCTTATCGGGCGCGGATCACCAAACTGCCATTTTACAGGAGGAAAAAATAATGAAATATAATATTATTGAAGGTGTAAAATACACCAAGAAGCATGAGTGGGCCCGTCATGAAGACAATACTGTCGTTGTTGGGCTTTCAGACTTTGCTCAGGACAAACTTGGTGAAATAGTTTTTGTTGAGCTGCCCGATATTGGTACAGAAGTTGAAGCGGGTAAAGGGTCTGCAGTGATCGAGTCGGTTAAAGCCGTAGCTGACCTTTATGCTCCCGTAGACGGAACTGTGGTTGAGGTTAACGAAGATCTGTTTGATCAGCCCGAAGCAATCAACTCGGATCCTTACGGTGCCGGCTGGGTTTACAAAGTTGAAATTAAGGATGAGGCCCAACTTGATGCGCTGATGGACAAGCCGACTTACGAAAAATTTGTTGTCGAGGAGGATGAAAAATAGCATATGGGTGGTAAACATTATCTTCCCCTGACTGATGAAGATCGCAGTGAGATGCTTGCTGTAATCGGTGTCAAAACTGTCGAAGATCTTTTCAATGATATTCCGTCAGAGGTACGCCTGAAGCGGGAACTGGATCTGCCGCCGGCATTAGCGGAATCGGAGGCGATAAGCCATCTGAATTCGCTGGCATCGAAAAACAAGCACTTCCATAATTGCGTATCATTCATGGGTGCGGGGGTTTATGATCATTATATTCCTTCCATAATTAAACATGTGACCGGCCGCAGCGAGTTCTATACATCTTATACTCCCTATCAGCCGGAAATAAGCCAGGGAGTCCTGCAGGCCATTTTTGAATTCCAGACGATGATCTGCCAGCTGACCGGAATGGAAGTATCGAACGCTTCTATGTACGATGGCGGTACAGCTGTTGCCGAAGGAGCAATCATGGGTTGTGGGGCAACGAGAAGATCGAAAGCCCTGGTCTCTCGTTCGGTCAGCCCGTTTTACCGCGAGGTGCTCCGCAACTATTTTAATAGCCGGGGTCTCGACTTGGAAGAGATTCCTCTTAAAGAGGGTCATACCGACTTTGCCGAGCTGGATAAAATGCTTGGTGACGATGTTGCCTCGGTAATACTGCAGCAGCCCAACTTTTTTGGCTTGATTGAAGAGATGGATGGCGTAGCTGAAATGGTTCACAATCATAAAGCAGTTCTTATTGTTTCCGCAGATCCCTTATCATTGCCCTTACTGCAGAGCCCAGCCGAGTATGGTGCCGATATCGTTGTTGGAGAAGGGCAGGGGCTTGGCGTCCCTGCATCTTTCGGCGGGCCGCTGCTGGGGATTATGGCGGCACGCAGTAAATTCGTTCGTCAGATACCCGGCCGGATCGCCGGCGAAACCGTCGACAGCGAAGGGAACCGTGGTTATGTTTTAACCTTGCAGACCAGGGAACAACATATCAGGCGTGAAAAAGCGGCTTCCAATATCTGCTCCAACGAGGCCCTTGTAGCCCTGGGAGCTGCTGTTTATCTTGCTGCGCTTGGCCCGCAGGGAATGCGTGAAGTAGCCCGGCAGTGCATTCAGAAAGCGGCGTACACCCGTGAGCAAATAACCGCTCTCAAAGGTTACGAGGAATTATTCACGGGTCATTATTTTAAAGAATTTGCCGTTAAAGTGCCCGGTGATCCCGCAGAGCTGAATAAAAAACTTTTGGAAAAGAATATCCTTGGTGGAGTAGACCTGGCTCCCTTTTACCCGGAGCTGAAAAACACAATGTTATTTGCCGTAACGGAAAAACGGACCCGTGCAGAAATCGATACCCTGGTTCGGGAATTGGAGGGATGGAAATGAGAAAATCTAAAGCCCTATTGTTCGAAATGAGCCGCCCGGGGCGCCAGGGATATTCTCTGCCGTCCTGTGATGTTCCGGAAAAACCGGTGGATGAACTTCTGCCGAAAAAGATGCAGCGCAGCGAACCGCTTGAGCTGCCAGAACTATCGGAAAATGAAATAATCCGCCATTATACCGAGTTGTCGACCCGCAACTTCGGTGTCGACACCGGTTTCTATCCACTCGGTTCATGTACCATGAAATACAATCCGAAAGTAAACGAAGATGTTGCGGTCCTTCCCGGTTTTGCTTTTATGCACCCCTGCCAGCCGCTGGAAACAGCCCAGGGGGCGCTGGAGCTTCTTTATAACATGGAACAGGGTTTGAAAGAACTCACTGCCATGGATCGTTTCACCCTGCAACCTGCTGCCGGGGCACATGGTGAGCTGACCGGACTAATGGTTATCCAGGCTTATCACCGGCACCGGGAAGACCATAAACGCAATAAGGTCCTCATTCCTCTCTCGGCGCACGGCACCAATCCGGCAACTGTGAGCATGGCCGGTTACGAAGTTGTTCAGGTTCCATGCGATGACCGCGGCCTGGTTGATCTGGAAGCGTTGACCGAAGCCGTTAATGACAACACGGCAGCCCTGATGCTGACTAACCCGAGCACTCTGGGCCTTTTCGAGGAAGAGATTATTGCCATGGCCAAAGCCGTCCACGAAGCAGGCGGCCTGCTCTATTACGATGGGGCCAACCTGAATGCGATCATGGGTTATGCTCGCCCCGGCGATATGGGTTTCGATGTTGTCCACTTAAATATCCATAAAACCTTGTCGACACCGCATGGTGGCGGTGGCCCGGGCGGAGGCCCTGTTGGGGTAAAAGAGCGGCTGATACCTTTCCTGCCGGTTCCCCTGGTTGATAGAAAAGATGATCAATACTACTTTGACTATGATCTTCCGGATAGTATTGGTAAGGTTCACTCGTTCTATGGTAATTTCGGCGTTGCTGTCAAGGCTTATACCTATATGCGCATGATGGGTGCGGAAGGTCTGAAGCAGGCTTCCACCGATGCCGTAATCAATGCCAACTACCTGATGAGCTTACTGAAGGAAACGTATTATCTGCCCTATGATCGTATCTGTAAGCATGAATTTGTCCTTTCAGCCAGGCCGGAGAAGAAGAAAGGCGCCGGTGCCGGTGATATAGCCAAAGCTCTTCTTGACCGGGGATTCCACCCGCCGACTGTTTACTTTCCCCTGATCGTTGAAGAGGCGCTAATGGTCGAGCCGACCGATACCGAGGCAAAAGAGACACTTGATGCTTTTGCAGAAGTTATGAAACAGATCTCTGAAGATATTGATGAAGATGCTGAAAAAGTGGCCCACGGTCCATATAATACTGTTGTCGGGCGTCTTGACGAAGTCCGTGCAGCCCGCAGCCCGATTATGCGCTGGGAAAAGGATAAAGAATGATCCGGTTAAGATCAGCGAAACAATCGGATGGATAATATTGGCAGGGCTTTGGCGTTCTAACCGTCAACTGGGGATAGCAGCAAAGGATGTTTGCTTTTCTGCTTCCCCTGCTTTATTCTATAGAAAAGTATTGTGTGTTCGGAGGGCAATATGCCGAATAATAGCAGTTTAAATAAGATACTGGAACAGGCCTGGAAGGTGCGGCAGGCTTTTTTCCCGGATTGGATCGAATTTGCAGCTCCTAACAGGACTCTGCCGGTCAGCGTTACCGGTAATAACTGCTCATTGAAATGTGCGCATTGTTCCGGCATCTACTTACAAAATATGGTTTCACTGGAGAAAGCCCTCAGCAGTAAGAGTGGACGGGAGAGAAGTTACCTGGTCTCAGGTGGCTCTGATAAGTTGGGTAAAGTGCCTTTGCTCGAAAAATGGGCCGAGTTGGAAGAACTTGCCGCCCGCAGGCCCCTTAACCTTCACACCGGCCTCGTAACCGAAGAAGAAGCAAGGCGCCTGGCTGAAATTGCCACCGTGGTCTCATTCGATTTTATTGGTGACAACGAAACTATAGCTGCTGTTTACGGTTTGCAAGCTACTATTGAGGATTACACGACTTCATACCGTTACCTGCAGAAGTATACGCGTGTAATACCGCATATCTGTATCGGTCTTAACGCCGGGGTGATAAAAAGTGAATATGATGCCCTGCAGCTGCTAAAGCAGGAGGCGGTAGAGGCAATTAGCCTGATTATTTTCCGACCAACCGAAGGCACTGCTTTCAGCCAATGTTCACCACCCGGCGTGGAAGAAGTGGCTCGTTTTATTGCTACTACCCGGTTGATGTTCCCCCGGACACCTTTATACCTCGGCTGTATGCGCCCCGGTGGCCGCTACCGTGAACAGTTGACACATATGCTCTCAGGGCCGGCGTTAATAAAATTGTTTTACCTGCGCCGGCGGCCAGAATCAAGGCGGAAGAGCTGGGCCTTGAAATTACTATTTCCGAGGAGTGCTGTTCCTTATGATTCGCCTTTCAGCCGGCACTGCAGCATGTATGGGCTTATCTTCCAACCGGATGGATGCTTATCCGACAACTGCATACCTGCTTTCCGGCAAACAATGCCTGATGAAATGTTCTTTTTGCCCACAAGGTGTTGGTGGAAATGAAATTCTTAACCGGCTGGGCCGAATAAACTGGCCTGAGTATTCCTGGAATGAGATTGAGGCGAGCCTGGCTCAGGCTGAAGAGAAGGGTATCGAACGTATCTGCCTGCAGTCGGTCAGGCATAACGACGGTATTGACACCCTTCTTGAAATTGTAGGCAGGATAAAAGTAATTACCACCCTTCCGCTTTCGCTTTCAGCATGGATTGAGGACGAAGATGAAGCGGCTGAACTAGTAGATTCCGGGGTGGAAAGGATTAGTGTTTCTCTTGACGTTATTAACTCTGATGCCCATGAACGGATTAAGGGCGGCTTGCTGCATAAACGCCTTGACCTGCTGCTGCGCTGTGCAGAAAAATTACCGGGGAGAATAAGCACTCACATAATCTGCGGCCTTGGTGAAACCGAAGCTGAGGCGCTGTCGTTAATAGAACGCCTTTTACAGGCCAGCGTTACGCCGGCGCTTTTTGCCTTTACCCCTCTGAAAGGGACGCCACTTGCTGATGCTGATCCCCCGCAGATCGACTCATACCGCCGTATTCAGGCAGGCTTTTTTTTGATACAAAAAAAAATAGTGGATGGAACATCATTTAAATTTGAAAATGGGCGCCTTATATCATTTAGTCTTCCCAAAAACGTACTTGTAAAAGTTTTAGCCGACGGGAAGGCTTTTCAGACCAGTGGTTGCCCCGGCTGTAATCGACCTTATTATAACGAGCGGCCCGGAGGTATTATTTACAATTATCACCGGCAGCTAAATACTTTGGAATGTGAAAAAAACCTAAAAGAATTATTCGATTCATTGAAAGAGTAAGGCTCAGGTTTAAAGGAGGAAAACCTTAAATGCGCTACCAGTGGCGCCTGATCCTGGACCCTCCATTACCGGGAAAATTGAACATGGACAGAGATATTGAAATAATGGAGGAAGTCGCAACAGGAGAATGCCCCCCTACGCTTCGCCTATACCGCTGGTCACCTCCTGCGGTTTCTCTCGGCTATTTTCAAGACGAAAGTGAAATAGTCGATATGGATGCGTGCCGCAAAGCAGGAGTACAAGTAGTGCGTCGTCCCAGCGGTGGTCGGGCGGTTATCCATCACCACGAGCTGACCTACAGTATTATCGTACCCGAAGTCCATCCTTTCATCAACAATGGAGGGGTAATGGATGCCTACAGGGCGATCAGCCGCGGTATAGTTACTGCTTTCAACCTGTTGAACATTCTTGCCTCGGTTACCCCTGAGGAAAAAGGACAGGGGGGCCTGGCACCCGGCTCCTGTTTTGATACACCATCAGCCTACGAGGTTCAGGTGGATGGTAAAAAGGTGGTCGGCAGCGCCCAGTTTCGGCGTGACGGGATAGTTTTGCAGCATGGGGCAATACTTTTTAAGCTGCCCGCGGATCTCTACAACAGAATTTTAAAGAAAGATTACCGCCTTGCCCGGAGTGAAAAGCAGTTTGAAATAGACGAAAAAGCGGCCGGCCTTCAGGATCTGGGTTATGATATCAGTTACGAACGGATGACAAGGGCCCTGGTCAAGGGTTTTTCGATGGTTATACCCGCTGTATTTACAAGCGTGCATGGAATGATAAAGGTGAAAGGAGACTAATTTATGAGCGAAAGTTACAAAGTTGTTATAATCGGCGGCGGGCCGGGGGGCTACCTGGCGGGATTGAGGGCCGGCTCCCTCGGTTTAAAAACCGCTGTAGTCGAAAAAGACACACTGGGCGGGGTTTGCCTGAACCACGGTTGTATCCCGACCAAGGTTCTTACTCACGGGGCCGCTTTTTACCGCCGTCTGCAGACGGCGGATGAATTTGGTTTCAATATAAAAGAGATGGAATTCAATTACCCACAGTTACAGGAGAAGAAGAAAAAGATTGTCAACGAGCTGGTTGATCATATCAGTGAATTGATGGACAATAAAAACGTCGATGTGTATTACGGCGATGCCAGGGCATTGAGCGCCAACCTGGTCAGCATTATGACTGGCAGCGGTGAAGAGATTAAGCTCAAAACGGAAACTGTTATCCTGGCTACAGGCAGTGATGAGATTTACCCGCCAACACCGGGCATCGATCTTCCCGGAATTATTACTTCGAAAGAGGCGCTGGCCCTGGAGAAACTTCCCGAAACAATGGCTGTAATCGGCGGAGGGGTTATCGCTCTGGAAATGGCTTCCATTTTTATGGGACTTGGAGTTAAAGTGACCATAGTGCACCGCAGTGAAAGGCTTCTGCGGCGTATGGACCTGGAAATGGTCCGCCGCCTGGCCACGTATATGCGGAAGAGTGGACTCGAGATCATGATGAACTCACCAATAGAAGTTATTGAAAAAGAAGATGAGCAGTTTAAACTGACTGTGAAGACTCGTAAGGGTCAGGAAATAGTAAGAGCAGAAAGTTTGCTCCTGGCAGTTGGCCGCAAAGCGGCTTTTGGTGATCAGGATTTGGATACCCTGGGGGTGGAGTATGATAAAAGTGGAATTAAAGTTAACAGCAAGATGGAAACTTCAGCTCCCGGAATCTATGCTGTTGGGGATGCTACTTTCCCGAATTATTACCTGGCCCATACTGCATACCACCAGGGTATTGTTGCAGCTGAAAATATTGCCGGTATTGAAGCCCACTTTGACGGTACTGCCGTACCGAGCTGTCTTTTTACAGATCCCGAATTAGCCTGTGTCGGTTTGAGTGAGGAAGAGGCTAAAGAAAAAGGATATGAAAACATAAAAACAGGTAAATTTCCCTTTTCTGCGAACGGTAAAGCAGCGACCCAGGATGAAAAAGAAGGCGCTGTAAAAATAATAACCGCCGGTGAGGAGGAAAAAGTGATCGGTGTTCATGTCTTAGGGCCACATGCTTCCGATCTCATTCAGGAAGGGACCATGGCAATAGCCAGGGGGCTCACTGCCGCCGATATGTCCGAGTTGATCCACCCACACCCCACGCTGTGTGAATCGGTTTGGGAAGCGGCAATGGGCATCAATAAATCATCACTGCATTTAACCAGACGATGAAAAAAATAGGTTTGATCGTTAACCCTATAGCCGGTATGGGGGGAAAAGTCGGCCTGAAAGGAACCGACGGCCCTGAAATTGTAGAAAAAGCAAGGTCTATGGGAGCCCGTCCCGAATCAGCAGCAAAAGCTGCACAGGCAATCCGGGTGATAGCTGCAATTAAAGATCAGCTGGAGCTGATTACCTGCCCGGGATCCATGGGTGAAGAAACTGCCCTGCATTGCGGCTTCGAACCGCGATTGATTGAAAGTATAAGCGAGCCGACCAATTCAGACGACACCGAGAAAGCGGTCCGGGAAATGTCGAAAAAAGATGTTGACCTGATCTTGTTTGCCGGCGGAGACGGCACCGCCCGTAATATCTATAACGTTCTTGGCGACAGCGATGCCCTTCCGGTTATCGGTATTCCGGCAGGGGTAAAAATACACTCGGCAGTTTACGCCACTACACCCCGCAATGCAGGCGAGCTGGCAAAGTTGTTTCTCCAGGAAGGAAGCCTACCCCTGCGCCGTGCTGAAGTGATGGATATCGATGAGGATGCTTTCCGGGAAGGACGCCTTTCAGCACGTCTCTACGGTTACCTGTTGGTACCCTGTGCAGGGGATTTGATGCAGCACCTGAAAATTGGTGGAGTAGGTTCGGAAGAATCTGTCCTTGAAGCGATAGCCGAACAGGTTGTTGAAAACATGGAGCAGGATATTATCTATATAATCGGGCCGGGATCGACAACGGGGCCGATTATGAAGAAGCTCGGACTTGAAAACACGCTCCTTGGTGTCGATGTTGTCGTAAATGGCAAACTTTTAGCTGCAGATGTAAGTGAAAAGCAGATTCTCGAGTTAATAAGAGGTAAAAAGGCCAGGATTATAGTTACCGTCATCGGCGGTCAGGGATATATATTCGGCCGGGGCAACCAACAGATCAGCGCTGAAGTGATTAGCCAGGTGGGGAAAGAGAATATCATCGTAGCTGCAACCAGGGAAAAGGTACTTTCACTGGAATATGACCATCTGCTTGTCGATACCGGCAATGATGAAATAAACGAAATGCTCTGCGGTTATATAAAAATAGTTACCGGCTATAAAGAAGAACTGATATACCGGGTAACCTCTTAATCATCCTGCATTAAAAAAGAAAAAGTGCTATCTTATTAACCGGATTCTGAATCATGTTCTTTGAATCCTCTCGTTTAAGCCCTTTAATATGTTCATTATCAGTTGTGTTATAATTATAATGATGTGATAAATTTTAGAAATTATATAAGGAGATGTAATTGTTGCAGCTATTGGAAGACGAGAAGGAGCAAATCCTTGCCTGTGTCGATGAAGTACTCAGTAACAATTCAAAAAACCGCGAAAATTTAATTCCCATATTACAAAAAGTTCAGGCTAAACTGGGCTACCTGCCTGCCCTGGCAATGGAAAAAATTGCCGAGGATACTAAAGTGCCTGCTGCAGATGTTTATGGCCTGGCTACTTTTTACAACCAATTTCGCCTTAATCCACCTGGCAAGCACCAGGTTAAAGTTTGCCTCGGTACCGCCTGCTACATGGTCGGTGGTGACATTACCCTGGAATCTTTTGAACGCAGGATGGAAATCAAGGAAGGAGAGACCAGCACTGACCGTCTCTACAGTCTTGAGCGGGTAGCCTGTGTAGGCTGCTGTACTATGGCTCCGGTAGTGGTGTTAGACGATCAGGTGGAAGGTAAAGTAACCCCGACCAGGGTTGATGGTATAATGCTTGCCCTGAATGAAGAAAATGGTAAAGACAACAAAGAACAGAAGCCGGAACAAGAGGAGAGCGGGCATTAATGGGTAGTAAGAAACCCTTAGAAATTTACCGGGATATGCAAGAAGAAGCAAAAATCCGGGCACAATCCAGAGGGGACAAACCTCAGGTGTTGATTGGAACAGCCACATGTGGTGTAGCCGCAGGTGCTTTGAAGATTAAGGAAGATTTTGCCCGTGAAATAAAAGAAAAAGATCTCGATGTGGATATTGTCGAGGTGGGTTGCATTGGCCACTGTTATGCAGAACCGCTGGCTATTATCGCCAAACCCGGTTTTCCAGCTGTTTGTTATGGTTATCTCGATGAAGGACTTGTCCATCGCCTGGTGGAAGATTTTCTGGGGGGAGAGGATCCTTCGTATGAATATGCTCTGGCTGCTCTTGAGCGGAACGATGTTTTTCCGACCTTCGAGGATTTCCCGCGCGGAATATATGAAGAGAAACTGATTCTAAAAAATTGCGGTTATATAGATGCCCGTAATATAGATAGCTATATAGACCGAGAAGGCTACAGTGCTTTAGCCAGAGCACTAACGCAAAAACCGCAGGCGGTCCTGAAAGAAATAGAAGCCTCAAAACTACGGGGCCGTGGTGGCGCCGGTTTTCCCGCCGGGCGCAAGTGGGAGGCCTGCCTTAACTCAGGAGGGGATGAAAAATATGTTATCTGTAATGCTGATGAAGGTGATCCCGGGGCTTTCATGGATCGCAGTATCCTGGAGTCAGATCCTCACCTGGTTATCGAGGGTATGATTCTCTGTGCCTATGCAACAGGCGCAGAGCAGGGATATATCTATATTCGGGCTGAATACCCCCGTGCAGTCGGGCACGTTCAGGAGGCTATCGATCAGGCCCGCGAGAAAGGCCTGCTTGGGTCATCAATCCTTGGCTCCGACTTTAACTTTGACCTCGAAATTTTCCAGGGATCGGGAGCATTTGTCTGCGGTGAAGCGACAGCTCTTGTCAGCTCAATGGAGGGAAAGATGGGTATGCCTGAAAGCAGGCCGCCCCGCCTGGCAAGCCAGGGGTTCCGCGGCAAGCCTACTGTGCTCAATAATGTAAAAACATTTGCTTTTGTTCCTATGATTATCCGCCATGGTGCCGATTGGTTCAAAGGCATTGGCACTGAAGAAAGCCCCGGTACGGCAGTCTTTTCACTGGTAGGTAAAGTAGTAAATACCGGCCTGGTTGAAGTGCCGATGGGCACAACTTTGCGCCAGCTTATCTACGATGTCGGAGACGGATTGCCCAACAACAGGGATTTTAAAGCTGTTCAGATTGGTGGCCCTTCCGGAGGCTGTTTACCCGAGTCTGCCCTTGATGTACCGATCGATTTTGATTCTTTGCATGAAGCGGGAGCCATAATGGGCTCAGGCGGCCTGGTTGTGATGGATCAGGATGATTGCATGGTTGCAGTCTCCCGTTATTTCCTTGAATTTACCCAGCACGAATCCTGTGGAAAATGTACATTCTGCCGAATCGGTACCAGGCATATGCTCGATATTCTTGTTGATATAACAAAAGGGAAAGGTGACAGCGAAACGCTGAATTTACTTGAAGAACTGGCGGAAGATGTCCGCGACGGTTCACTCTGCAATCTGGGCCGCACAGCTCCAAATCCTATTCTGACAACCCTCAGGTATTTTCGAGATGAATATAAGGCTCATATTGAAGAAGGGCGCTGCCCGGCCCTGGTCTGCCGCGACTTAATCCTATATTATATCGAGCCGCCGAAGTGTAGTAAGCTCTGTAACGTTTGCGTTGGCAGCTGTCCGACTGAAGCTATTTTTACCAGGGATGACGGCTTAAAAGAAATAGACCAGGAAAAGTGTGTTAAATGTGATAACTGCCGTAAAGCCTGTCCAACAGAGTATAACGCGGTGGTAAAACTTTCGCCCCCGGTTTTGCCGCCGGAAAAGGAGAAAAGGCGAAGTGAGTGAATACGTAAACTTAACCATAGACGGTCGCCGAATCAAGGCCCCTGCCGGAGGTAAGTTGCTCTGGACAGCCCTGGATAATGATATCTACATACCTCATCTTTGTGCTATTCATGAAGAAAAGAGGCCCAACGCCAGCTGCAGACTCTGCTTTGTAGAAATCGAGGGTTCCTCCCACCCGGGTACCTCTTGTACATTAACTGTCAAAGAAGGTATGGATGTAAAAACCAGGAGCCAGCGGGTGGATCGGCTGGTTAAAACTGCTTTTGAGCTGATTCTTTCTGACCACAACCTGAAATGCCGTGATTGCCCGGCTAACCGTAACTGTGCCCTCCAGACAATAGCCAAGAGACGCGGGATTAAACTTCGCCATGACCGTTTTAAATCTATTGTCAGAGACTTTGAGCTGGATGAAAGTCCGGAGGATTTTGTTTTTGATCGCAGCCGCTGTGTGCTCTGCGGTCAGTGCATCTGGGCCGACCGTGAAGTGGCGAAAGTCGGAGCAATCGGATTTACCAATCGCGGCATTAATCGGATTGTAACAACCTTTAAAGATTTACCCCTGGCCGAATCAATTTGTACTCAATGCACACTCTGTGTCGATGCCTGCCCGGTTGGGGCCCTTTATTATAAAGAACATGCCAAACAAACTTAACCCTCTTTTGATCTAAAAAATCACTGATTAAAACCGGTCTTAAACATTTTTATCTTCAAGTATATCTATATATTAATATTGTTCATATAAAAAGAATAAATGGCAATATTGGATAAAATTGTCGATATGTTACACCATTTTTTTACAAATCCCTCCAAATGTGCTATACTTATAAAACAGTTTTCTACCCAGGTAGAAGATAAATAATTTACAGGAGTTGATTTTTTTGTCCGGCTTAGTTGCAATATTCGGCAAAAAAAGTGAAGCGTCTGATATGGAACCGCTTATAGAAAGTGTTAAGTTCAGGGGAACCTGCAAAGGAATGCAAACAGACGAAGAAGGTTGTGGTATGGCAATCTTGAGCAGCTCTACTCCAAATAAAGAAAGTGATATTTCCGCAGCATTGGATGGATACATGGTGTTTTCTGAAGAGGAAGGGACGGTTTTACAGGGTGGTGAAGGTGAAACCAGGTTTTGCGATCTTTTTGATCAAGAAGGCCTTTCCTGTTTCGAGAGCATCGAAGGAGAATTTGCCATCGCTTATTTTGATAAAGAGGGCAGTCACCTGGTTGCCAGGGACCCATTTGGAGTTAAACCGCTTTATTATGCAAAAAAGGATAATACTCTATATATCGCCCCGGAAATAAAAGCGCTGGTAGATCTCGATGTTCCAATTAAGGAAGCCCCGCCGGGCAGTTATTTAGATGATAAGAATGGCTGGGTTAGATATTATAAAGTGCCGCGGATTATTGAGAACAAACATCTCAATCTTGAAGAGGCTGAAGAAAAAATGCGCCACCTGCTTTTCCTTGCCGTAGAAGAACGGATCAAGGGAGTAGATAATCTTGGTGTATACCTTAGTGGGGGACTTGACAGCAGTGTTGTTGCCGCTCTTGCGTCCGAGATATCACCCGACCCGATTTCCACTTATACTGTTGGTGTAAAAGAAAGCCAGGATATAGAATATGCAAAAATTGTAGCCGAGCGCATCGGTGCAAAGCCTCATGTTTATAAATACGATCTTGATGAAATGCTTAAAGTCCTGCCTAAAGTGATCTACCACCTCGAATCTTTTGATTGTGCATATGTGCGTTCATCTATTCCTAACTATATTGCCGCTCGCCAGGCGGCTTTAGACGGCCGTAAGGTAATGTTGACCGGAGAAGGCTCCGATGAGATTTTTGCCGGGTATAGCTATTTAAAGACGCTTAGTTCTGAACAAGAGATTACTGAAGAGATAGAAGGATTTCTGAAGAACCTAAGTAAAACAGGGTTGCAGAGAGTAGACCGGATGAATTCCGCACACGGGCTTGACTGCCGGGTGCCTTTCCTTAAACCGGCCCTGCTTGAATTAGTGCAGCAGTTTCCTCTGGATTGGAAGCTGCATGACAGTGATGAAGATGAACCGGTCGATAAATGGATACTAAGGCGTGCTTTTGTGCAGGAATTAGGTTCCAGGGTGGCATGGCGAGAAAAACAGCAATTTGATCAGGGATCGGGTTCATCTGATATGCTTGCTGCTGTGGCTGAAGAGGCTATTAGCGATACTGAATTCACCAGGGAGTCCGAGCTTGCACCTGTACCGGTAAGAAATAAAGAAGAGCTTTATTATTACCGCATTTTCAGAAATTACTACCCGGAATCGATTCTGCCGCTTGTCGGACGCTGGACTAAAACCAGCTAACTCCTGGAGGGAGAATAAGTTTTGAGCTATAGAGCGATAATATTTGATCTCGACGGTACGCTTTTGGATACCCTGAAAGACCTGGCCCTTTCTGTAAACGCTGTGCTCAGGCAAAACGGTTTTAGCGAACACCCGGTTGATGCTTACCGTTATTTTGTCGGAGATGGAATAGATGTTCTTATAAGACGGGCCGTCCCTGCAGAGGGAATAAAGAACGAGGAAGACGCTGAATATATGGTAAAAGCAGTAAAAGAAGAATACAGCCGGCGGTGGGGCGACCATACCAGGCCTTACCCCGGGATTCCTGCACTGCTTGATTCGCTCGAGAAGAAGCTGGTACCAAAGGCGATATTTTCAAATAAACCTCATGAGTTTGCGGTTTTAACTGTAAACAAATTACTGTCCGACTGGAAATTTGAAGAAGTATGCGGCATACAAACAGGTATACCCCGTAAACCGGATCCTTACGGGGCTTTAATTATTGCAGAGAAAATAAGGATTAAACCGAAGGAAGTAGTTTACCTGGGCGATACCGATACTGATATGCGAACCGCTGTCAGGGGAGGGTTCTACCCGGTAGGGGCTTTGTGGGGTTTTCGCTCTGCAGAAGAACTGTTGAAGAGCGGGGCCGGAATGCTGGCTCGAAACCCCAGGGATGTTACCGATCTTTTCGATTGAAAAGAGATATTCCCGCAGATCAAATGCTCGCCGGCAATCTCCGACCAGTAATAAAATTATAATTCTAAGTGGGGCGGTGTTGATCGGCCGCTCAAATTTTTTGCCCGGAGGTAATTATGACTCTCAATACAGCATATATTGTAGATTTTGACGGGACAATAACGACAAGAGATCTTTCTTTCGAATTGGCTGCCCACTACGGTGCTCAGGCTTTCCTGGAAATTAATCGCGAATACAGGCTCAAAAAAATACCGATCCGGTTGTGGCTGCAGGGTATTGTTAAGCTGCTACCGGGAGATATGGGTCAGCTGTATGCTAAAGTATTTGAGTGGGCGGAAATACGCCCGGGTTTCGAACAATTTTTAGAATACGCCAATGAATATAACTGCCCGGTTATAGTTGCCAGCGATGGGTTTGGTTTTTATATTGAGCCGGTTCTGGAGTATTTCGGCCTGTGTGGAAAGATCGATAAAATATACAGAAATAATACTTTCATTAACCGAAACGGCCGCCTGGAAGTAAGCAATCCACATGCTCATGCTGTATGCCCGGTTTGCGGAAACTGTAAAGCGGCTCATGTGGTTGGATTAAAAAATAAAGGGCTGCCTGTAATTTACATCGGTGACGGCAGCAACGACCGTTTTGGAGCTTCATGGAGCGATCACGTCTGTGCCCGGGGCAAACTGGCTGAAATCTGCATTGAAAAAGGTTTTACCTACTCGCAATGGAATGATTTTTACGATATTATTAAAGTTGACAAGCCCGAATTAAAAGACCGTTCTGCAGGCTCTCTCTGCTGCCCAATGGGCAGCGGAATTAAAACCTAATGCGGTTATCGGAAAAATCAAAAAAACAGGGAGGTTCCCGGATGAACTATACGGAACAAGTTGATCACCTGGCTGAGTTGATTAAAGAACATAAAAATGTCTATGCTCTAACCGGGGCCGGCATTAGCACCGATAGCGGAATTCCCGATTTCCGTTCACCGGGAACCGGGATCTGGGAAAAGGTCGATCCAATTGCCGTTTCGTCTGTCGATGTTCTTAATAACAATCCCCGCCTCTTTTATGAAGCCGGTTTTAGCCGTTTTGTCAAAATTTCTTCTGCCGAACCAAACCCTGGCCATCAGGTTCTGGCCAAACTAGAAAAACTTGGTTACCTCAAAGGCCTTGTCACGCAGAATATTGATGGCTTGCATGTTAAAGCCGGTTCAAAAAATGTTTGGGAAGTGCACGGTCACCTGCGTACGGGTTACTGCCTGGGATGTAAAAAGAAATACCCTTTTGAAGAATTGGTGCAGCAGGTGGAGTTAAAGAGGATTCCACCGGTTTGTCATATCTGTTACAGCATACTCAGGCCTGATGTGGTGCTTTTTGGTGATCCGATGCCAACATTTTTTTTCGAACTCCAACATATTATTCAAGCGGAGTGTGATTTCATGATGGTGGTAGGCAGCAGCCTTGTAGTCTACCCGGTGGCAGACCTGCCTCGCCTGACCACAAGTTTGGCTATTATTAACTACCAGCCTACTGACTATGATCAAAGAGCAGAAGTGGTTATCAGGGAGAGCATTAGTAAAACCCTGAGCGACTTGCTGTCCAAACTGGAAAAAGCTTAATCGATTTTTATCTGATTTATCCCGGAGGTAACCGCAAATGACCATGAAAAAAAAGCTGCAAATAGTTGCCCTTGTTATAGTCGGTTTAACCGGTGTTTACCTGATTTTATCGTCAGGCCGGATTCAGGTTGACTCGTACAGCATCATTCTCTCAATTATAGTAGGGATTTTTATATTTTATCTCTATTTTTTATACTCCGGTCAGAATAAATAAATCAAAGCCTTAAAAAATTCTGTACTAGTGTTATAATAGCTATTGGAAAATGATTGTGAGGTGAGCAGGTGCATTTGCGGTATATTGAAAACCCCGGCCTTGATGCAGCAGCGGTTGCTACCCTGAGAAGTGAAGTTGGCTGGGATGCCAGGAAAGAGCAACTTGAAAAAATTATTGGCCGTACATACATGACGGCCGCTTGTTTTGATATAAAACGTTTGGTAGGTTTTGTTGATGTAATTAGCGATGGAGTTGATGATGCTTTTATCCGAAACCTGTTAGTCCACCCGGATTACCGCAGAAGAGGTATCGGGCTTAAGCTTTTGCAGATTGTGATTAAGAGGATAAAAACAGATCAGATTAAAACAGTGAATGTTTTGTTTGAGCCGGAATTAACCGAACTATATCGTAAAGCCGGTTTTAGAATCGTTAACGGTGGAATTATTGACAATGAAGAAGGGTTTGATTTTTAATGAAGGTTGCTTTTTTTTTGATTCCGAAGAGTGAAGTTATATGTTTAACGCCTAAAACAACAATGCGCCAGGCTCTGGAACGAATGGAACGCCAGAGCTTCGCAGCTGTACCCCTGGTCGATGAACAGGGTTATTATGCCGGAACTATAACAGAGGGTGATTTACTCTGGAAATTAAAAAACACTCCCGGCCTTGACCTCAATGACATGGAAAAGATAATTTTGGATGATATAACCCAGCATTCGACCAATAAGCCTGTGCGTATCGACTCACGAATTGTTGATCTTTTATCATTGGCGAGCGGCCAGAACTTTGTGCCTGTGGTAGATGATCAGGGTGTTTTTATTGGAATTGTGCGTCGCAGAGAAATAATTGAATATTGTGCTGAGTTGATTAGTGAAAAAGAAGAGGAGAGGCTTAAAAGTTAGGCATCTTTCAAGAGCTTTGAGACAAATCAATTGATCTGATACAGCGGTCATAAACAAAAATATTGACGATATAAATTGTCAGGATATAAAGGGGCAGTCAAGTGGATCATATGGATATGAATCAATCGGTAGAGATGATCATGCCGGACAGGGTTCGGCAGGTTAAGCCCTTTCTGGCCATGGAAATATTAGAAAGAGCCCAACTGCTTGAAGTCAGTGGGGCCTCTATTGTTCATATGGAAGTCGGCGAGCCCGGAGGCGAAACACCTGCCTCGATTAAAGAGGCTGCCATAGATGCAATTCATAGAAACGATACCGGTTATACCCACAGCCTCGGAAAACCTGAATTGAGAGAAGAGATTGCCAGTTATTACAAAAAGATTTATGGGATAGAAATTTACCCTGAACAGGTAATTGTCACCTCCGGTTCTTCTCCGGCGATGCTTCTCGCTTTTTCCTCTTTACTGAGCAGCGGAGAACAGATAATTATGTCCGATCCATATTATGCATGTTATCCGAATTTTGTCCGCTATATCGGAGCAGAACCGATTCTGGTTCCCGTTAGGGAAGAAGATGCCTTCATACTGAAGGCATCAGAAGTAAAAAAACAAATGGGCCCAAATGTAAAAGGGATTTTGATCAATTCCCCGGCTAATCCTACCGGTGCTGTTTTGGGGGAAAAGGAACTTCAGGGGCTTGCTGAGCTGGGCCCATACATAATTTCCGATGAAGTTTATCACGGGATAAACTATACAGGCAGGGATCATTCGATCCTCGAATTTACAGACCGTGCCGTGGTCATAAATGGTTTTTCCAAACGTAATATTATGACCGGTTGGCGCCTGGGCTACCTGATTGCCCCGCAAAACCTGGTTAGAAACATTCAAAAATTGCAGCAAAACCTGTTTATCTGTGCCTGTGCGTTTATTCAGGCAGCCGGCATTGCTGCCCTGCAGGAAAGCCCGGAGGTCCTTCAGGAACGTTTTGGAAGTTATAACGATCGCCGTCTTCACCTGTACAAAACTTTGCAGAAAATCGGTATTGCACCGGTCAAACCTCCGGATGGAGCGTTCTACATGTTGGCAAACGTCAAAGAATACACTAATGACTCCTACTCGTTTGCTCTGCATATTCTCGAAGAAGCCGGAGTAGCTGTAACTCCGGGAATTGATTTTGGCCCCGGAGCCGAAGGCTATATTCGTATTTCTTATGCCTGCTCGATGGAAACCCTTAAAGAAGGGCTTCTGCGCCTTGAGAAATTTTTTAAAGTTTTAAGTAAGGTTAATACCTGAAAGGCAAATAATAAAGGAAGGCTTACTTATGCCTCCAAAACGTATTGTGATTATCGCTAACGGGGACCTGGAAGACTTGGGGTTTTATCGCGAGTTTTTGGAAGACGATGATCTGATCTTATGTGCTAACGGGGGCACAAAGCATGCTTTGGCACTGGGATTGAAGCCGGAAGTGATTATCGGAGATCTTGATTCCCTGCAGTATGAGGACCGGCAAAGGCTGAAAGGGGCCGGCTCTAAATTTATAGAACATTCTTCTGAAAAAGACAAGTCTGATCTGGAGTTGGCTATGGATTATGCTGTTGGCATGCAGCCGAGAGAAATTATCATAATTGGTGCCCTGGGTGGAAGACGGGCCGACCATGCCTTCATCAATTTACTTCTGCTTTACGTTCCGTTTCAAGCCGGTATTCCTGCACGAATTATAGATGAGAACCAGGAAATATTTCTGGCGGAAAAAGAAACCATTGTTAATGGTGCCGTCGGTGATTACGTCTCACTATTCCCCCAGACTGCCGATGTCTGTGGGGTTGTTACTGTGGGCTTAAAGTACCCGCTAAATGGTGAAACCCTTTATTTTGCCTCTACGCGCGGCCTCAGCAACGAAATGATTGCTCCCCAGGCCAGAATCAGCTTCAAGTCAGGTTTGCTGCTGGTTATTAAAAGTTCTTTTTCCCTCAGGCCCGGTTCTTGTTAGCTAATGCACTGATCAACAATTGCTTGTAAGTGGTAAAATCTTTACTGGCCATTAGACCTTTATTCCTTGGCCGGGGAAGTTCTATGACCTGTTCCAGGGCATTTTTCCCAGGCCGTTTCGAAATCACGTATATGCGATCGGACAGATATATCGCTTCGTCGATACTATGGGTGACAAAAAGTACCGAGCGTTTGAATCGTTCCCAAATATTGAGCAGCCAATCCTGCATATTTTCCCTTGTTAAAGCATCGAGAGCGGCTAACGGCTCGTCCAGCAGCATTAAACTGCTGTCGATAAGCATAGTTCGCATCAGGGCCGTCCTCTGGCGCATTCCGCCGGAAAGCTGGTGCGGGTAGTAATCGGCGAAACCTTCCAAACCGAAGACAGGAAGCATTTCTTCTACGCGGGCATAAGCTTCATGCTTATTGGTTTTTGCAGCGAGGAGAGGAAGGGCGGCATTCTGCTTCAATGTTTTCCAGGGAAAGAGGAGATCTTGCTGAGGCATGTAGCCTATCAGTTGTGGCATACCGGTAATATCAAGGTTACTGATAAAAACCCTGCCCCGCTCCGGCTTTAGCAGTCCGGCAGCTATTTTGAGGATCGTACTTTTACCTGAACCACTGGGTCCGATAACTGACACAAATTCTCCATCCCCGACATATAATGACACATCATCCAGGACTGGCAGCCGCTCCTCCCCGGAATAGTAAGTCGAACTAACCTCTTTTAATTGTAGTTTTTTTATAGGAATCACCTTAAAAACTCATTGGTAAAGGCATCTTCCATATCCGGCATCTCTTCAATCAACTCGAATTCAAAAAGCCAGCGGCTGTATGCCTCCCATGTTTCTTTTTGTTGCAGTCCCCATATCTCAGCGTTGGCCTGATATTTGTCCGCCAACCATTCCTGGCTGGCCATAACCAGCTCCTTATCCAGTTCGGGAGCGTGAGCAAGCAGGTTTCGGGCTGCTTCTTCCGGGTTGTCAATGGCCAGTTTATAGCCTTTGCCTGTTGCCCGCATAAATCTTTCGATCAGTTCAGGGTTTTCTTGAATAAGGTTTTTACCGCTTATTAAAACTGGAGTGTAGTAATCCAAAGCGGGATCTATATGCCTCAGTTCGATAAAGTTTAAATCCATCCCTTTCAGTTCTGCTTCGATTCCGGTCCAACCATAGTAGATCCAGGCGAAATCTGCTTCCCGTTCGATTACGATCAGCGAATCTATTTCCCCGGTGGTTATAATATCAACTTGTTCAAAATCAGCGCCATAGGGCTTCATTAAAGATTTGATTGTGGCCTCTTCGACTGGTGAGCCCCAGCCACCGTAGCTTTTGCCTTCGAAATCGGCAGGGGTTTCAATACCTTTCTCTTTCAGGGAAGCAAAACCTGAGGTGTTATGTTGTAATATTGCAGCAATGGATACAACTGGCATATTGCTTAAGAGCGCATAGGTTACCTCTTCCTGGAAACTTACGCCAAAATGGGCCTGTCCGGTGGCAACCATATGTACTACGCTGCCGGGGGCTTCAATTATTTCAACCATCAGGCCTTCTTCAAGATAATAACCTTGTTCGATAGCTGCATAGAGTCCGCTGTGATTAGTGTTTGGAGTCCAGTCCAACAGGACCATAACCTGATCAGGTTCGTCAGGATCTTCAGCTGTGCATCCCATTGGTACCATAACCACGATCAGTAAGAAAAAAGTGACCAGGTAAATCAGGGGTTGTGTTTTAAGATTTTCATACATAATTAATTATCCCTCCAGTTGATCTTTTGATTGCCTCTGCCAGGGCATGGCAATCCATCCGACCGCCTCTACTAATTTGAATAAAGTCAGGCTCAGGAGAATCACAATAACAATCGATGCAAAAAGGTGGCTGGTGCGAAAAGAATTCATTGCCCTGAGCATAAAGATGCCTAATCCGGCCCTGGCTGCGAGCCATTCCCCGATAATCGCTCCCAGGACGCTATAAGTGGCTGCAATTTTTAGGCCGGAGAAAAAATATGGCATAGCAAAAGGCAGTTGAATCGAACTCATAATCATCCATCGATTAGCCTGCATGGTCTGCATTAGATCTATGGCCTCGGGGTCGACCTGGCTGAATCCTTCAACCAGGTTAACTGCCAAAGGGAAAAAGCAGACCAGGGCAACTATCAGTACTTTAGGCAGCAAACCTACCCCGAACCAGATCAACATTAATGGAGCCAGGGCAAAAATCGGGATGGCCTGTGATATAACCAGCACCGGGTAAAGAGTTTGTTTTAAAGGTTTCCAGCGGTCCATTGCAACAGCCACAACAAAGGCAACCAGGATAGCCAGGGCGAGCCCGCCCAGAACTGCCATCAGGGTGATCCTGGTATGGAATATTAGAAGTAAAAAGTTGTCTCCCAGGGCGAGGGCTATTTCTGATGGAGCAGGCAAAATATAAGGCGGTATCTCGGCGACCCGGCAAAACAGCTCCCACAGGGCAACTACAAATGTTAAAAAGCCCAGTGCCGGCAGGTTAGATTTGATATTTTTCCATTTTTTCATTGATAGTCACCCCCCTGGTGCTGTAATCAATCTTCACTAAAGAAAGGATTCTCTCTGCACCTGCTGATATGCATACGCTTTGCGCTTTTTTGACGATCTCCAGCAGTTCTTCAAGGTTCCCTTCCATCGTCGTCTCCATAGGGCCGACGGTGAATTTAACACCTGAAGCAGCAATTAACTCTATAACCCGATCCACGACTGAATAAACTTCGTTTTCATCTACCAGGGGTATTATCTGCAGGCTAACATTACAAACGGGCATCTTTAACCCTCCCTTGCCGCATTAAAATAAAAACTGCCGCCAACGTTGGCGGCAGTCCTAAAGTTACTGCTTTAGATATCCCTCCGCTGGCATTATCCAGATCAGGTTAAAGGGTCAGAACAGGTAGAGTTCTTTCTCAGCCGGGCTACCCCAGCTCCCCTTATCCATATGCTGTTTTTTAAATCATACCATTAAGCTGTTCTTAATTCAAGTATACCGAATCGAAGATCTGTCTTCAATGGAAAAGCATGAATGATAAGATACAGCTGCCTTTGCCATACTAACACTTACAATTTTTGACCATAGAGATAATATATCCTTAAATTTCATGGGGAAAAAAACCAAAGCAACAAGTAGGCTACTATAATTGTTCCAGCGATGATTGTAAACAGGCGTGGTAAAAAAAGTTGGTACATGGCGATACATAAAGCGGCAAAATCCTTCCACTCCATTGCAGATACTTCTTGCTCTTTATCTCTTTTGTTTTCAGACAGTTTCATTTTAACATTACCTCTTTTCCACCAGGTGGCAGGAAACGAAGTGGTCAGGAGCAATCTCCTGAAGGGCCGGTATTTCAAGCAGGCAGCGTTCGACAGCATAATGGCAGCGAGTATTAAAACGGCATCCTTCCGGAGGGTTGGCCGGACTGGGGACATCACCTCTGAGGATGATCCGCTCTTTTTTTAAGGTAGGATCCATTACCGGGACGGCAGACAAGAGGGCCTGGGAGTATGGGTGCAGTGGGTTTTGATAAAGGTCTTTTTTGGGTGCCATTTCGGCAATTACCCCCAAATACATTACAGCAACCCAATCCGACATATGCTTGACCATGCTTAGATCGTGAGAGATAAAAAGAAAGGTTAAGCCAAATTCTTTCTGGAGATCTTCCAGCAGGTTAATTATTTGAGCTTGAATCGATACGTCCAGGGCCGATATAGGTTCGTCGGCCACTATAAAATTAGGATTTAATGCCAGGGCACGGGCAATTCCGATACGCTGGCGCTGACCACCTGAAAATTCGTGTGGGTAACGTCTAAAGTGATAAGGTGCCAGGCCGCAAACATCCAATAAGTATTCTACCCGCTCTCGGCGCTCTTTACCCCTGGCAACCCCATGATCCTCCAGGGACTCGCCAATAGCTTCTCCAACAGTCATTCGGGGATTCAATGAGCCATAAGGATCCTGAAAAATAATCTGGAACTCTCTGCGCAGACTTCGTAACTTATCTGGTTGCATTTTAAATATTTCCTCGCCCTTGTAAAAAACCTCTCCCCCATTAGGTTCCAGCAGTTTTAAAATAGTTCGCCCCAGGGTGGATTTGCCGCAGCCGGATTCTCCCACCAACCCAAAAGTTTCACCTTCTCTTATCGAAAAACTGACCCCGTCGACAGCTTTAATATGACTAACTACCCGAGAGAAAACACCGGCTTTAATGGGAAAGTATTTTTTCAGGTTAACCACCCTGAGAATTGGTTCTTTTGATGTGCTCACGATCAATTGGCTACCCCCTTCTCATCCTTGTACAGCCAACATTTGACGAGGTGGCCGGGCTTTACCGCAAATTCCGGGGGCTCTTTTTCACAACAGATCTCCATCATTTTACTGCAACGCGGGTGATAATAGCAACCCACCGGCAGATTTAAAGGATTAGGCACCATGCCAGGAATGGAATATAATCTTTCGGTATCTGCCTCAATTTTCGGTTTGGAGTTAATCAATCCTACTGTATAAGGATGGAGCGGCTTT
>Ga0114946_10000267_pt1 | contig 33331 bp, 44 predicted proteins | sample WalLakDeSediment_FD_88676 | JGI IMG/M metagenome (GOLD analysis project Ga0114946, IMG submission 88676) | Lake sediment microbial communities from Walker lake, Nevada to study Microbial Dark Matter (Phase II) - Walker Lake 11/02/13 Deep Sediment | ecosystem: Environmental > Aquatic >... | reverse complement strand
GTGTCCTTTCCCACGGCCCCGGAGATGATGAGGGGGGTCCGTGCCTCGTCGATGAGGATGGAGTCCACCTCGTCGATGATGGCGTAGTGGTGACTCCGCTGGACCCGCTGCTCCAGTGTGTGGACCATGTTGTCCCGCAGGTAGTCGAACCCGAACTCGTTGTTGGTCCCGTACGTGATGTCGGCGTTGTACGCAGCCCGTCGCTGGGGGGTGCCCGGCTCGTGGAGGTCGATGACGTCCACCTCAAGCCCCAGGAACTTGTAGATCACCCCCATCCACTCGGCGTCGCGCTGGGCCAGGTAGGAGTTGACCGTGATGAGGTGCGCACCACGCCCCGCCAGGGAATTCAGATATAGGGGCATGGTGGCCACCAGGGTCTTTCCCTCCCCTGTAGCCATCTCCGCCACCTTACCCCGGTGAAGGGCGACCCCCCCGATGAGCTGAACGTCGTAGGGAACCATGTCCCAGGTCATCTGCTGGCCCGTCACCACGATGGGCCTGCCAACGTTGCGGCGGCAGGCCTCCTTCACGACGGCGAAAGCCTCGGGAAGGATATCGTCGAGGGCTACCCAGGTGGCCTCCAGCAACTCACCCTCCAGGGCCCCGATCATCCGGGTCAGTCCTTCCCGGTGGCCGGCATCCTCCGAGGCGCGCTTCTCCTCCCTGAGAGCCTCGAGGCTCTCTTCCAGGCTCCGGGTACGCTCCTTCACCCGAGCCCGGAACTCCTCGGTCTTCGCCCTGAGCTCTTCATCGGAGAGAGAGGAAAGGCCTGGGAAGACCCGGTTGATCTCGTCCACTATGGGCTGGAGCTTCTTCACTTCCCTGGCATGCTGGGAGCCCAGGAGCTTCTTGAGCAGTGCTTTCATGATATCGATCGATAAAGACCCTGGCCTTCGATGATTCCGAGAACTTCCCGGGGGACCAGGTACTGAACGGAGCGCCCGTCACGGACGCGGTGACGAATATCGGTGGAAGAGAGATCGACCCGGGTCACGGGTATGCGGACGAATTCCACCAACGGTCCCGCCGATGGATCCAGGGCGGGAGACGGCTCTCCGCCCGAGCCCTCCCGGGCCATGACCACCACCGTGGCCAGGGATGCGATGGCTTCGGGCTCCTTCCATTCATGGAACTCGCCCAACTGGTCGGCTCCCATGAGGAAGAACAGATCGGCCTCCGGATGCATCGCCCCTACGTGCCGGAGAGTATCTACCGTATAGGTGGGCCCGGTTCTGTCCACCTCCACCGCACTGGCTTCGAACAATGGATTCGCCTCCACCGCCGCCTGGACCATCTCCAGTCGGAGCCCTGCGGGAGACAGGCGCTCCCGAAGCTTGTGGGGTGGGAGGCCGGCCACCACGAAAAGCAGGCGGTCAAGGGCAAGCTGCTCCACGGCATCCTGGGCCACCACGAGATGGCCCAGGTGCGGTGGGTCGAACGTGCCCCCAAAGAGGCCCAGGCGAAGAGGTGCCACGCTTCAGGGATCTCCGCCGTCGGCTCGGGCCTCCCTGGCAGCGTCCGAATCCGGGAATTCCCGGAGCAGGCGCGCCCGCACCTCCTCGGCCTCGGTGTCCCAGTCCATGGCAGCGTAGGACTGGTACAGGCGGAGGAGCGACTGGGAGGCCCACTCGCTCCTGGGGTACTGCCTGAGAAGGTCGTTGAAGAAGATGATCCCCGAGTGGTAGAACTTTCGCCGATAGTAGAAGTCCCCCGCCAGAAAGATCTTCTCCGCCAGCTTTGCCTCCATCTGGTCCCTGATGACACGAGCCTCCGCAGCCACAGGGTGGTTGCTGAAATCGGTGGCGGTGTTCTCGCAGGAGTTCCAGGCATAGACCGTAGCGGTCTGGTCCCTCTGGACGTGGGGAGACTGGGCCGCGTAGGACTTGCAGATCCCCAGAGAGGCTTCCGGAGCCAGCGGATGACCCGGGTGCCGATCCAGGATCCGGGTGAACTCGCTGACGGAGGTTATGTACTCGCCCTTGTTGTAGTAGGCCCGCGCCAGATACATGCGGGCCTCCACGATGCGAGTGTAGCTGGGATCGGCGAAGACGAGGCGCTCGAAGACCTCGGCCGCCTTGCCCCAGTTCTCATCCTGGAACATCTGAGACCCCAGGTCGAAAAGCTGCTCCGCACTCATGCCCTGATACGGAGGCGCTGACGCGCAGCCCCCCGAGAGGACCCCCAGGAGGAAGAATGTGACGGCTCTTGCGTGTGCAGTGTACATCCTGAACGATTACCCTCCAGGCGACCAGGAGTTCGTCGGCTAACCTGAAAAGATGGCTAGACGCCTTGACATCGGGAAGGCCGGGGCTTCCACGGGTTTCAGCCGGCGTAGAATTCCCTGACGGCCTCCGCCACCTCCATGATCTGGCCTTCCGTGAGCTCGGGAAAGATGGGCAGGCTCAAAACCTCTGTGGTGAGCCTCTCCGTCACCGGAAGGTCCCCTTCCCTTCTCCCGAGGCCGGCGAAGCACTCCTGCAGATGGAGGCCTTTGGGGTAGTAAAGACCGCTGCCTATCCCCCGAGCACCCAGGTGTTCCCGCAACTCGTCCCTTCGATCCACCCGGAGCGTGTACTGGTTGTACACGTGAACGTTGTCCGGGGTTACGACAGGTGTCCTGACCCCGGGAAGGTCCGAAAGGATCTCGTCGTAGAGGGAGGCGTGCCGACGCCGGCCCTCCGCCCAGGATTCCAGGTGGGGAAGCTTGGCCCGAAGGATGGCGGCCTGGAGCGCATCGAGGCGGGAGTTTGTGCCAACCATCTCATGAGAGTACATCTGGCGGCCGCCGTGGACCCGGAGCTTGGCTATCTTCTCCGCCAGCGTCTCGTCGGCGGTGGTCACCAGGCCCCCATCCCCGAACCCACCGAGATTCTTGGTGGGAAAGAAGGAGAATGCACCCGCATCTCCCAGGGATCCGGCCATGGCCCAACCCTCCCCGGTCACGTCCTCCGCCAGTGCAAGGCTCGGAACTCCAGCGGAGCCCGCAGACAGGGTCGCAGCAGCATAGCGCTGCCTGGCACCGATGCACTGGGCCGCGTCCTCCAGGACGAAGGCACCCTTCTCCCTGGCCAGGGCGCGGATCTCGGGCATGGGCGCCATCTGCCCGTAGAGATGCACGGGAATCACCGCCCGGGTGCGGCTCGTCCACGCCGCAGCGACGGTCTCCGCCGTGATGTTGAAGGTGTCGGCGTCCACGTCGCAGAAGACGGGAGTGAAGCCGGAATTCCATGCCGCGCCGGCCGTGGCGAAGAAGGTGAACGCCGGAACCACCACCTCGTCCCCGGGCTCCGGCTCCAGAGCCATCAAGGGCAGGAGAAGAGCGTCGGTCCCACTGGCAACGCCGACGGCAAAGGGACAACCCAGGTATTCGGCCAATTCCTCCTCCAGGCCCTGAACCTCCGGACCAAGGATGAATTGCTGCGAGCCTACAACCCGGGAAACCGCTTGATCCAGCTCACTTTTCAGAGCGTGATACTGAAGCTTGAGATCCAGGAATGGAACGGCCATGGGTCCGATCAAACCGCGTTGGAGATGTTGACTATGGGGGGGGCGCGTTCAGCCTTCGCCCCCGGGAACACCGGTTGGGGAGTCCCGCCGGGGATCCGTCGGGAAACAGGAGCCCGAATCTTCTCTGGTTCGAAAAAGCCCGAGAACCCCACCGCCTCCCCTCCCAAAACGGATCTGGTCGATGCGCTCCTCGGCCCGGTCCACCAAGGGGCCCGTGCCGGAAGGATCCACTACCGAAACCTGCTGGAAGGCCTCTATGGCCGCTTCACATTCCCCCCTGTACCCCAAGATCTCTCCCTTCTCGAAGTAGGCCATAGCCAGGAGGTTCCGCGGCTCCCCGATACGCAGGATCGTCTCCAGGTGGCGGAGAGCCTCGTCGTCGTCGTCCTCGCTTCTCTTGGCACGAGCCACCCGGAAGGAGCAATTCCCGAGACGCCAGTCCACCTCCCCCCTGCGCCAGGCCGGGATCCTCTCCCGGTACTCCTCATAGTAGACGGTCGCGGTCTCGCAATCCCCGACCTCGTCGTAGGCCACGGCCGCCTCGAAGAGGACGCCCGGCAAGGAATCGCGGTCCACGGAACCGAGGGTCTTCTGGAAGAAGGGGAGAGCCCGCCCGTACTCACCGATGTCGGAATAGTGCTGCGCGAGAGGCAGTGCCAGATCCTCGAGGCTGATGCCCTGGCGGAACTCGAGGGCCGTCTGCACGGCTGAAGCCATGCCGAAGCGGTCACGTTTTGCTTCCTCGTCCCTGGCCAGCCGGACGAAATCGGCCACGGCCTGGTCGGCCCAGGACGAGTCCATGGACACGGCGAGGCGGTAATGCTCCCTGGCTTCGTCGATCCGCCGCAGAGCCACGTAGGTGTGAGCGATCCTGGCGTGGGTCTCCGGGTCGGTGGCCCCCTGCCGGAGGGCGAGGCGATATTCGGCCAGAGCCTCTACCGGGTCTCCCTTGGCATAGGCCTGATCCCCCCGGAAGATGGACCCCTCCTCCTCACCCAGAAGAGTACAACCGGCCAGGCACGTCACGGCCAACAAGGGCAACCGGATCGCGCCCGCCTGTGACCATGCGGGCCATGCCGCTATGAATCGAATCATCTTCATACTCCACAAACTAACGAAGCCGCGCCCGAAGTGGGACGCGGCCCGAGAAACGCGCAGCATTCATGCCATGGGAGTCAGGATGAATGGAAATCCCCGGCTCCACCGAGGGAAGCCAAGTAGGCCCTGGCCCTCATGTCCCGGGAATCGTCCCGCACACAGCGTTCCCACTCCCGCCGGGCCCCCTCCGTGTCTCCCTGCCGGTGGAGTGAAAGGCCCAGGCGTAGGCGGGCGCTCGTGAACTCCGGGTTCCTGGCCAGGATCGTCTCGAGCTGTTCCTGTGCCTCCTTCCAGTGCCCAATGCCGATGAGAGCCTCGGCATACTTGGAGCGGATATCCAGAAACCGGCCCCGCACGGCAAGAGCCTTCTTGTACTCCTCGGCGGCTTCATCGGGATGATCCGCCACGAGGTAGAGGTCTCCCAGTTTCGCGTGTGTGATGGCGATCTTGTGCCCGACGTCCGAAGGGAACTCCTCGGAATCGGCATGATCCAGCTCGTCCGCCCTCAGGATGTGCTTCCTGGCTTCCTCGAAGTGACCCAATCCTTGGAGGACGATGGCCCGGTTCAGGTGGGCCTCGGCATAGGTATCCGAGATCTTCAGGGCCTCGTCGAACTCCTTCAGGGCCGCCTCCGGATCTCCCAGCATGGCCAGGCATAGACCGGCCTTGTTGTGGACGTCAGCGAACCCAGGGTTGCGGAGGAGGACCGCCCGGAAGAACTCCAGAGCAGTCTCGTAGTCGGTCCTCTCCCACGCGCAGATACCCCTCTCGATGAGGGTCTTCGCAGGCAATTTCTCCAGGTCTGACATGTGGGCACATTCCTGAGGGTGGCCTCGGTGTTCGCCGGGGGATGACCCACCGGCATCGTTGCTCAGCTTCAAGGTACGCCAGGGGCGGCAACCGGGTCCAGGGAGAAGGGCTCCACCCCAGCGATTCCTGCCATCAGCAGCCTGCGGCCCGGCCCTCTTCCCTGAGCCAGTTCACGAAGACCCGGATCCCGTCCCTGAATTCCCACTCCGGATCATACCCCAACAAGTCGCGGGCTTTCGAGATGTCGGCAAAGGTCCTGTCCACGTCGCCGGGCTGTGCCGGAAGCCACCCAGTCCGGGGATCCACTCCCAACTCTTCGGCAAGGATCTCGATCATCTCCAGGAGTTCCACCGTCCGGCTCTCACCGAGGTTGGCAATCTCGAAGGCGCCGTCATTCCAGGGTCCTGGCTTGGGCTCCCTCGTCTTCCACCAGGACCCGGAAGTAGGGGATCGTGGCCCGCAGGCCATCCCTGAGATCGGTGGCGGGCGACCAGGACAGGAGATCCCGGGCAAGGGCTATGTCCGGCTGACGAACCTTGGGATCGTCCTCCGGGAGGGGAAGCTCCACCAACCCGGAGGAGCTACCCGTCTCCTGGATGACCATCTCCGCCAGCTTTCGCACGGAGAATTCGTTTGGGTTTCCCAGGTTCACCGGGCCGTTGTAGTCCGAAAAGAAGAGGCGGAAAATCCCATCCACCTCGTCCTCCACGAAACAGAAGGACCGAGTCTGGCTCCCGTCACCGTAGAGGGTAATGGCGTCACCCCTCAGGGCCTGTACGATGAAATTCGACACCACCCGGCCGTCGGCCGGTCTCATCCTGGGACCATAGGTGTTGAAGATCCGGGCGATGCGAGTGTCCAGGCCGTGGTAGCGGTGGTAGGCCATGGTCATGGCCTCGGCGAAGCGCTTGGCCTCGTCGTAGACGCCACGTGGGCCGATGGGGTTCACGTGGCCCCAGTAGTCCTCGCCCTGCGGGTGGACCTGCGGATCCCCGTAGACCTCCGAGGTGGAGGCCAGGAGAAACCGGGCGTTATGGGCCTTGGCCAGCCCCAGGGAATTGTGGGTACCGAGACTCCCCACCTTCAGGGTCTGGATGGGAAGCTCGAGGTAGTCCACGGGACTCGCCGGCGAAGCGAAATGCAGGACGCCGTCCACCCGGTCCGCCAGGTAGAGGGGCTTCGAGATGTCGTGCTCGATGAGGAAGAAGTCGTCCCGCTCCTGGAGGTGCGTCAGGTTCCTCCAGCTACCGGTGACGAAGTTGTCCACCCCCACGACCTTGTGTCCGGCCTCGAGAAAGCGATCCGCCAGGTGGGATCCGAGGAAGCCGGCCGCTCCCGTGATGAGGATACGCATTGGAGGCGCCTAGGCGGGAGGAGGGTTCGTGGCTTCCCGGCCCACGGAATGATATTCGAATCCCATCTCCCTCATCCTCTCGGGAAGGTAAAGATTGCGCCCATCGAACACGATGGGAGCTTTCAGGGACTCCTTGATCCGCGAGAAATCGGGACGGCGGTAAGGCAGCCACTCGGTGTGGATGACCAGGGCGTCGGCACCGGCCAGGGCATCGTAGTTGTTGGGGAAGTACTCCACGGCCTCCCCCAGGTGGCGGGCCGCTTCCTCCATGGCCGCCGGGTCGTGGGCGGCCACCGTGGCGCCCCGGGCCAGGAGGGCCGGGATGGTTACAAGACTCGGAGCCTCCCGCATGTCGTCGGTGTTGGGTTTGAAGGCCAGGCCCCAAAGGGCGAACCGCCGTCCCGTGAGATCCTCACCGAAGCGGGCGGTGATCCGACGCAGGAGGAATCCCTTCTGATCCTCGTTGACGGCCTCCACGGCCTCCAGGATTGAGGCGTCGATCCCCTGGCCCCTGAGGGTCCGGATAAGAGCCTTCACGTCCTTGGGAAAGCAGGAGCCCCCATACCCGACGCCGGGGAACAGGAAGGCAGGACCGATGCGCCCGTCGGACCCGATGCCCCTGCGGACCATGTCCACGTCCGCTCCCGCCACCTCGCAGAGCCGGGCTACCGTGTTCATGAAGGAGATCCGGGTGGCCAGCATGGCGTTGGCCGCATACTTGGTGATCTCGGCAGCGGCCACGTCCATGAGAAGGATGGCGTTACCGGTCCTGACGAAGGGGGCAAAGAGGTCGGTGAGGACCCGTGCGGCGAACTCCGAGTCCACCCCCAGGACCACCCTGTCGGGCTTCATGAAGTCCTCCACCGCCGCCCCTTCCTTCAGAAACTCGGGATTGGAGCACACGTGAACGGGATGGCGGGTCTCGGCCTCGATGGCCGCCCTGACCCTGGCCGCCGTTCCCACGGGAACGGTGCTCTTGGTGATGACGATCTTGCCGCCGTTCATGGCCCTTCCGATGACCGCAGCCACCCCAAGCACGTGCTGAAGATCGGCTGAGCCGTCTTCGTCCGGAGGCGTGCCCACGGCGATGAAGATGATTTCCGAGGCCCGGACCGCCTCGACTACGTCAGTGGTGAAGCGGAGGCGCCCGGAGGCCAGGTTTCCCTCCACCAGCGGCTCGAGGCCCGGCTCATAGATGGGCACCTCGCCCCGGTTGAGGTGAGCGATCTTGTTCTCGTCGATGTCGGCGCAGACGACGTCGTTACCCGTTTCGGCGAGGCAAGCTCCGGCCACAAGACCCACGTATCCGGTGCCGATGACAGCGATCTTCACGATCTTCCCTCCTCTTCCACGGCTCCGATGTACCCTTCCTTCTTCAAGAAGAGATACACCTGCTGGGCAGCCTCCTCCGGAGTGATGTCGGTGGTATCCAGGATCACGTCCGCATCGTCCGGCACCTCGTACGGATCCGACACGCCCGTGAACCCCTGGATGATTCCGGCCCGGGCCTTGGCATAGAGCCCCTTGCGGTCCCTGGCCTCGCACACGTCCATGGGCGTGCAGAGGTAGACCAGAACGTACCCCCCGTGCCGAGTGACGAGCTCCCGGTTCTCCCTCCGCACCCCGGAATAGGGGGCAATGGGGGCGCACAGGGCGATCCCGCCCCCCTTGGTGATTTCGGAGGCCACGAAACCGATGCGCTGGATGTTCAGGTCCCGGTGCTCCCGACTGAACCCCAGCTCACTGGAAAGATTCCTTCGGACGATGTCGCCGTCCAGGAGCGTGACAGACCGCCCACCCGCCTCCAGCAGGCGGCTCCTCAGCACCTTGGCCACGGTAGACTTGCCGGAGCCCGAGAGACCGGTGAAGAACACCGTGAATCCCTGCTTCGACCGGGGTGGGTGTCGGCGCCGTAGCTCCTTGACCACGCCCGGAAAGGTGAACCAATCGGGGATCTCCCGTCCGTCGTCCAAACGTGCCCTGAGCTCCGGCCCAGAGATGGACCAGGTGGTGACGCCTTCCGGGATCTCGTCCACCGGTAGATACTGATCGCGCTCCTTGACGTAGACCAGCATCCGAAACGGAACCATGGTGACGCCCAACTCCTCCTGATGGCGGGCCAGGAGGTCCTGGGCCGCATAGAGGCCGTAGAACGATGTACCGTTTGAATCCACACCGGGGCTGGCATGGTCCTGACCCACGACGAGGTGGGTGCAACCGTAGTTCTTCCGGATAATGGCATGCCACAGCGCATCCCGGGGGCCCGCAAGGCGGGGAGCCATGTCCAGGAGGGAAAGCCTGGCGGTGAATGGAGGATAATGGGAGAGAATTGCCTGATAACAGCGTATCCTGGTGTAGTGGTCCAGGTCCCCGGCCTGGGTCATGCGCACCACCGGATGGATGAGGAGGTTGGCCTGGACCTCCCGGGTGGCTCTGAGGGTCAACTCCACGTGGGCCTTGTGCATGGGGCTTCGGGTATGGTACCCCACCACGGTCCGCCATCCCAGCCGAGTGAACTCCTCCCGCAGTTGTCGGGGCGTGTGCCGCAGCCCGGTGAAATCGTAATGGACAGGAGCCTGCACCCCCTCCAGGGTGCCGCCAACGTACACCCGGTTGGTCCGGTTCAGAAGATGGTTCACACCGGGATGGTCAGGGTTGGCGGTTCCGAAGACCTCCTCCGCCTCTTCCTCAAGTTCAGGCTCCCAGACATCTCCCACCGTCAGAACCGCCAGCAGAACCCCCTCGGGGTCTCTCAGGGCCAGGGGCATCCCCCTCTCCAGCCCCTCCGCCAAGGCGGTACTTACGTCCAGGGTGACGGGAACGGGCCAGAGAGTACCATCGGTGAGACGCATCTCGTCTCTCACCCTCTCATAGTCGCCCCGGTCGAGGAATCCCGTGAGGGGGCTGAAGCTCCCGTTGAGGAGGAGATCAAGGTCCCGGGTCTGGCGGTCCGTCAGGCCCCAGGACACCCAGTCCCGAGAAGCCCTCTTCAACTCCGACGCCCTGGCCGAGCCCACGAGGAGATCCTTCAGTTCGCCGCCGTGGGGACTGATCAGGTGTTTCGGCATGGAATCCTCGGATGTCCGACTGGTCCGGCCAACAGGGAGCGGTCCAAGAGGGAGCAGGGGATCACCGCACGGGCCCTTTGACGATCCATCCCTCCCGTTGCCCCCCGGCGGGGGGAACAAGCCCCCGGGTAGCATTCCGGGAGTCCACCACGATGGAGGCCCTTTCGAAGACACGGGTGTGGTCCACAGCGGAATGATTGGTGACGATGACGGCCACGTCCACCGCGTCCAGGACCTCGTCGGTCAAGGGAACGCCCACCCACGTACGACCGTCTTCCTCCAGCCTGGGGACGAAGGGGTCGTGATACTCCACTTCGGCTCCGGCGGCCTCGAGCAACCGGATGATGTCGAGGGCGGGGGACTCCCTCACGTCGTCCACGTCAGACTTGTACGCCACGCCCAGGACCAGGACCCTGGAACCGTTCACGGCTTTCCCGGCGCGATTGAGGGCCTGTCCGACCTTCCCCACCACGAACTCCGGCATGTGGGAGTTGATCTCGGAGGCGACGTCGATGAACCGCGTCTTGTAGTTCAGGGTCCGCATCTTCCAGGACAGGTAGTGGGGATCCACGGGGATGCAATGTCCTCCCAACCCGGGTCCCGGCGTGAACTTCATGAAGCCGAAGGGCTTCGTCGCCGCGGCATCGATCACCTCCCACACGTCCACCCCCAGCCTGTCGGCGATGAGGGCCACCTCGTTCGCCAGACCGATGTTCACGGCCCGGAAGGTGTTCTCCAGGATCTTGGTGAGCTCCGCCACCTCCGTGGAGGACACCGGGACCAAAGCCTCGAAGAATCGGGAGTAAAGGGCCAGGCCCACCTGGGCACAGTTGGGAGTGATGCCGCCCAGAACCTTCGGTGTGTTCCGACTCTGCCAGACACGGTTGCCAGGATCCACCCGCTCGGGCGAGAAGCAGAGGAAGAAGTCCTCGCCCACCCGAAGTCCCCTCTTCTCCAACTCCGGCAGGACGATCTCCCTGGTGGTCCCTGGATAGGTTGTGGATTCCAGCACCACCAGCTGCCCCGGCTTCAACGCCTTGGCCACGGCCTCCGTGGCAGAGAAGATGAAGGAGATGTCCGGGTCCCTGGTCTTGGAGAGGGGTGTCGGAACGCAGATGGAGACGGCATCACATTCCCCCAGGCGGGTCATGTCCGTGGTCGCGTCCAAGCGCCCGGCTTCCACCTCCCGAGCGATCTCCTCGTCCGTGAGGTCCTGGATGTGGGAGCGTCCATCCCGGACGCCCGCCACCACCCGCTCCTTCACGTCAAACCCCAGGACCCTGATTCCGCTCCGGGCGGCCTCCACCGCCAGGGGAAGCCCCACGTATCCCAGGCCAATGACGCCAAAGGTCAGGTCGGCGCTCTCGAACCTCTCAACCAGTTGATTCGGCATGGTGGGTACCATCCTTTCACTGAAGCTTCTCGGCCGGGGCATCGTCCCCAATGAAAAACCGCTGACTTCCGAGTCAGCGGCGTTTCAATGAAGAGAACAGACCACCCCGAGGCAACCCTACCCGACTACTTCGGCTTCCTTTGAACGGGCTGGAGCCTTCTTGATCCGTCCTGACTTGATGCAGTTCGTGCACACCCGCACGCGCCGGTTGTTGCCCTCTTCATCCATGATCTTCACAGACTGAAGGTTGGGCAGCCACCGGCGCCGGGTCTTGTTGTGGGCGTGGCTGACGTTGTTCCCCGTTCCGGGGCCCTTCCCGCACACGTGACACACTCTCGCCATGATTCTATTCCCTTACTTCCTCTTGTTATCGCTCACTCTTCGGTGGCGAAGAGGGAGTGGTTACGACCCCCTCGGCGCCCCGTCGCCACCAGCCCCTACTTGAGTCGCACGGACCTCAGAAGCCTCCAGGAACAGGGATCCCACGGCGAACTCAGCCACGGCCCTGTCTCCCTCCGTGGGGAAAGCCCCGGCATCACCCCAGGCCACCAGGGCGGAGTCCGTCATCATGTGAACGGTCCCCACGAGGGTCAGGACCTGTCCGGACGAAGCGGAGGCGCCCGCTTCAATGGCAGGAGGAGCCAGCTTCACGAGAAACGGTCGATCATCCGGCCCAATCCAGAAAGCCTGCGGGCCCACAAGGCTCGACACCCGGGCGTCGGTGACCTCCACGGTCTGTCCCTCGAACCGGACGGGTTCCGCCAGGAAGTCGTCGACGTCCAGGATGGCCGAGATTCCCACAGTCCTCTCGCGTCCCTGCTCCGCAACGACCACCTCGGTGGGCTCGGCGGTAACGTTGAGCCAGTAGAGAAAGCCCGCCACAGCTACAAATGCGGCGATCATAAGGGGGAGGGAGAATTTCTCGGCGAATCCCCGACGAGATCCGAAGGTGGCCATGATCCGTGTACCTTTCCTGTTAATCAGAGCCCTTCTGAACCAGTTCGATGAGAGCCATCTCCGATGCGTCACCCCGTCGGGCGCCGAGCTTCAGGATCCGGGTGTACCCCCCGGGGCGCTCGGCGAACCGCGGACCAAGCTCGTTAAAGAGCTTCCCTAGAACCTCCCGGTCCTGGATCTTCCTGAGCGCCAGACGACGGGCATGTAGGTCACCCCGCTTCGCGAGAGTGATGATCCGCTCTGCAAAAGGGCGGAGCTCCTTGGCCTTGGCCGTGGTCGTCTCGATCCGCTCATGGCGAAAGAGAGACGTAGCCATGTTTCGGAGCATCGCCTTCCTATGTGCAGCGGTCCGGTTCAGCTTCCGGCCCTTCTTCCGATGGTGCATCGGTCGCGTCCTAACCTAGGGCTTGAGGTTCCTTCTGCATAGAGCGGAGGTCACTGTTCCCCGCCCTCCGTGGCCTCGGCCGTCTTTCCCTCCACAAAGAAGAGCTGGCCGTCCTCTCCCTCCTCCAACCTCATTCCGAAACGGAGGTTGTGCTCCTCGAGGAAATCGGTGATCTCCTTCAGGGACTTCTTACCGAAATTGTCGATGCCGAGCATCTGCTCTTCCGTCCGCTGAACCAGATCACGGAGGGTTTCGATCTTCTCCTTCTGCAACGAGTTTCGGGACCGAACCGAGAGCTCGGCCAGATCCTCGATGGAACGAGTGAAGAGATCACGGAGACGCTCAGGTACCTGGACCGCCCCCGCAGGGGCTGCCTGGGGAATGCCGCCCTTCCCAAAATAGAGCATGTAGTCGAAAAACTTCCGGACCAATTCGGCTGCATAGTGAACGGCCGACTCTGGAGTCACGGAACCGTCCGTCTGAACGAGCAAGATCAGGCGGTCGAAGTCGGTCCTCTGACCTACCCGTGTCTCCTCAACGGTGAAGTTCGCTCGCCGCACCGGATTATAGATGGAATCGATGCGGACCAGGTCCACCGGAGAGCCCTTGGGGAGCTGATGCTGATCGGCCAACACAAAGCCCCGGCCCTTGTTCACCATGAGCTCGATATGCAGGCCCCTGTCTTCTTCCAGGGTCATGATGTGATGGCCGGGTTCCAGGATCTCCACCGAAGCCGGGGCGTTGATCATGGATGCCGTCACCGGACCGGCCTTGCTCACATCCAGCGATAGGGTAGCCTCGTCCACGTCGGGATCCAGACGTACCACCAGTGCCTTGAGATTCTGGATGACCTGGTGAATGTCTTCCACCACGCCCTCGATGGTCTGGTGCTCATGCACCACTCCATCGATCCGAAAAGCCCATACCGCGGCCCCCCTTAGAGCCGAGAGGAGAGTTCTCCTTATGGGATTTCCAAGAGTGTACCCGAACCCACGCTCCAGGGGCTCGATGACGAACCGGCCCGATGTTCCGTCCTCGGAGAGCTCCGCAATCTCCACACGCTCTGGAAGCACCAGTCCGACCAAATCTAGATCCACCGTATCCTCCGCGCCTCATGGGGCAACAGCCTTCGACAACCGCCTGGGAATGAGCGACCCCGATCCGAAAAGAGCGGATCCGGGGGCCGAACATTACTTGGAGTAGAGCTCCACGATGAGCTGCTCCTGGGCGGCCAGGGGGATGTCCTCCCTGGTGGGCTTCCGGACCAGCCTTCCCACCCGGTTCTTCTCATCAAGGGCCAGCCAATCCAGGAGCTGAGGACGGGTCCTGGACTCCAGACTCTCCTCCACTATAGTCAGCTGCCTCGAGCTCGCCTTCAACGCCACCTCGTCCCCTGCCGACACCTGATAGCTGGGGATGTCCACGATCCGGCCGTTGACTTCCACGTGTCGATGCCGGACCAACTGGCGGGCGGACGCCCGGCTGGGGGCGAAGCCCATGCGGAAGACGATATTGTCGAGCCTGGACTCCAGGGACACGATGAGGTTCTCGCCGGTGATGCCGGTCAGGACCGCAGCCTTCTCAAAGAGATTGCGGAACTGCCGCTCTCCCAGGCCGTAGATCCTCTTGACCTTCTGTTTTTCCCTCAGCTGGATGGCATAGTCCGACTGCTTGCGTCGCCTGGCCTGAGCAGGCCCATGATGTCCCGGCGGATAAGCCCGCCGCTCCACCGCACATTTCTCGGTGTAGCACTTGATGCCCTTGAGGAAGAGTTTCTGCCCTTCCCTCCGACAGAGCCTGCATACAGGTCCGTTGTAGCGTGCCATCCCCTCGCTCGTTCCTCTCTGGATCCCGGCGCTCGCGCTCCGGTCGGGTTATCGTCCCCAGCTCCTCAGACCCGCCGCTTCTTGGGCGGCCGGCAACCATTGTGAGGTAGCGGCGTCACGTCTTGAATGGATTTGATGTGGAGCCCCGCGGCAGCCAATGCCTGGATTGCCGACTCCCGTCCAGAACCCGGCCCTTGAACGCGCACACTGACTCGCTTGACACCCAGGCTCAGGGCTTCCCGGCCACACTGCTCCGCCGCCAACGTGGCCGCGAAGGGCGTGGATTTCTTTGAGCCCTTGAACCCCGCCTTCCCGGCGCTGGCCCAGGTCACAACATTCCCGGATGTATCTGCAATGGTGATGAGAGTGTTGTTGAAAGTCGCCTTGATGTGGGCGACCCCCTCAGCCTCCACCACCTTCTTGGTGCGCTTCGTGCGAACCTGTTTTGGCTTTGCCACTCGTTGCCTTCCCCTGTCCGGTCTATTCGATCCGCCCACTACGAAAAGCGGGAGCGGGGGAGAGTGCCATCCGGCTTCGGCCCCGATCCCGGGATCTCACTATTTCTTCGGAGCCTTCTTCTTTCCGGCGATGGGCCGGCGGGACCCCTTGTGGGTCCGGGCATTCGTATGTGTCCGCTGGCCACGGACAGGCAGTCCACGGCGATGGCGGAGTCCCCGATAACATCCGATGTCCATGAGTCTTTTGACGGTTATGGCCACTTAGGTGCGGAGAGCCCCCTCGACCTTGAAGGACCCTTCGATCTGACGCCGGAGAAGATTGACCTCCTCGTCGGTGAGATCCTGGGCTCGCCGACTCGGATCGACTCCACATGCGTCGAGGATCTTCACAGCCCGGGTCCGCCCGATTCCATAGATGTAGGTCAGGGCGACCTCAATTCGCTTACCCCTGGGCAAGTCAACGCCCGCAATACGTGCCATCGGATCGTCTCAGTGGTTCAGATACCTGGGTAGCCGCTGAAGGCCATTGGGCCCCCGGTCAGCCTTGGCGCTGCTTGTGGCGGGGATTCCGCTTACAGATGACCCGGACGACGCCTCGACGTCGGATCACCTTGCAGTGCTCGCAGATAGGTTTTACGCTCGATCGTACCTTCATGAAAAACACCTCAGACCGTTGATTACAGAGCTTTGGAGTATAACTGAAAGGGTACTCCATCTCAAGCCGTTTGCGCCCCGACTCCCACAAGGGTTTCGGGGCTGCACCGCCGCTACTGCACCTTCATCCCACTGAGCGACCCGTTGCCGGGCCGGTCAGGACCCGATATCGGGGCGGTACAGTCCCCGTCAGGACCTTGGGGCCCTCCTGGGTGATGGCGATGGTGTGCTCGAAGTGGGCCGACCTGCTCCGGTCTGCCGTCACTACCGTCCAGCCATCCTCCAGAGTCCGGATCTGATGCGTCCCGGCGCTCAACATGGGCTCTATGGCCAGAACCATCCCGTCCATGAGTGGCGGCCCATGCCCGGCCCGTCCCACGTTGGGGATTTGTGGCTCCTCGTGCACCTCCCTGCCGAGGCCGTGGCCCACAAGATCCCGAATGATCCCGAATCCCGTACCGTCGACCCTGCCGACAACAGCGGATCCGATATCACCCACGTGGTGGCCCACCGCCGCAGCTTCCAGTGCAAGGTACAGGGACTCCTCCGTGACCTCCAGGAGATTCCGGGAAGCCTCGTCCAGCTCCCCTACGGGGAAGGTCCATGCCGAGTCCGAGCACCACCCGTCCAGTCGCACACCCACGTCCACGGAGAGGATGTCCCCTTCCCTCAGGCGGCGCTTGAAGCTCGGGATCCCGTGGACGACCTCCTCGTTCAACGAGGTACACACACTCCCCGGAAAGCCGTAAAGCCCCTTGAAGGCAGGAACGGCGCCTTCGTGAGCCCTGATGAACTCTTCAGCGAAATGGTCCAGGGTCCCGGTGCTGACTCCGGGCTGCACCCGCCGCCCCAACTCCCGGAACAGGTCGGCGATGACGGATCCACCCCGGGCGATGGTCTCGATCTCCCGCTCGGTCTTCAACTGGATCACCTTGGCACCAACCTCACCGTTCGAACCTGAAACCGGAGGACCTCACCTGGAGCCTTTCAAGGACGGGCCCCGGGTGGGGCCCGCCTACTCCAGGACCTCCCAGATGCCCCTCTGGATCATTTCCACCGACCCCTCACCCGGAACCCGGGCCACCACATCATCCCTGCTCTCATACAGGCGGATGAGGGGCTCGGTCTGCTGTCGATAGACGTTCAGGCGGTTGCGAACCGTCTCCGGATTGTCGTCGGGACGGTGCACGAGCTCCGACCCGCACTTGTCGCAGATGCCCTCCTGGGCCGGAGGATTCGTGTAGACGTTGAAGACCGACCCACACTCGGGACAGCTCCGTCGGCCCGCGATCCGCTTCACAAGCAACTCGTCGTCGGCCTCCAGGACCACCACCCGGTCCACGCTTCGGCCCAGCTCCGCCAGCACATCGTCCAGAGCTTCCGCCTGGGGTACCGTCCTGGGAAACCCATCGAAGACCACACCTTGGTCCTGAGGCAGGGCGGCCAGGGCATCTTTCACCATGGCGACGATGAGCTCGTCCGGGACCAAATCCCCCGCGTCCATATACTTCTGAGCTTCCTCGCCCAGGGGTGTCCCGTCCCGGCGATTGGCCCGAAGGATGTCCCCCGTAGCCATGTGTTTCCAGGCTTTGCCTTCCGCAAGAAGGACCCCCTGCGTCCCTTTTCCCACCCCAGGGGGGCCCAACAGAATCACGTTCATGCCGCCCTCCGAATCCATGGGCCGCCTTGGCCCTTCAAGGTAAGGGGTCGCCGGGGCCGCCATGGTCCCCGGGGTGCGGCCCACCAGGGTGAGCGGCCGTCCCGGCTCATCACATGTACCGTCCCCTGCCCCGCATCTTCACCCGGCCCTTTTTCATGAATCCATCGTAGTGCCGGAGCAGCAGATGTTGCTGAGCTTGCTGGACCGTGTCCAATGCCACCCCCACCACGATCAGGAGACCCGTCCCTCCGAAGAAGAAGGTCTGGATGTTGAAGATGTCGAAGATCCAGAAGGGTAGCAGCGCGATGATGGCCAGGTACATGGACCCGGGAAGGGTCACTCTCGTGAGGACCCGGTCGATGTACTCGGCGGTCCTGGCCCCGGGCTTCACGCCGGGGATGAACCCACCCTGCTTCTTCAGGTTCTCCGCAAGATCCACCGGGTTGAAGATGATGGCGGTGTAGAAATACGTGAAGAAGACGATGAGGAGTCCGTAGGTGACGTAATAGATGGTCGTCTGGGGCTGAAAGACGTCCGCCAGATTCTGGAGGAAGGGGGATGTGGAAAACGCAGCCGCCGTCCCCGGAACCACGATAAACGCCTGGGCAAAGATGATGGGCATGACGCCGGCGGAGTTCACCCGAAGGGGGATGAAGCTCTTCTGGCCTTCCTGGATCCGGCCCCGGCCCACGACCTTCCTGGGGATCTGCACCGGGATCTTTCGTGCACCCATGGTCATGGCCACCACACCGGCCGTCACCCCGATGATCACCACCAGGAGAGCCACCAGTGCAACAGCCCCGATCTCTCCCAACATGAGGGCTTCCCAGGTCCGGCCCGTGGCCGACGGGAATCCCTCGATGATGGAGAAGAAGATCATGAGGCTCATGCCGTTTCCGATCCCCTTCTCGGTGATCTGCTCCCCCAGCCACATGATGAAGATGGCTCCCACTGTCAGGGCCAGGACGGTGGTGAAGATGAACCCCGCCCCCGGCGCCCGGATGACCCCCGGGAGGCTCAGGAGGAAGATGGAGTAGCCGTAAGCCTGGATGGCACTCAGGAGAACCGTGGTGTAGCGGGTCCACTGGGTGATCTTCTTACGCCCCTCTTCCCCCTCCTTCTGGAGCTTCTCGATGGTGGGGACCACCGCAGCCAGGAGCTGGAACATGATGGAGGCGGAGATATAGGGCATGATCCCCAGGGCAAAGATGGTGGCCCTGGAAAGCCCTCCTCCCACAAACATGTCGTAGATGCCCAAGAAGGTGTCCTGAAGTTGGCCGAACTGCAGCCTCAGGGCGCCCACGTCCAGGCCGGGAACCGTGATGTGCGCTCCCACCCGGTAGATGAGGAGGATGAAGAGGGTGAAGAGGATCTTCTTTTTCAGCTCCGGCACGCGCCAGAGATTCGGGATCGGATTGGCCATGGTCGCCCCGGTCAGGCCCTTTCGTCCTCAGTATCCGGCGCTCCGCCACCGAGAATCGTCACCGTTCCTCCGGCCCCCTCGATCTTGGCCTTCGCCGTAACGCTGCAGGCGTGGGCCGAGATCTGGTAGGCTCCCTCCGTCTCACCGGTCCCCAGGATCTTCACCGGGAGGGCCAGCGTACCGATGAGGCCGTGATCCCTGAGAACTTGGGGAGTCACCTCCCCGGCGGGGATCCGGACCAGGTCACGAACGTTCACCACCTGGTATTCCACTCGGTTGAAGTTCTTGAAGCCCCGCTTTGGAATCCGGCGCTGGAGGGGCATCTGCCCGCCCTCAAAACCGGGACGCACGTTCCCGCCGGACCGGGCTCCCTGTCCTTTGTGGCCACGACCGGCGGTCTTCCCCTTCCCGGAGCCCGGACCACGGCCCACCCGCTTGCGACCGCGGTGGGATCCCGGAGGGGGCTTCAGATCATGCAACTCGGGCATTGGATGCCTTCCTCACTCTTCGACTTCAGTGACCTCCACCAGATGGGAGACCTGGTCGATCATCCCACGGATGGAAGGCGTATCGTTGTGGATCACCGTCTGCTGGTGCCGCTTGAAGCCCAAGGCTTCCAGGGTTCGCCGGTGGGTGCCGGGGCGGCCGATTCGGCTTCGAACCTGCTTGATGGCAATCTTCTTCGGCCCAGCTGTCGTCTCATCAGCCACGGCGCACCCCCAAGGCTTCCACGGAGATTCCCCGCTCGTAGGCCACCTGCTCTGCCGTGACCATTCTCTGAAGCCCGTCCACCGTGGCTCGCACTACGTTGATGGGATTGTTGGTCCCCAGGCTCTTGGTGAGAACGTCCCGGATCCCCACCGCCTCCATGACGGCCCGGACCGGACCTCCGGCGATGACCCCGGTTCCGGGTGCCGCCGGACGGAGCAGGACCTTGCCGGCGCCCCACTTCCCGAGAATATCGTGGGGGATCGTCCCATGCTGCACGGGGACCTGGAACGTGTCCTTCTTCGCCCGTTCGAAGGCCTTTCGTATGGCCTCCGCCACCTCGTTGGCCTTGGCCAGCCCGATGCCCACCTGGCCTGCCTGGTCACCAACGGCCACCAGGGCCGTAAAGGAGAACCGGCGTCCGCCCTTCACGACCTTGGCCACCCGATTGATGTGGATGACGTTCTCGACCATCTCGGATTCCCGAGGTCGGCTCTGCCTCTTTTCCCGTTCCCTGGACATCAGAACTCCAATCCTCCCTTGCGGGCGCCATCGGCGAAGGCCTTCACCCGGCCATGGTACCTGTAGCCGCCACGATCGAAAACGACCCCCTGGACACCGGACTCCCTGGCCCTCTGCGCCAGAAGCTTCCCTGCCTCGAAGGCGGCTTCGATCCTGGGCGTTCGCGACTCGCCCTTGAATTCACGCAGTTCCCCAATCAGGGTGCTGATCCCCAGGATGGTCCGGGAGCTGTCGTCATCCACCAGCTGACCCTCGATGTTCCTGAGGGACCTGTAGACCACCAGGCGAGGCCGCTCCGCCGTGCCCCGGACCTTCTTGCGAATCCTCCGGTGCCGCCTGGCTCGCCGTAGGTTCCGGCCTTCCTTGAGATTACCGATCTTCGCCATGGTCTATGCCCCCGCGGTCTTTCCGGCCTTCCGGCGCACCTGCTCGCCCCGGTACCGAATTCCTTTTCCCTTATATGGCTCCGGAGGCCGGAAGGAGCGGATCTCGGCCGCAGCCTGCCCCACACTCTGCTTGTCGGGTCCCGAGACCACGATGGTCGTCTGATTGGGACACTCCAACGTAACCCCATTGGGAGCAGAGTATTCGATGGGATGCGAGAAACCCACCTGAATCCGGATCCCGCTCACAGTGGAGGACGGCTCAGCCTTGTATCCCACCCCGACGATCTCCAGGGTCTTGGAAAACCCCTGTTCGACGCCCTGGACCATGTTGGCCAGGAGAGAGCGAGTGAGACCGTGCAGAGCCTTGTGCCGAGGCTGGTCCGAGGGCCGGCCAACCACCACCGACCCATCCTCCACCTTCACTTCCATCTCCGGGTGCACCTCCATGGAGAGGCTTCCCTTGGGTCCCTTCGCCGAGAAGCTTCGACCCTCAAGGGCGACTTCCACCCCCTTGGGGATCTCCACCGGCATCTTTCCGATCCGCGACATACTTTTGTCTACTCTTCCGTTACCAGATGAGGGCCATGAGCTCTCCTCCCACTCCCTGCCGGCGCGCCGCCCTGTCTGACAGCACTCCGTTGGAGGTGGAGAGGATGGCCATCCCCAGGCCGTTTCGGACCCGTGGAATCTCGTTGACGCCTACGTAATGCCGCCGGCCGGGTCTGGAGACCCGCTCCAGGTGCCGGATCACGGGCGTGCCGTCGGCATATTTCAGATAGACGCGAAGCAGCCCGTGGGCGCCGTCGTCCAGGACCTTGTAGTCGAAGACGAAGGCGTTCTCCTTCAGGAGCTTGGCGATCTCGACCTTCAGATTGGATACCGGCATGTCCACCCAGCGGTGTCCGGCGGCACCGGCGTTCCGGACTCGGGTCAGCATGTCCGCGATGGGATCCGTCATCATTTCCGTATCAATCCTTTTACCAGCTGGACTTCCGAACGCCGGGGATCTCACCCCGAAGGGACATCTCCCGGAAGCAGATCCGGCAGATTCCGAATTTCCGCAGGAACCCCCGGGGTCGACCGCAACGGGAGCAGCGGTTCCGGACCCGGACGCCGAATTTCGGCTTGCGCTTGGACTTCTCGATGAGGGCTTTCTTCGCCATCTGATTCTCGACTCGTGTTGGGGCTAGGCCGCCGGCATCCCGATCTGAATGGGCTTCTCATCACCCCGGAAGGGGAAGCCCATCTCCCGGAGGAGGGCATAGGCTTCGTCGTCCCTGTTCGTGGAGGTCACCACGGTGATGTCCATCCCGTGGACCTTCTGTACCCGGTCGTAATTGATCTCCGGGAAGATGATCTGCTCCTTGATCCCCAGGGTATAGTTTCCACGGCCGTCGAAGGAACGGGTGGAGAGACCACGAAAGTCCCGGACCCGGGGAATGGAGGCGGTGACCAAACGATCCAGGAACGCGTACATCCGCCCCTTTCTGATCGTGACGCTCACGCCCACGGGCATCCCTTCCCTCAGGGAGAAGTTGGAGATGGACTTTCTTGCCCGGTTCACCACGGGCCGCTGGCCCGTAATGATGGCCAATTCCTCGATAATGCTGTCCAGGAGCTTCTGGTCCTTGGGCGCTTCACCCACACCCACGTTCACCACCACCTTCTCGATCCCGGGAACCTGGTGGGGATTCTTGAAGCCGAACTGCTTGGTCAGGGCCGGCCTGACGTGATCCAGATAATGCCGGAGGAGCCTGGACTCTCTCTCCTCGGCCTTGGGCTTGGGCTGATCCGCCGAAGCCTTGGATCCCTTCTTCTTCTTGGGCTTGGGCTGGTCCGCCGGAGCCTTGGATTCCTTCTTCTTAGCCATCGTCGGGTGATTCCTGTTACGGCCTGGGGATCGGATTGCCGCTCTTGGTGGCGATCCGCTCCTTGGTTCCATCGGTTTCGATCCTCAACCTGGTCCGGCTGGCTTCCCCGGATGCGGGGTCGACCAACATGACGTTGGAAATGTGGATCGGGGCCTCGAACGTGATGATTCCGCCCTCGGGATTCTCCTGGGTGGGGCGCTGATGGCGCTTGCGCCGGTTCACACCCTCCACTACTAGCCTGTCTTCGGCCCGGATCACCCTCAGGACGGTGCCCTCCGTGTCCCGATAGTTGCCTCGAATGACCCTGACCCGGTCGCCCTTTACAATGCGGTGCTTGACCCGACGGGGCGGGGTTCCGGCTTTCTTCTTGAGCATCAGAGCACCTCCGGGGCCAACGATGCGATCCTCATGTACTTCTTCTCCCTCAACTCACGTCCCACGGGGCCGAAGATCCGGGTGCCCCTGGGCTCGCCCTGGGGGTTGATGAGAACGGCGGCGTTGTCGTCGAACCGGATGTAGGTGCCATCCTTCCGGCGCATCTCCTTGCTGGTCCTGACCACCACGGCCCGGACCACTTCACCCTTCTTCACCGAGGCATTAGGGATGGCATCCTTCACGGTGGCCACCACCACGTCCCCCACCCGGGCATATCGCCGGCGGGATCCACCCAGGACCCTGATCACCAGGGCTTTCTTGGCCCCGGTGTTGTCGGCAATCCTGAGAATCGATTCCTGCTGAATCATCGCTCTGAGCTCCGATGGTCCGGTCCGGCGCTATTCGGGCCGTTCGATCAAGTCCTCTACACGCCATCTCTTCGTTTTCGAGAGTGGACGAGTCTCCACGATCCTGACTGTGTCGCCCATCCGATACTCGTTGTTCTCGTCATGGGCGTGATACTTCTTGGTCCTCGCTACACGCTTCCCGTAAAGAGGATGGGAGAAGCTCCGCACCACCTCGACCGTCACGGTCTTGTCAGCCCTGTCACTGACGATGACGCCGGTACGGGCCTTTCGGCTGTTGCGCTCCACCGGCTCCTGCGAGGTCTTGTCCTGGTTCTCTGCCATGGCCCACCAACTAGCTCTGCTGGGCGAGCTCTCGCTCGCTGAGAATCGTCTTCATCCGGGCGATATCCCGGCGGATATGCGTGAGGATCTTCGGGTTTTCGAGCTGCATGGTAGCGCTCCGAAACCGGAGGCGGAACTGCTCCTCCTTCAGTTCCCGGATGCGCTCACGGAGCTCATCATTCGTCAGATCCCGAACGTCCTGGGGTTTCATTCGTCTTGGTCTCCTAGCCCAGCTCGCGCTCCCGCACCACGAAGCGGGTCTTGATGGGAAGCTTGGCGGCGGCCAGATCCATGGCCTTCTGGGCCACGCTCTCGGTCACCCCCTCCAACTCGAACATGATGCGGCCGGGCTTCACCACGGCCACCCAGCCCTCCGGGTTCCCCTTCCCCTTCCCCATCCGGGTCTCGGCGGGCTTGCGGGTGATGGGCTTGTCCGGGAAGATGCGGATCCACACCTTCCCGCCCCTCTTGATGTGCCGGGTCATGGCCACCCGGGCCGCCTCGATCTGGCGGTTGGTGATCCAAGACGCTTCCTGGGCCTGGAGGCCGTACTCACCAAAGGAAACCCGATTCCCCCGGGTGGCCATACCACGCATCCGGCCCTTCTGAATCTTCCTGTGTTTGACCCTCTTGGGCGCTAGCATCTTCTATCGGTCCCTGCTCGTTGGTTCATGCGGATCGAGCGCTCAGGCTCCCTCGGATCCTTGTCTCTGCGAGGCTACTTCGCCCCGCCGGCCGAATAGGTCCTTCCGGACCGGTCTTCCACCACTTCCCCTTTGAAGATCCAGCACTTGACGCCTACAGTGCCGTAGGTGGTGAGGGCCGGAACGGAGGCGTAGTCGATATCGGCCCGAAGGGTGTGCAAAGGGACCCGCCCCTCGTTGTACCCCTCGGTCCGGGCAATCTCGGCTCCTCCCAGACGACCGGCGCACTGGATCTTGATCCCTTCGGCACCGGTCCGGATGGCGGACTGGACGGCCCGCTTCATGGCCCGGCGGAAGGAGATCCGCTGCTTGATCTGGTGGGCGACGTTCTCGGCCACCAACCGCGCGTCAATCTCGGGGCGTTTGATCTCCTCCACGTTCACGCTGACCTCGGACTTGGTGAGGACCGACAACTCGTCCCTCAGTTTGTCCACCTCCGCCCCCCGCTTCCCGATGACCACGCCGGGACGGGCGGTATGCAGCGTCACCACGATCTTCGAAGGCTTCCTGTCGATCTCCACCTTGGAGAGAGCCGCGTGGCTCAGGCGGCGGTGGAGGTAGGTCCGGATCGTCTCATCCTCCTGAAGGAGGCGCGGGAAATCCCTCTCCGCGTACCAACGTGATTTCCAATCCTTGACGATGCCGAGGCGGAAACCGTGTGGGTGTGTCTTCTGTCCCATCCAGCGTTACTCCTTGGTATCCACGATCACGGTGATGTGGCTGGTCCGCTTCCGGATCGGAGCAGCCCGTCCCATGGCTGCGGCCCGCCAGCGGCGGAGCGTAGCGCCCTCGTCTACAAAGGCCTCCCGCACGTGGAGGGCATCCACGTCCAGGACGTCGCCCGACTCCTGGGCCCTGAACTGGGCGTTGGCCACGGCCGACCGGAGCGTCTTCGAGACCGGGTCCGCGGCAGCCTTCTTGGAGTACTGGAGGATCGCGTACGCCTCGTTCACGGACCGGCCCCTGATCTGGTCCACAACCAGGCGGACCTTCCGCGGGCTCATGCCGATGTCCTTCGCAATGGCCTTGGCTTCCATTTTCGCTTCTCCGGACACCATCTATCGAGCCTTGGACCGCTTGTCGGCAAGCTTGCCACCGTGACCCCGGAAGAGGCGTGTCGGTGCGAACTCGCCGAGCTTGTGGCCCACCATGTTCTCCGTGACATACACAGGGATGAACTTGTTCCCGTTATGGACGGCCACGGTGTGCCCCACGAACTCGGGGGAGATCGTGGACCGGCGAGACCAGGTCTTGATGACCTTCCTCTCGCTCCGGGAGTTCATCATCTCCACTCGGTCGAGGAGCTTTGCCTCGATGTAGGGACCCTTCTTGACGCTACGCGGCATCTCTGCTGACCTCTCTGCACAAAGGGGTTACCGCCACCATCATCACGATTGGGTGGCCTTCCCCCTTTTCCGCCCTCGGACGATGTACTTGCTGGAATCCTTCTTCCGTTTCCGGGTCTTCTTGCCCTCCACCTTCCCCCAAGGGGAACAGGGGTGGCGACCGCCGGAGGAACGTCCCTCACCTCCACCCAAGGGGTGATCCACGGGATTCATGACCACGCCACGGACCTTGGGCCGCTTACCCCGCCACCGATTGGCTCCGGCCTTTCCGATGGATTGGAGCTCGTGGTCGATGTTCCCCACCTGTCCGATGGTGGCCCGGCACTCCTTCCGGATTCGCCGCACCTCCGTGGATGGCAGGCGAAGCGTGACATAATCCCCCTCCCTGGCCACCAGTTGCACACCGGTGCCCGCGGATCGGGCCATCTGTCCGCCCTTTCCAGGCTTCAACTCCACGTTGTGAAGAACCGTGCCCAGGGGGATCCTCTCCATGGGAAGGGAGTTCCCAAGCCGGATGTCGGCGTCGGGACCGGCCTCCACTGAGTCTCCCACCTTCAGACCCCTGGGGTGGAGGATGTAGCGCTTCTCCCCATCGACGTAGTGGATGAGAGCGATTCTGGCCGACCGGTTCGGGTCGTACTCGATCTCCGCCACCGTCCCTTTGATGCCCGATTTGTCCCGCTTGAAGTCCACCTGGCGGTAGCGTCGCTTATGGCCACCACCCCTACGGCGCACTGTGATGTGGCCGTGGTGGTTGCGCCCTCCTGAACCCTTGAGGGGCTCGGTGAGGGACCGCTCGGGCCCCTTCCGGGTGATCTCCTCCCCGGAGGTCACGGACCGGAAGCGGGTCCCCGGTGTCACAGGCTTGAATTTCTTCAACGGCATAGCACGATCCTCAGCCGACCTCGTAGAACTCGATGGAATCACCCTGGGCCAGCTGAACCACCGCCTTCTTGAAGGACGGCCTTCTGCCGAGGGCCCAGTTCTTGTGGATGCGTCCCAGGATCGACCGCTTGGCCTTCCCGGCATAACGCATGGTTCGGACGTCAAGGACGGTCACGTCCCAGGTCTTCTCCACCGCCCGGGCGATCTCGTGCTTATTGGCGTCCTTGTTCACGATGAAGGTATAGACGCTCCTGTCCCCCATCTGGCCCGTGGTCTTCTCGGTGATCACAGGCTTCACGATGACGTCGAAAGCCTCACGCATCGCCGCCCTCCTCCTTCTCCTCGGCAGGGATCCCCTCCGAATCCATCAGGGCGCCCTCCTCAATGACCACCTTGGTGGCCCATATGATGTCGTAGACCGACTCGTCACCAAAGGGCCGGACCTCCACGTTGGGAAGGTTCCGGGCCGAAAGGTAAACGGTCTCCTTGTGACCATGGGTCAGGAGAAGGATCTTCCCCCGGGCCTCGATGGCTTCCAGGAAGCTCCGCAGCTCGGCGGTCCGGGGAGACTCCATGGGCAGGACGTCCACGAGGATCACACGATCCTCTTCTGCCCGAGCGTTGAAGGCAGAGCGGCGCGCGAGCCCCTTGACCTTCTTGGGAACCTTCTGGTTCCAGCTATGCGGGATGGGCGGAAATGCCACTCCTCCCCCTTCCCACTGCGGGGCGCGGATGGTCCCCTGCCGGGCCCGCCCGGTGCCCTTCTGCCGCCAGGGCTTTCGACCGCCACCTCTGACCTGGGAGCGGGACTTCGCAGCCGAGGTGCCTTGCCGCCGATTGGCCAGGTGGGCTTTCACCACCTGGTGGATGGCCCCCTCGTTCACGACACCGTCAAAGAGCCAGTCCGGAAGTACCCGGGCTTCGCCCTTTTCGCCGTCAGCCTTGTAAAACGCCGCCTTGTACATGCGTCACTTCGTTATGAGGACGTAACTGTTACGGGAGCCCGGAATGCCACCCTTCACAAACAGCAGATTCCGCTCCGGATCCACCTTGACCACCTTGAGATTGCGGATGGTCTTCCGAACATTTCCCATTTGGCCCGGAAGCTTCTTCCCCTTGATGACCCTGGAAGGATCCGTACCGGGCCCCATGGAACCTGGAGTCCGGGACTTGGGATGGCCGTGGGATGCCGGGCGCCCGGCGAAGCCATGTCGCTTCACCACACCCTGGAAACCCCGACCCTTGGAGGTACCGATAACCTTCACCGATTCTCCCGCTTCGAAAATCTCGACGGTGATGCGCTGCCCCAACTCGTACTCTTCTCCTTCCGAGGGAGAGAACTCCCGCAGAATGGAGGGAGCGGCCTCGAGATCGGCCTTCGCTGCGTGGCCCACCGCTGCCTTGGTGGAGTGCTTCGCTTTCCGGGCGCCGAACCCCAACTGAACAGCCCGATATCCATCCGTCTCCTCGGTCTTGACCTGAACCACGGGGCAGGGCCCTGCCTCGACCACCGTCACAGGCACAGCAAACCCTTCCTCGTTGAAGATCCGGGTCATCCCGATCTTTTTGCCAATCAGCCCGGCCATCGCTCAGTCAACCTTGATTTCGACATCTACGCCTGCCGGAAGATCAAGCTTCGTCAGGGCGTCGATGGTCTGGGGACGACTGTCCAGGATGTCAATGAGCCGCTTATGGGTCCGAAGCTCAAACTGCTCCCGGCTCTTCTTGTCGATGTGCGGAGACCGAAGGACGGTCCATCGCTGCCGACGGGTAGGAAGAGGGATTGGCCCGCGAACGGACGCCCCCGTCTTCTGGGCCGTCCGGACGATGTCCGCCGCCGTCTGATCCACTACCCAGTGGTCAAAGGCTTTGAGTCGAATTCGAATCCTGCCAGCCATTCGGTTTCCTCGTGTATGCGTTCGCCGCGGGATCGACCTCGCGACCTCGCTTCGCTACGGGCCCCATGTGGATTCTGCCCCGGCGCCCGACGGTCTCTCGGCGAGAGGGCCAGACCCGGCACAGAGCCAGCCTCCTGCTTGATCCCAACTCATCCCTGTGGGGGAGCGCCGATCCCGGCCGCCCTACCTATTCGACGACTTCCGTCACCACGCCCGCGCCAACGGTCCGCCCACCCTCACGGATGGCGAATCGGAGCTCCTTCTCCATGGCGATGGGAGTCATGAGCTCAATCTCCATCTGGACGTTGTCTCCCGGCATCACCATCTCAACGCCCTCGGGCAACCTTACGGCCCCAGTCACGTCCGTGGTGCGGAAGTAGAACTGGGGACGGTAGTTGTCGAAGAATGGAGTGTGGCGCCCACCCTCTCCCTTGGTGAGGACGTAGACCTCTCCCTTGAACTTGGTGTGGGGGTTGATGGACTTGGGACGAGCGACTACCTGACCGCGCTCGATCTCGTCCTTGCCCACGCCACGGAGGAGGAGGCCAACGTTGTCCCCGGCGCGGCCTTCGTCCAGGAGCTTGCGGAACATCTCGACTCCCGTGACGACGGTCTTGCGGGCAGCGCCGAAGCCCACGATCTCCACTTCCTCACCGATCTTCACGATGCCCCGCTCGATCCGGCCCGTGGCCACCGTGCCGCGGCCCGTGATGCTGAACACGTCCTCAACCGGCATCAGGAAGGGCTTGTCGATGTCGCGGACGGGCTCGGGGACGAAGGTGTCCAAGGCTTCGAACAGCTCTTCGATGGACTTCACGGCGGCCGGGTCCCCTTCGATGGCCCTGATGGCCGCGCCCCGAATGACCGGGCATTCCTCCCCCGGGAACTGATAATCGCTCAGCAGCTCCCGGACCTCGAGCTCAACCAGATCGAGGAGTTCCTCGTCGTCCACCAGGTCCACCTTGTTCAGGTAGACCACGATGTGGGGGACGTTCACCTGCCGTGCCAGGAGGATGTGCTCCCGGGTCTGGGGCATGGGGCCGTCCACGGCGCTCACGACAAGAACCGCACCGTCCATCTGAGCCGCACCCGTGATCATATTCTTCACGTAGTCGGCGTGCCCTGGGCAGTCGACGTGAGCGTAGTGACGGTTTTCCGTCTCATACTCCACGTGGCTGGTGGCGATGGTGAGGATCTTCGTCGAATCCCTGCGCCCCTGTGACTCGGAGGCTTTCGCCACCTCGTCGTAGGACACGTACTTGGTCTGCCCGAACCCCTTGTCGGCCGAGACCTTCGTCATCGCCGCGGTAAGGGTGGTCTTCCCGTGGTCCACGTGACCGATCGTCCCTACGTTCACGTGCGGCTTCGTGCGCTGAAATTTCGCCTTGCCCATCGCTCTTCCTCATACGGTGTTGACGTTCGCCTGTCGGGTCGCTTCGAAACTCTAAGGTCGTTATCTGCCGCCAGGGGCCACGATTTCGGCGGCCTTACTCTGGGGCACTTCTTCGTAATGGGAGAACTCCATGGTGAACACCGCCCGGCCCTGGCTCAGGGAGCGCAAGGTCGTGGCATACCCGAACATCTCCCCCAGGGGCACCGACGCCCCGATGACCTGGGCATCGCCCCGGTCCGTCATTCCCCCGATCCGGCCCCGCCGGGACGAGAGGTCCCCAATGATGTCACCCAAATAATCGGAGGGGGTCACGATCTCCACGTCCATGACGGGCTCCAGGAGAGCCGGCCGGGAGCGCTTCACACCCTCCTTGAGGGCCATGGAACCAGCGATCCTGAACGCCATCTCGCTGGAATCCACATCGTGATAAGACCCATCCACCAGCTCAACCTTCACGTCGATGACCGGATATCCTGCCAGGACTCCGTTTTGGAGGGCATCCTTCACGCCCTTCTCAACCGAACCGATGTACTCCCTGGGAATGGATCCCCCAACCACCTTGTCCACAAACAGGAACCCTGCGCCGGGGTCCGTGGGCTCTATGTGGATGACCACGTGCCCGTACTGTCCGCGGCCACCCGTCTGGCGGACGAACCTTCCCTCCACCTTCTCCGTCCGCTGGCGGATCGTCTCCCGGAAGGCCACCTGAGGCCGGCCGATGTTCGCATCTACGCCGAACTCACGTCTGAGCCGGTCTACGATGATCTCGAGGTGGAGCTCCCCCATCCCGTTGATGATGGTCTGGCCCGTCTCAGGATCGATGTGGACCCGGAAGGTGGGGTCCTCGTCGGCCAGCTTACCGAGCCCGTTGGAGAGCTTGTCCTGGTCAGCCTTGGTCTTGGGCTCGATGGCCACGGCGATCACCGGCTCCGGGAACCTCATGGCCTCGAGGATGATGGGGTGGGCGGGATCGCAGATGGTATCGCCCGTCTTCACGGCCTTGAGGCCGATGGCGGCGGCGATGTCACCGGCGAACACGTCCTGACGCTCTTCCCGCTTGTTGGCATGCATCTGGAGGATGCGCCCCAGGCGCTCCTTCCGGCCCCCTTCGGCGTTCAGGACCTGGGAGCCGGAGGTGATGGATCCCGAGTAGACACGGAAGAAGGTGAGCTTTCCCACAAAGGGGTCCGTCATGATCTTGAAGGCCAAGGCGCTGAAGGGAGCGTCGTCCCTGGCCTCCCGGACTTCCCGGGTTTCGTCGTGGAGTGGGAGATGGCCCTGGATGGGGGGAACGTCCTCAGGGGAAGGGAGGTAATCGATGACTCCATCCAAGAGGGCCTGAATCCCCTTGTTCTTGAAGGCGGATCCGCAGAAGACGGGGGACATGGCACCGGAAATGGTGGACTCCCTGATGGCCCTTCGCAGCTCCTCCTCCGTGGGCTCTTCACCGCCCAGGTAGCTCTCCAGGAGTCGGTCATCGTGCTCCACGGCCGCTTCCACAAGAGCGTGACGCAGGCCCGCCACCTTCTCCCTCAGGGAATCGGGAATGTCGCATTGCATGAACTTGGAGCCCAACTCGTTCTCGTAGACCAGGGCCGTCATGCTCACCAGGTCGATGACCCCGGTGAAAAGATCGGCCACGCCGAGAGGGTACTGGACCGGGTGGGCGTTTGCCCCAAGACGGTCCTTCATCATACCCACGACGTGGTCGAAATCCGCACCGTTGCGGTCCATCTTGTTGACGAAGGCGATCCGCGGCACACCGTAACGATCCGCTTGCCTCCAGACCGTCTCGGACTGGGGCTCCACCCCCCCCACCGCACAGAAGACCGCGATGGCTCCGTCCAACACTCGGAGGGACCTCTCCACCTCTGCGGTGAAATCCACGTGGCCGGGCGTATCGATGATGTTGATGCGGTAGTCGGTTCCGCCCCTGGGCCAGTAGGCCGTGGTGGCCGCGGAGGTGATGGTGATTCCCCGCTCCTGCTCCTGCTCCATCCAGTCCATGGTGGCAGCACCATCGTGCACCTCCCCCATCCGATGGACCCGGCCTGTGTAGAACAGGATCCTCTCGGTCGTGGTGGTCTTCCCGGCATCGATATGGGCCATGATGCCGATGTTTCTGAGGTGCCGTAGTGGCGTAATCCTTGGCATGGACTGCTGAGCTCTTCTCTCTTCCCTTTTCCTGACGTTTCTGCTTCGAAAAAAAACAAGGAGCGGCGAAACAGGTTGTTGAAGCCGTATGCTCCGGTCCTCGTCTGAAACCTGTTCCGGACCGGGGCATGGTGAGCCAGAGCCGAGCACCGGGTGATGGTTCCCCAGGGTGTCTCCTGGCCCCCTCCTGTTTCGGCGCTCCTCTTTCAGGAGGCCCGCCTCTGGCCTATGCGACCAAAGACCCGGTCCGTACCGCGCTACCAGCGATAGTGTGCGAACGCCTTGTTAGCCTCCGCCATCCGGTGCGTGTCGTCCTTCTTCTTGATTGTCGAGCCTTCACCCCGACTCGCGGCCATGAGCTCGCCGGCAAGCCGGTCCGCCATGGTCTTCTCACCCCGCTTCCTGGAGAACGCGATGAGCCACCGGATGGCCAGGGCGGTGCGGCGATCGGGACGAACCTCGATGGGAACCTGGTACGTGGCTCCACCCACACGCCGGCTCTTCACCTCCAGGGCCGGTTTGGCGTTGGTGAGAGCCGTCCGAAACACGTTGATCCCCGGCTGGCCTGTCTTCTCCTCCGCGGTCTCGAGAGCTTCGTAGAAAATGCTCTCGGCGATGGACTTCTTTCCACCCATCATGAGGGCGTTGATGAACTTCGTGACCGTGGTGGACTCAAAGCGGGGATCCGCCTCCACCTCTCTCCGTTCTGCGCTGGAACGACGACTCATGACTTGCCCTCAGCCCTCTCTGGCAACCCTACTTGGGTCGCTTGGCCCCGTACTTGGAACGTCCTTGCCGGCGGTCCGAAACACCGGAGCTGTCCAGTGTGCCCCGGATGATATGGTACCGCACCCCCGGAAGGTCCTTCACACGTCCCCCCCGGATGAGCACGATGGAGTGCTCCTGGAGATTGTGCCCTTCCCCTCCGATGTAGGAGGTCACCTCGTAGCCGTTGGTCAACCGGACACGGGCCACCTTCCGAAGAGCGGAATTGGGCTTCTTCGGCGTGGTCGTATACACCCGGGTGCAGACCCCTCTTCTCTGGGGATTCTTCTGCAGAGCCGGGGTCTTGTTCTTCTTCTGAACGGCCTGTCGACCCTTCCGGACGAGTTGGTTGATGGTCGGCATACGCTCGGGGCCTTCCAGGTCAAAAAAACGCCCTGAGGGGCGTAGGATCTTGGGTGCTTTCGGCACCGCGCCGAAAAAGCAGCGGTAGAGACTTGATAAGTTAAAGGAGGGCTACAGGGGTGTCAACGCCTGGAGGACGAAAGATTCCGCTGCGAAGGGACGTTTGCCACAAGGGCAGTAGCGAGGCGCCCGAGAGGGCGCGCCGATGCGCCCCCCCGGGAGGTTCCTCGTCAATCTGCCGTAGCTTCTTCGGCCGATTCCTCGGCGAGCCCCGGAATGAGCTCCTCGGGACCGGAGAGAGGGAGGATCTCCTCGTCGTAGAAGGCCTGCTCGACCACGAACTCGATGTCGTGGTAGCGATGCACGCCGCTTCCGGCCGGGATCAGGTGCCCGATGATGATGTTCTCCTTCAGGCCCTTCAGGTCATCCCGGGCACCTCGGACTGCCGCGTCCGTCAGAACCCTGGTGGGCTCCTGGAGGGACGCCGCTGAGATGAAGGACTCGGTGGTCAGGCTGGCCTCGGTGATCCCCAGGAGGAGGGGCTCGGACCGGGTCGCCTTTCCGCCCCCGGCGATGACCTTCTGGTTCACCTCCCTGAACTCCATCCGGTCGACATGATCCCCTCTGAGGAACGCCGTGTCGCCGGGGTCCGTGATGAGGACCTTCTGGAGCATCTGCC
>Ga0114946_10000266_pt1 | contig 33333 bp, 29 predicted proteins | sample WalLakDeSediment_FD_88676 | JGI IMG/M metagenome (GOLD analysis project Ga0114946, IMG submission 88676) | Lake sediment microbial communities from Walker lake, Nevada to study Microbial Dark Matter (Phase II) - Walker Lake 11/02/13 Deep Sediment | ecosystem: Environmental > Aquatic >... | reverse complement strand
TTAGGACTTACGCAGTTGAACCGAGGGTAATGGTCGGATGAGCCAGATACAAGCGCATTGCGGAACGAATAATGTCAGTCTTGGCTTCAAACCAAGATATGCCGGTCTGAAGGCGATGTGCTTCCAGGCGAACAAATGCCCGGATCGCCAGACTAATATGATTGCGCTGCGAGACCTCCAGCCGATACTGACCACGCTCCACTCCGGTAAATTGCTTGAGCCCGCGATGGTAAACCTCTATCTGCCAGGCATCCAGGGCATGAAAAGCGGCTTGCTCAATGGTCATATCCAGGCGGCTGGTGGCCCAGTATTCCGCGTCGCCGTTTGTGCCGACCGTCCGAAAAACCTTGACCCAGCCATAACCTTTGAGATGAACCAAACAGCCCTGAGACGGGATAAAGATCTTGCTGATGGCACGGTTGCCACTGCGGTCCAAACTAACTTCCCGGTTGCTCTTGAGCTGCGTCAGCCAATGCCATTTCATGCTGCGCAGCAGCTTGAGATTGGGCAGACCACTGTACCAGCTATCGAAAACCACCAGTTCCGGCTCAAATCCGCGCTGTTTGGCCTGCTCGATCATCTGTTGAAAGTGGTCATTCTTGCTCAAACCATCCTCGGCCTTGTTGTACAGTCGAAAATCACACGGCAGCCGGCACTCGCCATTCGTCCAGACCAGCGAGATCAAGTTGATGCCCTGCACCACAGCATGATGTTTGCCAGACCAATGCCGGCTGACCAGCGCCATGTGCGAAGCATAGGGTTTGTCCAGAGTGCTGTCATCGATGACCAATACGCCTTGCCTAAACTGCACCATGGATTTGACTTCTCCCCACAGTGCCTGGCTGTCCGGCGGCAATCGCTGCAACAGACGCGTATAGGCGTCATGCGCTGGTGCTTGTTCATCTGCCGGATGGGTTTGCGAGGCTTCAACGCTGCTAAATACTCGTTGGGCCGCTATCAGAAAGTTGATGTAATCCATTTCGTTACATTTTGGAGGGTTCATGCCTCAAGTTTAGCATGCACCCTCTCAACTGCGTAACTTCTAAAGGTATTAGCTTTGCTAACCTGGGATATGATCGAAAAACAGGCATGTGGACAGACCCTCCCATAAACACCTGTTTTTTGAATATATCTACAGAGATGATTTTGTCTGGAAAGGCCTTCACCAAAGAAATCTCTGCAAAGACAGGTTTTTTTGCAGGTGTGAGGTTAAATTCCATGAGGGATTGATGCCGATAACGGTGACGCGTACCAAGGTTGTACTTCCCCGCCGACGATCTGATTTGTTTTCCAGACAGCGGCTTCTTGATGCCCTCTATGACCTATTGGATTGCAGGCTAATCATTGTCTCTGCACCTGCCGGATATGGGAAAACATCGTTGATTTTAGATTTTGCCCATCAGGTCGAGTTCCCGGTTTGCTGGTACGCATTAGATGTCCTTGATCACGATGTCCGGCGCTTTCTCACGTACTTTATTGCTGCTATCAAGCAACGATTTCCATCTTTTGGCCAGCAATCCTATGCTGCTTTGGAAGCGGCTCAATCGGGTGAACTGGATTTGGACCGGATGGTCACAACGATCGTCAATGATGCTTACGATAATATCCAAGAACATTTCTTAATTGTATTAGATGATTACCATTTGTTAAATGCGGATAAAGAGGTAGATTACTTTATTAATCGCTTTATCCAGGATGTTGATGAAAACTGCCATCTGATTCTAATGTCGCGGGCTCTATTGACTCTTCCGGATATGCCCTTAATGATCGCTCGTTCGCAAGTGGGGGGCTTAAGTTTCGAAGAGCTGGCGTTTCGCCCGGAAGAAATCCAATCTTTGGTTTTGCAAAATTACCAATCCAGCATGCCCGATTCAGTAGCCGAAGAACTCATTCGCGAAACTGAAGGATGGATTACCGGCTTGCTTCTTACAGCTCATACAGTATGGGAGGATATGGCCAACCTGGTGCGTGTAGCACGGGTATCTGGCATTGGTTTGTATGAGTATCTGGCACAACAAGTGCTTGACCGCCAACCTCAATCCAGCCAGGTATTTCTCATGTATACGTCCTTGTTGGACGAATTTGATGCTGAATTATGCCGAGCTGTTTTTGGTGACAGTCCTGATTGGGGCGCACTGATTGAGGTCATCCTGCAAAACAATTTGTTCGTCCTTCCTGTGGGGGAGGAGGGTCAGTGGATCCGCTACCACCATTTGTTCCGCGATTTTCTCCAAAAAAGGTTTGAAAAGGAATACCCTGAAGAACGAGTCAAAATCTTACGCCGGTTGGTAGATGTATACGTGCAACGAAGAGAATGGGAAAAGGCATACACTGCTTGCCAGTGTTTAGGTGACATCTTAATCACCGCGCAGTTAATTGAGCGGGTAGGCTCAGCCATGATCACAAATGGTCGTTTTTCAACTCTGACAGAATGGATTGATGCTTTACCTGAATCTACGTTTCTCACCCATCCAAATCTGCTTTCCTTGCGCGGAGCTGCTGCAGTTAATCAGGGAAATCTGGAGCAAGGTCTATCTCTCTTGAACCGGGCAGAGGCGGCATTGCGGTCCGTTGGGGATCAGGTTGGTCTGGCGCATACATTGGTGAGGCGTGCATCTGCACACCGCTTTGTGGGCAGGTATTCAGACTCTCTTTCTGATGCTTCAGAGGCGTTGGCTCTAGCTAATGATGAAGCTACTCCACCTCAGGTCAAAGCCGAATCGCTGCGTGCGATTGGCATGAGCCATTATCATTTGGGAAATCTGAGCGAGGCTGTTGAAAGATTAAATAAATCGTTAATTGTTTACAACTCTCTCCATGACATGCAAAATGTCACAACAGTGCTCATGGAGTTGGGTCTGGCCCATATGGCTGGTAGCAATTACCGGGAGGCTATGACCTACTTCAATCGGGCACTAAGCTACTGGCGTAAAGTACAAAATATGGTTGGGCAGGTGTATTTGATCAATAACCTGGCAATCCTGCATCATCTTCAAGGGGAATATGAGCGAGCTGCAGCGCTTTTTTCGGACGGCTTAGCAATTGCTAAATATCATGGCATGAACCGTATGGAAGCATATATCCTTTGCGGTATGGGCGACCTTTATGCTGACCTTGATGCTGTAGAAGCGGCACTAGATGTTTATGAACGGACCCGGGTGTTTGCTGAACAAAATGAGGATATATTCCTACAGACCTACCTTAATCTGATGGAAGCTGCCCAGGCCCGAGATCGTGGAGATATCGCCCATGCCCGCGGTCTGCTTGCATCTGCCGATAGGTTAGTTCATGAAAGCTCATCCGAATTTGAAACCGGCCTCTTGCAAATAGAAGAAGGTCGGATTGATCTGGCGGTAGGATATGCTCAAGCAGCTATTGATCATTTTCACCAAGCTGCCTTGGTATTTGACAAGGGTGGACAGCGTTTAGAAGCTGCTCGCGCCTATCTCTACTTGGCGACTGCTTGTTTCTCTGCAAATTCAATAGATGATGCCTATTCATATTTGCATTACTCCCTGGAAATTGCCTCCGCGATGGACAGCCAAAATCTTCTGGTTGTTGCCGGCAGGAGTGCCAAGGCGCTTTTACAGGCAGCGCAAGAGCATCCGCTGGTTGGTCATCAGGCCTCTAGCTTACTTAAGAAGGTAACCCAATTTGAACGTACTATCCCCTCGCTGCGCAGGCGTTTGCGGCCGCATGCTTCCGCGATTAAATTTGTTCCGCCAAAGCTTACCATTAGCGCTCTTGGGAAGGCATTGGTAGCACAAGATGGAAAGCCAGTCACCGTGGCTGAATGGCAGAATCAAAGGCGAGCTCGTGAAGTGTTCTTTTGTTTGCTAGCTCACCCGCATGGGTTGACCAAAGAAGCCTTAGGGTTGATCTTTTGGCCTGAGAGCTCAGCCGGGCAGTTAAAGCTGCAATTCAAAAATACCATTTATCGCATCCGGTATGCTTTGGGACAGGACGTCCTGTTATTCGATGGAGATCGTTATTGGTTTAATCCTGAGCAGGATTATGAGTATGATGTGGAATCGTTTATCACCAATGTCGTTATTGGCCAATCTGATCAAAAAAGAGCAGATCGGATAGCTTCATATCGGGTGGCGATTGATCTCTACCAAGGACCTTACCTGCCAGAAATGGAAGGGAATTGGGTTTCAGCCGAAAGAGAACGCTTTTGGAGGATGTACGAAGAGGCAATGCTTGATCTGGCTCGCCTTTATCTTGAAGGGGGAGATTTTCTTGAGACTCTTGAAGCCTGCCAGCGAATTCTTGCTGAAGATCCTTGCCTCGAGGAAGCCTATCGATTGCTCATGCAGGCAAATGCAGCGCGTGGAAATCAGGCCGAAGTGACACGCCAATTCGATCGCTGTCGAAAAGCGCTTTTGGAAGAAGTAGGTGCACAGCCTTCCCCCCAAACAGTCTCCCTTTATCTAAAACTAATTAGTTGACAAGACCTTACAAAAATGATAGGTTTAATAGGGCTAATTAGGAAAAAAGCCTGGTTTTTCCTGGCCTTTTTGGTCACTTAAGAGGCACTTTCGGTGACCGTCATATGCATAATAGAAATTGTGCAATGAAACAGAAAGACTAACATAAAGGAGATTGTTATCATGAAAGACACCATTCGCCAGTTGACCTTCAATGTATCCCAACTCAATCGCCAGCACGTCCAAGTTATTGTTCTGGTGGTTACGCTGATGTTGTTCGTTTTGGGCGCAGGCGCCCCAGTCTCTGGCGGTGGGCCCGGCATCAATTCCGGCCCGGGCTTCTAAGCTGTCTTTGATCCTCCTTTTTGCTGTCCTGGCCGGATTGTTGGCTGGACTGGCACGAGCAAGGTATCGGAAATGCAAACTTCAAGGTCCCAGCTTAAACGGGATTTGGTTAGTTCCGATAGCCTTTGTTGGGCAAATCATCGCCTTACGGATACAGTCTCTGTGGAGCATTATCCCCGATGGAGTCGTTCCGTTAGGCCTGATTTCCAGCCAGTTGATTTTGTTAGCTTTTGCCTGGATTAACCGCAGGCAGCCTGGGTTTTGGATGTTAGGTCTGGGCTTAGCTCTCAATTTCATTGTGATGATCGCAAATGGTGGGCTGATGCCAGTAAGCACCGAAACAGCCAGCCGGATCACACAAGATAATTTGGCAGCAAGATGGGAAATTGGACAACGATTTGGAATTAGCAAGGACATTGTCCTCAACGCACCAGACATTCGCCTGGGATTCTTGTCGGACCGATTTGTTTTACCTGACTGGGTCCCATACCGTGTAGCCTTTAGCCTGGGCGATGTGCTCATTGGAGTGGGCGCCTTCTGGATGATGTGGTCCCTTGCAGGATGTCAAGAACCACCAGTGAGAATTAACAAAGGAGCAGTATTAACATGACAGCTATGTACCCGACAAGTCCTGCATCCAATTTAGGTGAGCTCAGCCGGCTTCTTACTGCTGCAGTGGTAAATCGTAATTTTTGTAATATGTTGCTAACCAACCCAGCCAATGCTCTGGATGCTGGTTATAACGGTGAATCTTTCCGATTGGCGAAAGAGGAGAAAGCATTAATTCTCTCGATTAATGCCAAATCGCTGACAGAATTTGCGATGAAACTCACTGGAAGCCAAAATCCAAATACTTTTAGAAAGACCGACCGGGATGTACGTAAGAGACCATTTGTTTAGTAGTCTTTCGAAATTGTAAAGGGCAGGCAGGATGTAAGTTAAGCCTGCGCCGAGGCAATGGATAGCTGGAATTGTCTCAATTACAAATAAATACCTATTAGCCATCACCCCAGCCTGGCAGAATCCATTTGTTTGGACTCATAACTCCAGCGTGATCAGGCTGGTCATGAATGATGTCTTCTAAGAAGGTGAGAGCGATAGCATCAATGGTAGACCAATCCTCGCCAGGGATTCAAAGTGAATTCAGCGGCTTGGATCACGGGAGAAGTGATTCAGGCCGTTTTGGCCGTCCTGGTGAAAAATTCGGTCTGCCTGCCAACCGACAACTGGAAGCGAGCAAACCAGTCTTGCTTTCAGAGAACAACCGAATTCTGCCTTTCTTAATTAAAAACCTGCCAGGCATGGCTTACCGTAGTCACCATAATGGGAATTGGATTGTCGATTATGTAAGTGAGGGATGTTTGCAACTCACTGGTTACCGCCCTGCCGATTTAATGCATAATAAAATGATATCTTATATCGATTTAGTTCATCCTGAGGATCGCGAATTTATGGTTAATAGTATGGATACTGCTTTAAGAGATAGCAAGCCCTTTGATATTGTCTATCGCATCATATCGGAAACCGGGGATCAGAAATGGGTTCGAGATCTAGGGCATGGTGAATATCTTACAGAGGAAGATTTTATTGCGGTTGAAGGTTTTGTTATTGATATTACCGACCGAAAACAATCAGAGAAGCGGATTCAACGCCAGCTCGACCGGTTTGAAGCTCTGCGTAAAGTTGATATGGCGATTTCTTCCAGCCTGGATTTGCGTCTCACCCTGGATATCCTGCTCGATCAAGTAACCCGGCATCTTAACGTTGATTCAGCGGATGTTTTGTTATTTAACCCTGCTTCTCAAACGTTCGAATATGTGGCCGGAAGAGGCTTTCGCACCACAGCTCTCCAGCATACCAACCTACGCTTAGGAGAAGGTTATGCTGGGCTGGCGGCTTTGGATAGGCAGATCATCCGAGTGTCTAATTTATCCGCATCCTTAGGCGAGTTCAAACGCGCCCCCCAGATTGTTGATGAAGGCTTTACTGAGTATCTGGGAGTGCCATTGATTGCGAAAGGCCAGGTCCAGGGGATACTGGAGATCTTTCATCGAACACGGTTGGCAATCGATGAAGAATGGATGAACTTTCTGGAATCTTTGGCGAGCCATGCGGCAATTGCGGTCGATAATGCCACGATGTACAATAACTCACAACGTTCCAATATCGAGCTGACCATGGCTTATGACGCAACGCTTGAAGGTTGGTCGAAGGCATTGGAGTTACGGGATCAAGGAACGGAAGGGCATAATCAACGTGTAGCAGCAATGACCCTCCGCTTAGCAAAATCCCTGGATATAAAACCCGATGATCTCCTACATATTCGCAGAGGCGCTCTCCTGCACGATATCGGAAAGATGGGTGTTCCTGACAATATTTTATTGAAACCAGGTCCGCTCACCAAGGATGAGTGGGCTATCATGCAGAAGCATCCTGAATATGCCTACGATTTGTTATCACCGATAACTTATCTGAAGCCTGCTTTAGATATTCCATACTGCCATCACGAAAAATGGGATGGCACTGGCTATCCACGCGGTCTGAAAGGAGACCAGATCCCATTTTCTGCTCGGATGTTTGCAGTTGTGGATGTATGGGATGCTTTGCTTTCTGATCGTCCTTATCGTCCGGCTTGGAATGAAGACCAGGTATTCTCATTCATTCGTGAACAAAATGGGAAACATTTTGACCCGCAAATGGTTGAAGCGTTTATGAAATTATTCTAATTTTCAATGAAAAATGGTCTGAAATAGATGGGTTGGACAAGCATACGTTTGCCCAACCCATCGATTTTTATCCAATTACAGGTTGTTTGGTCTACAACTTAAATAACAACCTCCCGAACAGTAAATCTCTCGGGAGGTTGTTATTTAATAGCCTATTTGGCGTTGGCTGTTTGGGCTGCTCTGACTGTATTCTTTAGAAGCATGGCGATCGTCATGGGGCCTACTCCACCGGGCACCGGGGTAATCGCACTGGCAACCTCTTTTACTTCATCAAAATGGACATCACCAACCAAGCGTGAGCCTTTTGGATGAGTGGGATCATCGATGCGGTTGATGCCTACATCGATCACCACTGCACCCGGTTTGACCCAGTCTCCGCGTACCATCTGAGCTCGGCCGACCGCTGCAACCAGGACATCTGCAGAGGCGCAAACCGCAGGAAGATCGCGGGTGCGGGAGTGGCAGATGGTGGTGGTGGCATTCGCTCGCACCATCAGCAAGGCTACAGGCATACCAACGATATTGGAGCGGCCTAAAACGACTGCGTTAGCCCCTTCTAGTTTTACTCCCAGGTGTTCGAGCATGTACATCACCCCAAAAGGAGTGCAAGGGATAAAGAGAGGATCTCTTCCCTTTTGAGCTAAGCGACCGATATTCAGTGGGTGAAAACCATCGACGTCTTTTTCAATACTGATTGTGCTGAGGACACGCTCCTCATCCAAGCCACTGGGAAGAGGTAGCTGTACCAGGATTCCGTTGACCCTTTCGTCCTGATTTAATTCCCGGACCAGGCCATCGACCTCATCCTGAGACGCGGTGGCGGGCAGCTTGAACCCAAATGATTCTATCCCTACCTGTGCGCAGGCTTTTTGTTTCGAGCTTACATAAACCTGAGAGGCGGGGTTATCACCCACCAACACTGTAGCCAGGCCGGGTTTGGGTTGGCCAGCCGCAATCATTGCCGCTACCTCTACAGCTACTGCTTCCCGGACTTCTGCGGCAATTGCTTTGCCGTCTAATAACTCTGCTGTCATAATTTTTCTCCTTATAGGGGCTTAGGACTGAGGGACCAATGCGATAACGCCTAAACTATTAGAATTGGCGCTACCTCTTATCATTATCATTGAAAGTGAAACAAATTACAAGTGACGATACGCGTGCTTCAAGCCTGAAGGATATCAGTTCATACTTAGCTCCGGCGGGGTTTTAATGGCAGATAAACAGTGAAGGTGCTACCTGACCCCGCCACACTGTTCACTTCGATCTTTCCTTGGTGAGCGTCAATGATCCGTTTGCAGATTGCCAGCCCCAACCCAGTGCCTTGAACCTGGTTTTCTGAACCGGGTGCTCGATAAAATTTTTCAAAGAGGTGCTCTTTGACATCTGGAAGGATTCCCAGCCCAGTATCGCGCACAGAAATGATGACTTCTTTGCGGGTAGCATGGGTCTCTAAGGTGATTACACCTGTGGGGCGGTTATATTTGATTGCATTGCTGAGCAAATTTAAGATGACCTGTTTGATTTTGTTTCGGTCTGCTGATATCAGCGGCATCTTTTCCTGGATTTCCAAATTCAGGCTGATTCCTTTTTCATTTGCCCTGCTGCGCATCATGACTGCGCAATCTTCTAAGACATCATTGACGGGAAAAATTTCCGGTTGGAAGCGGGCGCGCCCAGATTCCAATCTGGCCAAATCGAGGAAGGCCGTTGTCATCTCAGAAAGCCTGAAGGTCTCGTCATGAATAATTTGAACCATCTTGACACGCTGGTCCTCGGACACTTCTGGTCGTAAAAGCAGGTGCGCGGCTGTGCTTAAAGATGCCAGGGGAGTACGTAGCTCGTGGACCAGTTCAGAGATCAGGTCTGATTGTTGGAACAAGCGAGCATTTTCAATGGCTACAGCAACTTGCGCTCCTAAGGCTGTCATGATATTTTCGTCATTTTTGTCAAAAGCGCCGGAGCGTTTGTTGATCGCCTCCAACACACCTACGACCTTGTCTTTGGTGATTAGCGGCACCCCCAAGAGCGATTTGGTACTGATCTTGGTTACCTTGGAAATATGACCAAAATGACGTGAGTCTTGGGTAGCGTCATCTATGATAACGGGTTGGCGGTTCATGACAATCCACCCTGCCAGGCTGTTGTTCACTGGTACAACGAGACCCCGCATCATTGGTTCTTCCAGGTTTGTAGCAGCTTCAAATTGGAGCTGCTGGTGATTTTCGTCATACAACAAGATTGAAGCGGCCTCGGCATCGCTCAAATCTGCTGCAGCATGGACGATGCGGTCCAAGAGAATCTCTAGTTCCAGTGTGGATGCAAGTTCCTGGCTGATCTCTGTCAGGCGCTGGTATCGTTCAAGAAGTGAACCTGTTATTGAGTTAACCACCTAAGATCTCCGCTGTAATGCGAGGAATGATTTCTGCCACATCATCCATAAACAATAGATCTGCCCGTTCATCAATAAAGGTAGTTGACTTGTTTACCACGACCAGGTGAGCCCCGTTATCCACTGCCCTGACTGGGAGCCCGGCAGACGGCATTACCTCCAGAGAAGTTCCCGCAACCAGCATCAGGTCGCAGGTACTGCTTGCTTCTTGGGCAAGCATCCACATCCGCACAGGAAGCTGTTCTTCAAATAGGATTACGTCTGGCTTGAGCAGACTGTGGCAATCCGGACAGTGTGGAATGGTTCCTTCTTCAATAAACATATCCATAAATCCTGCTGAATTGTGTTGCTTGTAACAGCTTGTGCAAGTGAGTGTGTTAAAAGTGCCATGAACTTCAATGACAGATTTTGATCCTGCTCGCTGGTGCAAAAAGTCGATATTTTGAGTGATGATGGCTTTGACAAATCCAGCGCTTTCCAGGTCTGCCAGGGCTTTATGAGCAGGATTGGGCTCTGCCCTCAACATATGGCTGGCCAGCGGTCTTAGCCAGGCAAAAAACTTCTCTGGATCGTAGCGGAAGGTGCTTAGGGACGCCACTTCCATCGGAAGGTACCTGGTCCACAAGCCACTGCCAGGTGAGCGGAAATCTGGTACACCGGAGGGGGTGGAAAAGCCTGCCCCGGTCAGAACAACAGCTTTCCTAGATGCTTTGATCAGCCTGGCGGCCCGGCGAATTGCATTATTTGTTTCTTGTGAGTCAGTAATCATGCTTGTTGGCGAAGCTTGGTTGTGATCAAATCTGCCAGCTTGGAGAATTGTTGGGACACCAGGCTATCTGGCTGCTGGATCACAATTGGGATATTCTTCTTGGCTGCCTGGTATGCCAGTTCTGGTACAGGAGTAAAGGCAACCGCAATGGGGGATTTCAACTGCTCTTTTACTTGATTCCAGGTTAGCTGGATATCCGTGCGAGCACGGTTGATCAGGACGGTATGTAACCGCTCCTGGTTAAAACCTCTGCTGGCCAATTCATCTATCAAGATCTTGGTGCGGATTACAGTATTCGGGAAAGGCTCAAGAGCAACAATCAGGATATCACAGGTGTTGAGTACTTTTTCTGTAATCTGGTGAATGCCCACTCCCAAATCTAACAAGACGTAATTGGCAATATTAGGCAGCTCTTGTGCAATAGCTAAAAACTCGTTTGCCATCCCTCGATGTTGGGTGTCTGTGGGGAGATAAGACGACAGCAACAGACGGATGCCAGAACTATGTTGCACCAGGGCAGCTTCGATTTCTTCTATGGTCAGCGCAGCCGGATCAAGCTCCAGCAACCGGCTCAGCCCATCACCCGGTGTCAAACCCAGATCAAGCGCCATGCTGCCTTCGCCGGGGCGTAATTCCGCCACAATGACTTGTTGCCGGATTTTTGTGTGTAGGGCTATTCCCAAATTAATAGCCAGCGTGGATATGCCCTGGCCACCTTTGGCGGCCAGGATCCCAACAACATGACCACGTTGAATAGGAGAAACCACCCCGGTGGCTTGTTTCTGGGCTAAGATATCTTGGACATGTACAAAAAGCTCCCTTGGTTGGGTTGGCTTAGTCAGGTAGTCATCTGCACCTACTTCAAATCCGGTTACGCGGTCTTCGAGCTGAGATTTGGCTGTAAACATGATAATGGGAATGCCGCTTGTCTCTGGGTTATCTCGAAGCTGTCGGGTAACCTCATAGCCGTCCAGGTCTGGCATCATGATGTCCAATAAGATCAAATCAGGTTCTTCGGTTTTCGCCATGACCAGAGCCTGCTGACCGTTATTTGCAGCTACTATCTGGTATCCTTGTCGTTGAAGCATTAAGCCAACCAACCGAAGAGTGTCAACATCATCATCTACGATCAGTATTTTCTCTGCCATAAGCTCTCCTTATAGGTTGGAATATCCCCAGACATATTTTGATCATATTTTGGCCGTAGCAACAAAGACAGGCTTGTTTTAATGAATTTCTTGAACAGCAGAACGTCGTAGAAATGCTATAATCGCCTCTACCATGCTAAATAGAGTTAATAGTATTTTACAGCAGAATTGTTTTCTTAGTTCTGGAAAAACCCTGCTGGTTGGCGTTTCTGGTGGACCAGATAGCATGTGCTTGTTGGATGTGCTGGTCCAACTTGGCTACCCACTTGTTGTAGCTCATTTGAATCATGGGCTCCGTCCTGAGTCCCAATCAGACGCGGAATTTGTGGAACAGATTGCAAAAAGTGCAGATCTACCTGTTGTAACCGGAAAAGAAGATGTTCCTTGTTATGCCCGTATCCATTCCCTGTCAATTGAAGAAGCTGCCCGGAATCTTCGTTACAGATTTCTCTTTGAACAGGCAGAACTGGTACAGGCCCAAGCGGTAGTAGTTGCCCATAATGCTGATGACCAGGTTGAGACTGTAATGATGCATTTTCTCAGAGGAGCTGGTATGGCGGGGTTGCGTGGAATGCAGTATTTAACCCTGCCATCTCCCTGGTGCGATCATATCCCTCTCGTACGACCACTATTAGAAATTTGGCGGGAGGAGATCCTGGCTTATTTAAAAGACAGGAAAATTAGTTCAATACATGACCAGACTAACCTGGACACCAGCATTCTTCGGAACCGTCTTCGCCATGAATTAATTCCATATCTGGCAGATTTCAACCCAGGGATCCGCCGGGTTGTCTGGCGGATGGCGCAGGTGCTCTCTGCAGATTACGATGTGATCGAAGCAAACCTGGATGCAGCTTGGGAAGAGTGCCTGGTTGAACAAGGTCAGGGATTTGTTTCCTTTCGAGCACATGCCCTATTTATTCAACCGGAGGGAATAAAACGCCATCTGATGCGCAGGGGCATTTCATGGCTCCTTCCCGGCTTGCGAGATATCGATTTCAGCACAGTTGAACGGGCACTTGGGTTTTTTGAACACAGCACTCGTAGCAGACGGTTGGATTTGGCTGGGGGGATGTACCTGCTCCGAGAGGCTGACCTGCTATGGCTTGCATCCTGGCAGGCAGATCTTCCGGTGAGTGATTGGCCTCAGTTGGCGGCTGATGAGGGCTGCAGTAAGGGGTTGTTTCTACCGGCGCCCGGATCTGTCCGTTTGGTTGGTGACTGGCAAATCCATGCAGAATTCTTGGACTTAGATGAAACAATTGAAAGGCAAGCCCTGGGTAACCCTGATCCATTCCAGATATGGATCGATGCAGCCCATTTACATTTGCCGCTTACCGTACGATGCCGGCAACCTGGAGATCGCTTTGAACCTTTGGGGATGGCAGGTAAGACGATGAAGGTGTCTGATTTCATGGTTAACATGAAAATCCCCGCCCGCGCGCGGGCAAACTGGCCGTTAATTTTTTCAGCCGATAAGCTGGTTTGGATCCCGGGGATGCGGATGGCGCATGCCTGCCAAATCTCAAATTCCACCCAGCAGGTAGTTCATCTGCGGATGCTGCGCAATACGCCTGAGCCGGATTATTCTTCTAGACAGTGATTGGTATTTCTAGATCTCTCCATCCTTATCTGCATTAGACAGGCTTTCCAGCTTCATACGAATCTCTCGCCACTGGATTTTGGAGATGCCAAGTTTTTGGCGGATTTTGACTGGATCCATGCCTGCTTCCCAGTCTGACAAGGCGCAAGTCCACCGGCACATATCAAAAGAGATATGTTTTTCCAAACCCGCATCTTCACCGATATCTTCTAGAAGGTATTCCAAGCGGCGGGGCGACCAAGGGAAGAGACGATCGGTGAGCGAGTATTGGCTTTTATATTCATGATAAGCTGTGACCCATTCTTCGGATAGTGAGAGCTTGCGTTCTTTATAGCGATACTTAGGCGAAGAATAGCGCACAAACAGGATGGGCTCTTCTGGGGTTTCCAGATCAATATGGTTTGGGCTTAACGCCAGGCATTCATTCTTCTTGATCCCCGTCTCGAGTAGCAGCAATAAGAGCAGGTAAGGCCGCGTATCTGGCTTGGCAGCCTGGCGTTGTCTGCCAGCGGCTTCCAAGGCTGCCTGCACCTCCTCTACGGTCAGTACCGTCGGCAGGGGGCTGATGACAGATCTTTGGATGACCCTCTCAGCCGGATCGATGAGCAGGACGCCGTACTGTTGCAACCAGCGGAAAAATGCCTTCAGGGAGGTGATTCGGCGCGAGAGGGTTTTAGGGCTACATGGTACACCCCGTCCGGATTGCATCCACTGTAGGAAGTTGTTTAAGTCACTGGTATTGATGCTTCCAATGGTCCGGTCAGGTGGGAGATAAGAAGCCAGGAGGAATAAATCGGCTGTGAAGGCTTTAACCGTATGGGGAGAACTGCCCTGGTCTTCCAGGTAGAATCGCCAGGCATTGATGGCTGGGATGAATGTTGTTTGTGGATGAATGTGGGCAGTGGAAGAAGGTGTTGTTGTTTGAGATGTCATGATTACCTCACCGGAGCCATGCGCATAGTTTATTTACTAGTTAGTTTAGCGCAAAATGGAAGTCTTGTCAAACATTGGTTTCCAAATTCTGTGTGGATGCCAGGCCCAATTCAGGGGCAATCCGCCGCATGGCTTGGATGACATTATCGACATGCTCCCACAGCTCTATGCCAAATTCATCTGCCGCTTTGGTAATTTCATCTCGATTTGCACCGGCGGCAAAGGCCCGGTCTTTCCATTTTTTCTTAACCGATGAAGCCTTCAGATCATCCAGAGATCGCGAGGGGCGTACCAGGGCAACTGCTGTCACCAGCCCGGTTATCTCGTCACACGCAAACAGAGCCTTCTCCATTTGCGACTGGCGCGGTACACCAGTATGATCCGCGTGGCTGAGAATCGCCCGCACAATTTCTTCCGTAACCCCTCTTTCCCTGAGCAGGGGAGCTCCATCTTGTGGGTGCTGTTCCAAGGTCGGGTGGATTTCCCAGTCGAAATCATGCAACAACCCCACGATTCCCCATGTCTCAACATCTGCGCTAAATTTTTCGGCATAAAATCGCATGGCTGCTTCCACTGCCAGCATATGCCGCAGCAGGTTTTCGTTTTTCACGTATTCTTTGACAATATTTAAAGCCTGGGTACGGTCCATCGCGTCTCCTCTTCGGGCGGGAAGATGGGCTCAAATCGCCCTAAAATTGGTAGCGGGCGAGCATAATGAAGCTCCCAAACCGCATTGATCGTTGCCAGTAATTCGCGCATATTCCAGAATATATAAGGACCACGACTGTAATTACGCCTATCCGCTGGGACGCCAATTGCCTGAATGCCCAGCGTGTTGCAGGTGTAGATGGCTCGGGGAAGATGAAACGCCTGGGTGACTAGAATCGCATCATCTAATCCGAAGATGTCCCGGGCGCGGTAGCATGTATCATAGGTACGTTGCCCAGCGTAATCTAATACGATGTCTTCAGAGGGAACCCCCAGCCGGACTGCATAATCATGCATTGCCTGAGGCTCATTATAGTAAATGGTGCGATTGTCCCCACTCATCAACAGTTTATCTACCTTGCCGGCGAAGTAAAGCTCGGAGGCTATTGTTACTCGGTCTCTTAATACAGCCGCTGGGGTTCCATCTCTTTGCAGACCAGCTCCAAACACGATCGCCACCCTATGGTAGGTAGCTGTCTGAGGCTCATAGATGCGGGCGCGTGCGTATATCGCAGTGAAGAGTCGAGGACCAAAGACAACTAACGCCAATAAGAAGAGCAGGAATATTAGAAATCGCAAGAACATATGTCCTGATTGGCCGAACATCGCTAAATTTTACCACTTGCGCGGTGATAATTCCGCGGGTACAATGCCTCAACCATGAATGTTGAGATCGCATATCAAGAGACGCTAGATTATATTTATAGTTTTATTGACTACAGCCTGAAACGCACCTTCCGTTATTCTCCAGAAAATTTCAATCTGGCCAGGATGGAAAAGCTGGCTATATCGTTGGATAATCCCCACCAGCAATACCCCATTATCCATGTTGCCGGTACGAAAGGGAAGGGCTCAGTTGGGGCCATGTGCTCGAGTGCTTTGCTTGCTGCCGGCTACCGGGTTGGATTATATACGTCTCCACACCTGCAAGATTTTGCGGAACGCATTCAAGTCGATGGAAAGCCGATATCCCATGAGGATGTGGTTACCCTGGTTGATGAGATGAAGCCGCATATTGCCTCTATCCCGGAGCTGACTACCTTTGAGATTACCACTGCGTTGGCGTTGTTGTACTTTGCCAGGCGTGGGGCTACTGCCGCGGTCCTGGAAGTCGGGTTGGGCGGCCGGCTGGATGCGACCAATATCGTTACTCCAAAAGTATGTGTAATTACCTCGATTTCTTATGACCATACATATGTCTTGGGTGAGACCCTGGCAGAGATCGCTGGTGAGAAAGCGGGGATCATCAAGCAGGGGGTTCCGGTGGTGTTAGCCCCCCAGGAAGAAGAGGCTCGTCAGGTTATTTCCAGGATCACCGCTGAGAAGGGCGCTGCTTTGATTCAGGTCGGTCAGGATTATCTATTTGCCCCACAATCCCATTCGCTGGACAGGCAGACCTTTTTTGTATGGTCGCAGTCGATGCAGCCATCTGTGAGTGATTTTATTCAATCTAATGGATTGCAAGGGCAGCAGCCTACCATTCTTAGCATCCCATTGCTTGGACACCATCAGGTAGTGAATGCTGCGACGGCTTACGCAGCTCTGCAAACTGCCCGGTCGGTTGGTATCGAGATTAGTGAAGGTGATATTCAGCGAGGCTTTGCCCGCGTCGTCTGGCCTGGTCGTTTTGAGATATTACGTCGCAACCCTCCCATAGTGCTGGATTCGGCTCATAACCGTGACTCGGCATTAAAACTTCGTTTATCCATCGATGAATACTTCCCCGGTTATCCAGTCATTTTAGTTTTTGGGGCTTCAGAAGACAAGGATATCAAAGGGATGTATACTGAGTTACTGCCGCGTGTCGAAAGCGTTATTGCCACCCAATCGATTCACCCTCGCGCGATAGACCCTGCTCAATTGGTGGAATTAGCCCACCAGTTTGGCCGTCCGGCGCGGGCCATTCCCCGCATCGAAGATGCCCTTAAGGAAGCTTTGCAAATTGGGCAAAATGGATATTTAATTCTTGTTACAGGTAGCCTTTTCATTGTTGCCGGCGCTCACCATGCCTGGCAAGAATTGCGAGAGCGGCCTGAAGGAATGTCTGCTTAAACCAAGAAAAATAGGCTGGCGAGGTAAGTACGTCCAGCCGGAGAAATTATGAAAGAAAAAGATTGGTACCTGCGTGACGAAGATGACGATTTCGGTGAAGCTCTCCACCGGCGTACAGAAGAGTTATACAACATCCCCGATACACTACCGGATGAGGATGGCCTGATTGATTGCCCGGTTCTGGCATTGCGCGATTTGGTAGTCTACCCACATATGGTTTCACCTCTTTTTGTCGGTCGGGAAGCTTCTCTATTGGCCATTGAGGAAGCGCAATTGAGAGATCAGACTGTCATTGCCCTCACCCAAAGAGATTCCGAGCAAGAGGTTCCCGGTCCAGATGGTTTCTTCCCTATCGGGGTGGAAATGGCCGTAGGCCGGCTTTTGAGCATGCCGGATGGTTCCAGCTCAGCGCTGGTACAAGGTCGCCGGCGGGTTGAGGTGGTTGAATATATCGACTCGCATCCCTTCCCGCGGGCACGGGCGCGGCCGGTTTATGAGGATGTTGATGTGGATCGCCAGATGGATGCGACCATGCGCACGGCTTTGGAACTTTTCCAACGTTGTGTGCAGCTTGATCGCAGTCTTCCCGAAGAGGCCTATCTGTTTGCTTTGAATATTGAAGAGCCGGGTTGGTTAGCCGATATGATTGCCACCAGTATCGCTCCGCCTCTGGAAGTGCGCCTGGATCTGCTGCAAAACCCGGATCCGTTTGAACGGTTGAAACAGGTCATAGCGATCCTGGCCCAGGAGGTGGATGTCCTGGAGCTTGAGGACGAGATTCACTCGCGTGCGCAGAGTGAAGTTGATCGTACTCAACGCGAATATTATCTGCGGGAGCAGATGAAGGTCATCCAGTCTGAGCTTGGCGAGGGTGATGTATGGACACGGGAAATCTATGAGTTGCGCAGCCGGGTTGAGGGTGTAAGCCTGCCGGAAGAGGTCAAGCTGCGGGCTCTGAAGGAAATTGAGCGTATGGGCCAAATGCCGCCCATGTCTCCGGAAGTTGGCATCATCCGCACCTATGTTGATTGGATTTTAGATTTGCCCTGGACGGACTCTTCTGAAGACAATCTGGACGTGCGTCATGCTGCGGAAGTTCTGGACCGGTACCATTTTGGCCTACCCCGGGCCAAGGAACGGATACTGGAATTTATCGCTGTGCGAAGTTTGAAACCAAAGCGCTCCCGGCAACCTATTCTTTGTTTTGTTGGTCCACCCGGAACTGGCAAGACCTCCCTGGGCCGTTCGATTGCGGAAGCCCTGGGGCGCAAGTTCGTCCGGCTGTCCCTCGGAGGAGTTCGGGATGAAGCTGAAATCCGTGGACATCGCCGGACTTATATTGGCGCTTTGCCTGGTCGCATCTTGCAAACCATGCGCCGGGCTGGAACAGTAAACCCGCTCTTCATGTTGGACGAAATTGATAAGCTCGGGCAAGATTTTCGTGGAGATCCGTCGGCGGCTTTGTTGGAAGTGCTTGATCCTGAGCAGAATCACACTTTTTCTGATCATTACCTGGAGCTGGCTTATGATCTATCCAAGGTCATGTTTATTACCACGGCGAACTACAATGGCCCCATCCCTCCAGCACTGCTGGATCGGATGGAAGTGATTGAGTTCCCCGGTTATATTGAAGAAGAAAAAATGGAAATCAGCCGGCGATTTTTAGTACCCCGCCAGTTAGAGGAGAATGGCCTGCAAGAGCAGGAGGTTCGTTTCACTGAACAGGCTATCCGGCGCATTATCCGTGAATATACATATGAAGCAGGAGTTCGTAATCTTGAGCGTGAGATTGGGCGCGTTTGCCGGAAGATCGCCCGTATGAAAGCAGAACATAAGCGTTATCCCTCCTATGTAAACCCAAGCCATATTGAGCGTTTTCTTGGACCTCCGGAGTTCCATAACCTGGAAGCAGAACGGCAGGATGAAATTGGGGTGGCAACTGCCATGGCCTGGACTGAGAACGGTGGCGAGATCATGCCGGTCGAGGTCCTACTTTTGGAAGGTAAGGGTAATTTGCAAATCACTGGACAGATCGGCAATGTTATGCAGGAATCTGCCCAAGCTGCCCTTTCTTACCTGAAATCCCGCTGCCGGCAGCTTGAGGTCGATACAGAGATATTTGAGAACGTTGATGTGCATATTCATATTCCAGAGGGCGCCATTCCCAAGGATGGTCCCAGCGCCGGCATCACCATTTGTACAGCTCTGATTTCCGCTTTTACTGGCCGCAAAGTTCACCGTGAGGTAGGGATGACAGGAGAGATCACTCTGAGAGGCAGAGTTTTAGCTGTCGGTGGCGTGCGTGAAAAAGTGTTGGCAGCCCATCGAGCAGGACTTACCACTGTCATCCTGCCAAAAAGCAGCACAAAAGATCTGGTGGATATTCCCAAACGAGCTCGGAATGATCTGAAAATCATCGCGGTTGAGCATATGGACCAGGTTCTTGATAAGGCGCTCTTTCCTGCATCTCCTAAGCCGGAGCGTGTCAGGAAACCCCCCATTCGACACAGAGAGCGCGATCAAAATACTTCAAAAAAGATCGATACTTTGCCATCAAGAGAAAGTACGGTTCCAGGAGATGCTCAAAATCCTCCGGCAGTAAAACCACTTGGGACATCCACTTCTCTCAACATGGGATCATAACCAAGCAAAACGCAAGAATGGCCGGGTTGGTGTACAGCTCAGCCTTCTATTCACCTATACGTAGCAGCACAACCATGTCTTCGTTACCTGACATTTTCTCTATACTAGCCCGTGGAATGGGTCCAGACCTGCACTGGTTTCCTGAAGATGCGCCGGTGACAAGCCTGGCTGCTACAATGACGGGCATGGCAAACACAGGCGGGGGTTCAATCCTGATTGGCATAACACCGCGCTCTGGCCAGGTGCAGGGTGTCAGGGATGTCGAAAAGGCGATTGAGCTATCTTTTCAAGCAGCATTGCTGGTTGACCCAGCATTGGTATTACCGGTACCGAGAGTATTTTCTACAGGTGGTTTGAATTCTACCCAGATCTTATGGGTAACAATCCCTGCTGGCCTTCCGCATGTCTACAGCCTGGATGGCAGTTATTTGGGTCGTGATGGTCGCCAGACAAATCCACTTTCCGCGCGCCGGTTGCGGCAACTTCTGGTTGAGCGTGGCGCGATCCAGCTTGAAACGGCCGTTCCCCCGCAGGCCACATTGGCGGATTTGGATCCGCAACAAACAGAGGCTTATTTAGATTTGCTCAAGGGGAGCACGGGCCTCTTTAAAGGGGCTGGACGAGAAGCAAGTCAGGAAATTTTAATGCAACGGGGTTGCCTGAAACGTGTTAACGGGGAACTACGCCCGACCTACGCGGCTGTATTGCTATTTGGGCGTTATCCACAACAATGGCTGCCCAACTCGACCATTTTGGCTGCACATTTTCCTGGGATTGCTTTTTCGGATCGCTTTATCAAACAGGATATCAGTGGCACGCTCCCAGAGCAAATACGTCAGGCAGATGCTTTTGTCCAGGCCAACCTGCGTAAGGTAGTCAGATTGGCAGGGTTAACTCGCCAGGAGGCGCCGGAGTATCCACTGGAGGCGGTCAGAGAACTGCTGGTGAATGCGATCGCCCACCGGGATTACAACTTGCAAGGTGATAATATTCACTTAAATATCTTTTCTGACCGATTGGAAGTGCAGTCACCCGGACGATTGCCCGGTCCGGTGACCTTGGATAACCTGCTAGAGGCACGCTTTTCCAGGAACGCCATCATCGTCCAAGTACTCTCCGATATGGGCTTTATCGAGCGTCTTGGGTATGGCTTGGATCGAGTTGTCACGGTATTGCGCCAGAACCAGCTGCGCCCACCCCGTTTTGAGGAAATCGCTGGTTGTTTCCGGGTCACTTTGCATGCGCCGTATATTGGGCACGATTCAGTATCAATACCTGATCTGTCGAAGTATAAAGATATGAATTTAAACCCGCGTCAGGAGATGGCTCTGACGCATCTGGCGCTCCATCGCCGCATCAGCAATAGCTCCTACCGTGAGCTATGCCCAGACGTGCACCCCGAAACGCTGCGCCGAGACCTGGCAGAATTGGTCAGCCGCGGTATCTTGTTGAAAATTGGTGATAAGCGCGCGACTTACTACATCTTGAAATAAATTGGCTGCGTCAATGGCCGACAACGATGCGGTAGATTTGGCCCGTGGCGAGATCAGCCACGTAGAGATTACCATCCTCGTCTGAGCCAAAGGTGGAGATCCGTAAGGTGGAAACTAAAAGCTCCTGCGATTGCCACCCGCTACCCTCGTTTGCCAGCCCCCAAATCCGACCGGAGCAGAAATCTCCATACAGATAAAAACCTTGTAAAGTTGGGTACTGATTGCCCCGGTAAACTTCTCCTCCGGTAACAGAACAACCAAGATCATGACCGTACTCAGCTACTGGGGGAGTGTAATTTGCTGGAGCTACACAACTGGTGGACGGGGAGTAGCAAAGCGATCCTTCTAGGATATTCCAACCGTAATTTTCTGCTCCTGTGCTGGAGGCCGGCTGGAAATTTACCTCTTCTCTAAGATTTTGGCCCACATCAGCGATGTAAAGATCGCCTGAGGCCGAATCGAAAGAGAAACGCCAGGGATTGCGTAGACCCACTGCCCAAATCTCAGGCCGCGCCTGAGCATCATTTAGGAAAGGGTTATCTGGCGGAATGGAATATGCTTTTGCTGGAATATCATTCCCAACGATTAGCAAAGGAAAATAGAATGAAAACTCTCCTGATATTGGTGTCGAACCAGCGCTTTCAACATCAATGCGCAGAATCTTTCCCAGTAGCGACTCCAGGTCTTGTGCATTTTCATCTGGGTCTCCGCCGCCTCCACCGTCTCCGGTTCCAATATACAAATAGCCATCTGGTCCAAAAGCCAACTGCCCCCCATTATGATTCAAATAGGTAGGGTGATGTAAGAAAAGGATTTCCTCTTCACTGCCAGGATCGGCAATATCATTATCTGTGCTAATGTGAAAGCGGGATACCTGATTGTTCCCATCTAAACGCGTGTAGTAGACGTAGAAATGACCTTTTTCGGCATACTGTGGGGGGAAAGCCAGTCCAAGCAGCCCCTCTTCTCTACAGCACTTCACTTGACCCTGAATGTCTAAGAAAGGCACGGGCTTAACCTGCCCGTTTTCAATAATCCGAATCCTTCCAGGCTGTTCAACAACAAAGACCCTGCCGGAGCCATCTCCGGGGTGAGTGATCGTGACCGGTCTTTCCAGATTCCCTGCCCAGGCTTGGATTGAAATTATGGGCCAGCTGACTTGCTGTGCGGCGCTGCGGGCTAGATCTGGAGAATTGATGAGATTGGATACGGGAGCAAGGCAAAGAATTGCGCATACCATTAGTAGCGAAATGTAGTTTATTTTCCTCGTATTCATCCGAAATTCTCCTTAAGCTTTCAATCTTATCTGCACCGTTGTTGTTCAGTCTTGCAGGCGAGTATTTTTATAAACTGCCCGGTTCTGTTTGGGTAAATGATTCCCTTTGCCCCCGAACTTGAGATCTATGCAATTATGGACAGGCGTTAAGCAGATGTTCTGCATATGTTTCCGCAAATGAGTGCCGCCCGCTTTCATCGCAGCCTGCGCGGAAATAGTAATAAGGGGTTTTCGCCGGGTAAGCCACTGCCCTGAGCGCTTCCAGATTTGGATTTGCAATTGGGCCGGGCGGCAATCCCGCGTATAGATACGTGTTATAGGGCGAGTCCACTTGGAGGTCTGCCAGGCTGAGCGGGTTGGTCCACCAGGTGTTTTGGACGGTGTTATAACCCAGTGCATATTGCACGGTTGGGTCGGTATCCAGCTTCATCCCGATAGCCAGACGGTTATAGAAAACCGAGGCAATGAGCGGCATCTCATCTTCTGCTATTGCCTCTCTTTGGACGATCGAGGCCAGGGTCACCGCCTCGAGCAAGGACAAATTCTGCTGAGAAAAGCGTTCTCGCAGCCGGTCAGGGACGTTTTCCTCAAAGTTATCCAAAATTTGGAGAATAAATTCCTGGGATGAGATTTCGCGCTCAAATATGTAGGTACCTGGGAGTAAGAATCCTTCTGCAGAGCCAGATGAGACCAACTCATCTGAAAATGAGTAACCTTGCGGGATGGACCGGGCAGCCTGTAGAAATGCTTCTGGGGTTATGCTCAGGCCAGAGGTTGGCAATGCTGCAGCGATTTCCTCCATACGCCAACCCGGCAAGATGCGAAAGCTCACCTCAGCAGGCGTGGCATCTTGTAATACCTGGGCTAGCTGAATGGGGCTCATGCTGGGATTTAGCGTGTAAACTCCCGCTTGCAGGGTGGTGTCCAGGCCGCTGTAGCGCAAGTAGGTACGGAAAGCGCCTGGGTTCGAGATCAGACCTTGTTCCCATAAGCGCCCGATAACTGATGGAGTGCTTTCTCCAATTTCGACATTAAAACTTCTCTCTGCACCAAAAGGATCCACCGGGCGTACAAGATCATCCTCTTGAACCAGCAGGATAAGGGCGTAACTGAAGCGCTCTAAGCTGTTTAAAGTGGGGGAGGCAGAACCGTACACTTGCTCTGCTCTGCGCGGAACTGCCAGCAAGATAGCTCCTAAAAAGATAGATCCGCTGATAAATAAAAGGACCAGTCCGATGATAGAGACGCCTAAGCAAGAGGAGCGGTTTTTTTTCATAGATTTGCATCCAAGTAGGACTGCAAGATAACGGTAGCTGCCAGATCATCCATATGACCGCGTCGTTTGTTCTTGCGAACGCCCATAGCGATGCGAGCTGCTCTGGCGGCCTTTGTGCTGCCGCTCTCGTCCCACATCTCAACTGGCACCGAGATTTGGGCGCGAATGGCTTCTGCCAATCGCCCCGCCATGCGGCTCTGCACCGTGGGCTCTCCTTCTGCATCCAGATTTTGACCAACAATGATCAATTCGACTCCATGCTCTTGTGCAAGCTGTGCAATTGCAGCCGCATCTACAGGCCGCGCTACATGTTTCAGGACAGTCAGGGGATTGGCAATTGTGCCGGTTGGATCGCTTATGGCAATGCCGATTCGTTTTTCACCTGGATCAACTGCAAGAATGCGCATGGTTAATATGTGCTTATTGATCTGTGTGCATGGACCTCAGGGTATAATTTCGGGGATATAGGCAGCGAAGGAGAGTATCCCGAGTCCTGAACAATGGTAATAATGTCCATGATTTGGCCGAAAGTTGGTGATAATATCAAACATTTTCTATACATAGGGTTAGGTTTCTGGCTGCTGCTTGGGTTGACGGGTTGCCAGGAAAACAACACTTTGCAACCGCCTCCAGGTCAGGATAACCCTATACCCATTGAAATCCTAAGACAACCGACTGCACGGATCAGCACGGATATCGAAGCTGGCTCTCAAGCTGTATCAACCATGGCAGCGACGATTTTACCCACACCTACCCAAATGGGCCCAGTGCCTGTATATTTTACCCCAACTCCAAGCCCCACCCCTTTGCTGGAGATGTTCTCGACTTCAAGCATGTGTTCCCCTCTCGAAGATCACAGCCTGGCTGATCTTCAAGAAATTGTCTCTTTTCCCTTTGATCCCCCTCCTGTGGGCAAAGATACCGGACACCATGGAGTGGATTTTGCCTACTACCGGCGCGGAGAGAGGCTGTCTATTCAAGGAGTCCCGATCCAATCTGTTTTGGCGGGCCGTGTGGCTGCTAACAACAATAACTTGATCCCTTACGGCAACATGGTTATCGTCGAGACGCGATACGAGCAGTTGCCCAGATCACTGATCGAGTTTTTGGGCATTCCTGACCAACAATCGCTGTACCTGTTGTATGCCCATATGCAAGAAACACCATTGCCGGCCTTTGGGCAGGAAGTGACCTGCGGGCAGACCCTGGGAGCAGTTGGGAATACCCCTGAACACTGGTCCAGTGCGCCCCACCTGCATTTTGAGGCTCGCTACGGACCAGCTGGGTATGATTTCTCTGGCATGCGTTTCTACGACCCGTATGCCCAGATTGAAGAGATGGAAAAGTACAACCTCTGGCGTATCAGTGGGGAGTTTGTGCTCCTCGATCCAGTGCAGCTATTGATTTTCGGTCTGGCGACGGCTGCTAATCAAGGGGATTAACCGAAATCTCAGCGTTCATCACCTCGAAGTGGGCGGGGAAAGTTGTCTGTATAGTCCATGTATTCCCCTGTATACGGTTCCGCCATATAGGGTGAAGTAATCAGGAAATCTGCCGTGACACGGTTAGAGGCTGTGGGAATATTGTACAAAACTGCCAGTCGCAGTAGGGCTTTGACATCCGGATCGTGCGGCTGAGCTTCAAGCGGGTCCCAGAAGAAAATCAGGAAGTCGATCTCCCGCTCGGATATCTTTGCCCCAATCTGTTGGTCTCCGCCCAGCGGCCCACTTTTAAAGCGAGTGACCGGAAGCTGCGTCTCTTTGGCGATGAGCGTGCCCGTTCCGCCTGTGCCAAATAAAATATGCTTGCTAAGGGAATCTCGGTTGTATTTCACCCATTCCAGCAAATCTTGTTTGCGAGCGTCATGGGCGATCAGGGCAATTTTCTTTTGACTGCCCAAACTAGACTGATTTATTTTCATTTTGATCCCTTTACGATCAACTCGATCTGTGGCTGTCCGAGGAATTCAACTCCATCTTCCGTGACCAACACATCCTCCTCCAGACCAATGTAACCATACCCTTCAACTTTCAGGCCAGGCTCTATGGTGTATACATGTCCGGCTTCAAGGGGAAAGTTAGGTGTGTCCCCATAGCGCTCCCATTCCGGCCCGAGCATGCCAGCGCCATCATGGACGGTCCGTCCCAGGTGATGACCGGTACCATACATGTATTCCGGATAGCCTGCCTGGGTGATGACTCCCCTGGCGATGGCATCGATTTCTTTACCCTTCATTCCTAGTTTCATGGCTGCGGCAGCTTGCTGAATAGCTTGTACAACCGTGTCAAAGCCGCGTTGGACTGGCTCGGGCGGGGATGTTTCGCCAGGTCTCAGAAAATACAATACCCGTTGAATGTCAGAGCAATACCCTTCCTGGCGGACACCGAAATCCATGTGCAAAATATGCCCCGCCTCAATTATGCGCTGGGTTGGTCCGACGTGACCGATAATGGCCTCCGGTCCTGCATTAACAGCCGGGCAGTTTTGATAATCCCAGGCCTCTTCTACACCAAATTCCAATACTTGCTTGTGCATGAAGCTGCTGATCTCTTGCTCACTCATTCCAACTTGAGCATATTCGAAGGTGTTCTGGTAGATCTGGCGGGTGGTTTCAACAGCTTGCTTGATCCGGCGCACTTCTTCAGATGTTTTTCGCCCGCGCAAGGCGCTGATGATTGATTCGGCCGATACCAGTTTGTCCAGGTACGGAGTCCCTTCTAAATATCCCTTCAGCACCTGGTACATCCCATAGCTTAAGCCATCGGCATGGACATCGTTGACCGAGTAATTAATCGCTATCTGCTGTGGATCCAATTCTTTCAGGATGCTCAACAGTTCTTCCCGAATGGATTGGTGGTAAGGCAGGATGGTGTTGTATGCCCCGGTGCGCCGGGCTGCTTCGGCCTCCAGGTCCCCGAGCACCACAACGCTGCGTCCATGGCGGGATAAAATGAGCGCTGAATGCCAGGTCAAGTCGTGCCCATAGATCAAGGGCAATACCGGATCTCCGCCAGCGGTGGTTTCTCTGACGAAAGTCATCCAAACATCGATTCCTTTCTCCTGCAATATTCCAATCGCCTGGGCGACTTTTTCTTGAATGATGGTGGGCATGGTCGAATACTCCTGGATGGTTAAATTTCATAGAAATGCGCCAACAACAGCCGTACACATTTGTGGACGCTCAATTTGGTTATTACTTGCACAGGCTGACAGATTACTTTTTGGGTAATTCAAGTTGCACTTTGTACTGAATTGTTCCGGCTCGTTCGCTAGTTACTTTGAGACCAATTTCAGTGCCTGGGGCAGCTTTCACGGTCCATTCGGCTCGGGCGCGGTTATCGGTGGGGCTAGAGGAATAGATGTTAATACTCATTTTATTACTACGGCCTTCCAGGTGCCCAATTTCGACTCGCCTTTTTCCACTGGCAAGAATTGCGTTTTGGGGCAGCTCAATTTCGACTCGCACCGGTCGAACGGCTTTGCGGTTTTTGCCCTGCACACTGGTATAGGTGGGTAAGAAACCACTGTTTTCTACTACTAGATTGATATGATAGCTGTCTGCACCAAGGTGAGCAACCTTCAAAGTGTGCAGAGTTAGGCGAGGTAACATATCTCCGATGGATAGCACAATTGGCAGGTTTCGGGCTGCCTCGTCGCCCATATATGCAGGTGGTGGATTGGTCCAGGTATACATTTGGTTGTAGCCGCCCAATTCGACCTGGCCTAACTGAGGGTGGTCGAAGGGATACCAGCTCACGTAGGCGTCCTTTTCTGCATGTTCTTCCACCCATTTCAGTATTTTTAAATCATCTTCATGAGGGTGAGTCCGAAACCATTCGATCAGTTTGCGGTTTTCAATTCCGGCTCTGGTCGGTAGATCCCACAGTTCGATGGTAAAGGAGTAAGCGCCGAGCTGGTCGTAAATCCAATCGTCAAAAGCGCCACTGGTCACTTCCTTTGGATGATATTTGAAATCATGGTAAGTTGAAACACAGGCATAGCCGCTGCTTTCCTTAGCCATCTCGCCGATCTTTTTGAAGACCCACAGGTCTTCTGTTTCCATATCGTCGTCAGATTTTGTACTGTAGGGACGCAGCATTACTCCACTAAAAGTATGGTAGGTGATGGCCGCGTTGATATTCGGGTGAGCGGCTATGAAATCCACCAGCGCCTTGATTTCCGGTTCAGATGTCGGATATGGTCCGGCGCCGCTTTGGTCGCCTTCTGGGCGCCATTCGAAGGGAAAGTTGCGGTTGAAGTCCAAGCCTTCTATGGGGAGGGCTTCTTTGATGAGATAGCCATCATAGTCCTCTACTAAACCTTCGCTCAACATGCGGTAATATCCACCACCATGTTCATCTGGCTTGCGTTTCTCCATCAATCGCGTATCGAGCGAGCTGATTTTCCAATCGCCGGTGGGATCCTGGATGCGCATTTGGAGAATGCGCCCATCTCCGTCGATGTCCTGAGGGTGAAGTCCTTCATCTTTTTCATCCCAAGGGTAAGGACGCACACCCGATCGCAGATAGCGCGGCGTCAAGCTCATTGCCAGAGCTGCACCATCTGGATTGACACGGGGGATGATGTAAAACGCGCTGGTATCTAACAGGCGCGTAATCCGGCCATCTATACCATAACCGGACAAAAGGCTATGCGCGATATATAAGCTGGTGGTTGCCGCTGCAATCTCAGTGGCATGGATATTGCCATCGATCCATAAAGCTGGCTTCTCAATATCCGCACCTGTTTCAAGGTTCGTGATCGTCAACATCCAAATTGGATTGCCCTCATAGCTATTACCAATTGATGCCAGTGTAGCTAACTTTGGATAGGTATCAGCCCATGCTTTTAATGTAGATTCGATTTCCTGGTTGGTGAAATAGTGGTCGAATTGCATAGCAGTGTCCCTCTTAGTTATTCATAATGATTGGCAGTGTTAGTGAAGCATATATCGCTTGTGCTGCAATTCTAACTCAAATTGTTACTGTTCAGATATAGGAACCATTTTGATAAACAGACCGTCTTAAACACAGGAAAACAGATCATTGAGGTCATCCTCAATTAAAAAAAACTGTTTAATGGTCCTTTGCTGGAATGCACGATCTTGGGAGGCTATCATGGCTCAAAAACTTGCCACCACTTTTACGCTGCTGCTATTCCTGTTGGCTGCCATTCTCGCATTAACCATTAATGAGAGCAGTCATGTCGGTTTGGACGAATTGATCTATCTGCCAGCAATTTCACGCATTACATCATCTTTGTTTATCCGCAAATGCGGAGTCGTATCCGGCTGCGCCAAAGGCCAAATCTCATTTAGATACTTATCCAAATAAGTGGCAAGCTACTCGCAAGCACCGGATCCGGGATCAAATAAGACTCTTTAAGGTAAAATTGTCCTGAATGGATCTTGTGCGCCTATTTTTTTCGCTCAACCGCGACATCATTTACTTTGCCTACGGACTGGTCTTTTTTGTATTAGGTCTGGCGATTGCGCTTCAGTCGAGGAATTATTCTCGCCTGGATTTGGCGCGCTGCTTGCAATGGCTGGCAGCTTTCGGATTCGTCCATGCATTCAACGAATGGGGTGATCTGTTTATTCCCATCCAGGAAAATTACGCCAATCCAGATACCATCCTTTGGCTGCATCGCATTCACCTGCTGCTTCTGGCGGTTTCTTACGCCTTTCTGTTTGAGTTTGGGGTGACGCTGCTAAAGCCACTTGGGCTGGCGCGCTGGGTCCATCGAATTCCTGCTCTCCTGCTGGGAGTTTGGTTTTTTTTGGTTTATTTTCCTTTACCGGAGCTGTTGCCCGATTTCCACACCTGGCATAATACGGCCAATGCACTGGCCCGCTATTTTATCGGTTTTCCTGGTGGGCTGCTGGCTGCTTACGGTCTCAGAAAGCATACCCTGTACCGCATCGTCCCATTGCGGGTTCCTCATATTGTAAAGATGCTGCGTTTTGCGGGAATGATGCTCGCGTTCTATGCTCTCTTTGGTGGATTGATTCCGCCGCCGGTGCCGTTCTTCCCGGGTAATATCATCAACACGATGAATTTTGAGCAGGCCTTTTTTGTTCCAGTACCTGTATTTCGGTCTTTGATCGGGCTGGGATTGGTTATTGCCATCATCCGCGCCCTGGAAGTGTTCGACGTAGAAACTGCCCGGATGATTGAATCCATTGAGCAGCAGCAGATTCTGTTGGCCGAACGTAGCCGCATTGCCCGCGATATCCACGATGGTGCGATTCAGAAAGTCTACACCGCTGGTTTGCTGATTGAGTCAGCTCGAAAGCATGTCAGCGAGACGGACGATCCCCTGTTCAGTCGTCTGGAAAAGGCTGAGCTTGTGCTGAACGATGCTATTACTGATTTGCGTCACAGCCTGGGGGAATTGAAAAGCTCTCCTGAAAGCGCGCCTTTCCCAATTGTGTTGCGAAATCTTGCCGAAGATGCTCGTTTTCGATCCCTGGTTGAAATAGATCTGGAGATTGATTTACCGGAGAATGAAGTCCTGTCGCCTGTCCAAGCAGAGCATGTGCTCTCAGTGGTTAACGAAGCACTGGCTAATGTCGTTCGCCACGCACAAGCCAGTCAGGTGCTGATCGCTGTTCACAAGCAAGACAACCGATTTTTGATGACGGTTGAAGATAACGGGATTGGGATGGCTGAAGATGTGGACGTCGGCTATGGATTGCGAAATATGCGCGATCGGGCACGCATGCTAGGGGGGGAGATCGAGTTCACTCAAGCAAATGGGAAGGGTACCCGTGTTACCCTGGATATACCCTGGAAGGACAAGAGATAATGAAAATCCGTGTAGCATTGGTGGATGACCATGAGATAGTCCGTCTAGGTTTGATGACGCTGATCAACGACCAGCCTGAAATGGAGGTCGTTGGGGAGGCCGGCACAGCAGCTGAAGCGTTGCGGATGGTCGAACGTACCCACCCGCATGTGGTGCTGATGGATATTCGCATCCCGGGGGAGGGGGGTATTGAAGCTGCCAGAGAAATATCGAACCGTTTTGCGGATACCAAAGTGGTCATGCTCACATCATTTGCAGACGATAAATTGGTTCTGCGCGCCATCCAGGCCGGGGCGGTTGGCTATGTGCTCAAGCAAGTTGGAAATGATGAATTACTCCGGGCGATCACTGCTGCAGCGCAGGGTAAGGCTCTGTTGGATCCCTCGACTACAGCCCGTTTGCTCTCTCGGGTGCGGGAGATTGAAAGAAAGAATGTTGAAGATGCCTTTCACCAGCTCTCGGATCGCGAGCTCGATGTGCTTACCGAAGTGGCGCGTGGCAAAACCAACGCAGAAATCGGACAAATTTTAAACCTGAGTGAAAAGACAGTCAGAAATTACGTCAGCACAATCCTTGAAAAGTTAGACTTGTCCAACCGGATCGAGCTAGCCCTTTATGCAGTGGAACATCATTTGTTCGATAAGGTGGGAAACGAATAACATACAGAGCGGCGTGACAGCGCCGCTCTGTATGTTATTCGTTTAGAATTTCGAGAGAGTGTGGCTCAATCGCCCTGGGCTGGTTCTGTGTTTGGATATCTCGGGGAAACCTTTCCTTTGGGAGCGCTGTCAGCGTTTCCAGGCTGCCAGGGTGTCCCGATCCAGCGTAGTAAGAAGTAATCAGCGCCGACATATCCAGCAACTTTCCAGGCCATAATCAAGCCGAGCGCAATCACGAACAACATCGGATTGGTGCTGGCTGAACCGGCCATCATGAAGTTCCAGTTCATAAAGCCGCCGAAGAAGGCTGCAATGCCGGTGAAGGCGCCCAGGATCAGGGCGATGCCAACCAGAAGCTCGCCGGCCACCACCAGCTTGGCAAACCAAGTGTAGGCCTGTGCATCCAACATGCTCTGCAGGAAGCCGCGATACCAATCAAAGGCAATTGGAGGCCGCCCACTTTCTGGTACCATCACCGCGTTGGTCCAGAAACCCCTCAGGGCCTCGCCGGTTTGTGTCCACGCCGGATTGGTTAGCTTGCCTTGGGCTGAGCTAAACCACTGCCAGCCCAACCACACCCGCAAGACAAACCACAACCAACTTGCACGGGGATCATTTAGAAGCTTGTGGACGAGGGGCGGATCTTGAATGACATGACCTGTACGAGTAACAATCTTGGACATTTTTAACTCCTTTGGTAAATTACCTGCTAAATTTTTTGTTCGCACGTTATTAATATACAGAATGATGCCTGAATGCATAAGGGTCATATGACCCTAACTTTCTAGGAACACATGACCCTTCTCTTAAACAGACAATTGGCTTGCTTTGGAAGACAGCTCTTTTCAGGTTCTCCAGCATTGTCTGCAGCGATACTGCTTTGCAGAACCAGCTTAGCCCCAGGTTGGCTGTACAAGAGCTGGCAGGACGACTCCAGATCGGCCCCGCAATGAATATTGTGCCGATTTTGTCAGGGGAGTCTCTTGTGGGTTCACCTCTACTATGACCGCCCCACATCGTTTGGCGGCGAAGGGTAGTGAAGCAGCCGGTTCGACCTGGGTCGATGTTCCAATGGAGAGAAAGATATCTGCAGTTTCGGCTGCATCCCATGCAGCTTGCAGTGCTTTCACAGGCAGATTTTCACCAAACCAGACCACATCTGGTCGTAGCAAACTGCCACATAGCGGACATCGCGGTGGGATTTCGACGCTATCGTCCCAGTTCTCTACCAGATGGTTTCCATCCATGCACTTAACCCGCTGGATATTGCCGTGCAACTCCAACACCTGCCGGCTGCCGGCTCGCTGGTGGAGCCCATCGACATTTTGCGTGATCAGTGAAAAGTGCGGGATATGCCGCTCAATCTCTGCTAGAGCCAGATGTCCCGGGTTGGGTTGAGCTTTGGCAGTTAGCTCCCTGCGCCAGGCATACCATTCCCATACCAGGCGCGGATCGCGTTGGTAGGCCGCCGGGGTGGCCAGCTCCTCTGGACGGAAGCGCGCCCACAATCCCGTTTGCGCTTCTCGAAATGTCGGCACCCCGCTCTCTGCTGATATGCCTGCTCCCGTAAGCACAGTCAGCCGCTGTGCACGGCGCAGAATGTTGGCCAATTCTGCAGGTATCTCAACGAGTGGCTTGCTCATCAGCAGCACTCAAAGTGCAACCCACAGCGCGGACAATTTGTTTGCCCCCACAGGATATCATCGATTTTCTGACCACAGCGTGGGCATTCTTCCAGATCGACGGGAAAACCATCGTGTTTGGGCTTGTCAGATATATCGCTCAAGTCAGTTTTCTCCTAAACAGAGTCGGCCTCGCTCCCCCATCCAGGCATACCGTTATTCCTGCGGAGCTTCTTTTCCTGGCAGGCGAAACTTATGCCAATAGCGATGAATTCCATCAGCGGACATGAAAGATGGGTTGGCTGCTTCATGTAGCTTAATCTGCATTGAATCCAGGCCTTGTTCTAGGTTGAGTTGCTCTGTCCATTCAACAAAGTTTTTGCGCAGCTCATCCAAGGATGGGTTTAAAGGCATCACCCTCTCGGTCCACCGCTCAGCCTCATCGATGGCTCCT